>Ga0066790_10000303_pt1 | contig 17519 bp, 12 predicted proteins | sample OrgsoiDNA2013050_FD_70963 | JGI IMG/M metagenome (GOLD analysis project Ga0066790, IMG submission 70963) | Permafrost soil microbial communities from the Arctic, to analyse light accelerated degradation of dissolved organic matter (DOM) -... | ecosystem: Environmental > Terrestrial > Soil >...
GTGTGGAAGGCGTAGATCATCGTCATCAGGGACGCCGATCCGTCGACCATGGCCGCATCGACGACCTGGCCCTCGCCGGACCGGACCGACTCCAACAGGGCGGCCACCATGCCGAAGGCCAGCAACATGCCCCCGCCGCCGAAGTCGCCCACCAGGTTCAACGGCGGCACCGGAGCCGAGTCGGCCCGACCCAGCGGCCACAGCGCGCCCGAGATGGCGATGTAGTCGATGTCGTGTCCCGCCGTCTCCGCCATGGGACCGTCCTGGCCCCACCCGGTCATGCGCCCGTAGACCAACGCCTTGTTGCGGGCCAGGCACTCCTCCGGCCCGAGCCCGAGACGCTCGGCCACACCGGGCCGGAAGCCTTCGATCAACCCGTCCGCCGACTCGACCAGGTCGAGCACCAACTCGACCGCATCGGGATTCTTGAGATCGACGCCCACCGAGGGCCGGCTGCGGTTGAGCAGATCCCAGTACCCGGGGGGAGCCTCCGCCCCACGCTCGACCGCACCGGGGGCCGCCCGCTCCAGGCGGATCACCTGCGCGCCGGCGTCAGCCAGCATCATGCAGGTGTACGGGGCGGGACCGATCCCCGCCAGTTCAATGATCTTGATACCGCTCAGCGGTCCACGTCGCGTCTCAGCCATGGCAGGATCGTGACCCGGCTGGCCCGGAGGGGTCAAGCTGGAGCGGTGCGAACCGCTCGAGCGCCCGGCCGTGTCACCCTGATCGGCGATCACACCGACTACAACGAGGGCCTCTCCCTCCCCATGGCCATCGACCTGGCCACCGAGGCCACGTTCACCCCCGAACCCGGCAGCTTTCTCGTCGGCCTCGACAGCGATCAGTACCCCGATTCGTGGGAGATCCTTCTGGGTGACACCGCCCCGGCCGCACCGGACGCCGTACTGGCGGCCGCCCTCCTCGCCCTGGCCGACCCCCCATCGGGTGGCCACATCCGGGTGACCAGCACGCTCCCGGTCGGCGCCGGGCTCTCATCGAGCGCGGCCTTCTCGATCGCCCTGCTGCTCGCCCTCGGGCGCGCGCCCGACCCCATGTCCCTGGCGCAGCTCAACCAGAGGGCCGAATCCGCCGCGGGGTCCCACGTCGGCCTGCTCGATCCGTTGGCCATCGTCGACGCGCGGGCCGGCCATGCCCTCTGCATCGACTTCGGAACGGCGGCGCTCGAGCGCCACCAGGTGGCCATCCCCGAACGGGCCGCCTTCGTGATCGTGCACAGCGAAGCCAGTCGGGAGCTCGGCCTGTCCCCCTATGCGCTGCGCCGGTCCGAGTGCGACGCCGCGGCCCATGAGATCGGTCGGCCCCTGGGCCACTGCGTCAAGACGGACCTCAGCGTCCTCACCGACCCGATACTGCGCCGACGGGCCCGGCACGTGGTGACCGAGTGCGAGCGGGTGCGTGAGATCGAGCGGCTCTTGGCCGTCGACGATCTCCCCGGCGTCGGGGCGGCGATGAGCGACGGCCATCGCAGCCTGCGCGACGACTACCGGGTCTCGATCACCGAAGTCGACGAACTGGTTGACCAACTGCAGCGCACCCCGGGCGTCCTGGGGGCCCGCATGTCGGGCGGCGGGTTCGGCGGGTGTGTCATCGCGCTGTGCGATCAGGACTCTCCCGCCCTACAGCCGGCCACCTACGCCCCCCGGCGGGCCTGGCGCGTCAACCCTTCCGATGGGGCCCGGATCGTTGCCGAGGACTGAGCTCGCCTCGGTCCAACCCGGTCTCGCGCTGTCCCACCCGATCCACCCGCGCCCTCAAACTTCAGCCCCTAGTTCGTCGGCCAGTGCCAACTGTGAGATGGCCACCAGCGCGTCCAGTGCCGCCTCGGCCCGCCCGCTGTCGATGGACTGGGCCGCCTGTACCAACCCTCCGGCCAGGTCGGCCGCCCGTCCGGCCACCATGAGCCCGGCGGCCGCGTTGAGCAGTCCGATGTCGCGGTTGGCCCCGGGCGCACCATTGAGGACCGAACGGATGGCCTGGGCGTTGAAGATGGCGTTCCCGCCCTGAACGTCATCCAGCGTGGCCGGCGCCAGACCCAGCGCGACCGGGTCGACGCGCCACTCGGTCAGGTCGAATGATCCGTCGCCGTCGCCGTTGAGCTCGAGCACGGTCGAGAGCGACGTGACACTCAGTTCGTCCAGGCCGTCGTCGGCGTAGATGATCATGGCCCGCCTGCTGCCGGTCGACCCGAGCACGGTGGCCATGGTGGTGGCCATGGCGGGGTCACTGACGCCGACGAGCTGGTACCGAGTCCGCGACGGGTTGATCAACGGCCCCAGGAAGTTGAAGATGGTGGGCACGCCGAGCTCCTTGCGGACGGGCGCCACGTAGCGCATGGCCGGATGAAAGCGCTGAGCGAAACAGAATCCGATCCCCGCCTCGGCGACGCATCGGGCCACGCCGACCGGTCCGACCTCGATGGCCACCCCCAACGCCTCGAGCACATCGGCCGAGCCCACCGAAGAGGACGCCGACCGGCCACCGTGTTTGCAGACGCGCACGCCGCACCCGGCGACGATGAGGGACGCCAGGGTGGTCACGTTGATGCTGCTCAGCCGGTCGCCGCCGGTACCGACCAGATCGACGACCACGCCCGCGGCACCTCTGTCGGCCGTACCGCCCTCCGCGCCCCCGACACCGCCCTCGGTACCGCCCCCGGCACCGTCGGCACCGGTCCCGTCGAGCGACAGCGGCACGGCGGCGCCCATCAGGGCCCGGGCCAGGCCGGTCACCTCTTCGATCGCCTCTCCCTTGGCGTGCAGCAAGGTCAGGAAGGCGCCGATCTGCACCGGCGTCGCCTCGCCCGAGAGCACGCGGCCCAAGATCGCCTCGGTCTCGGCCTCGGTCAGGGATTCGCGCCGGGTCAATCGCGCCAGGACGTCGGGCCAGCTCAGTCCCACGACAGCCTCAGTCCCACAACAGCCTCAGCCCCAGCACCGCGTCAGTCCCACCAGAGGTCCCGATCCAACACACCCCGGGCGATCAGGCCGAGCTGCACCTGCGAGGTGCCCTCGACGATGGTCAGCTGCTTGGCGTCGCGGTACCACTGCTCGGTCGGATGGTCCTCCATGTAGCCGGCCGCCCCCAGCAGCTGGACGGCCAGCGATGAAGCCCGCACGGCCATCTCGGTGGCGTGGTACTTGGCCATCGACAGGTAGGGCACGAACTCCTTGGTGTACTGGCCCCGGTCGGCCATCACGGCCGAGCGGTAGGTCAGCAGGCGGGCCGCCTCGATGTCGACGGCGCATTTGGCGATCTCCCACTGGATGCCCTGGAAGTCGGCGATGGTCTTCCCGAAGGCCGCCCGCTGCTGCACGTACTCGGTGGCGTACATGAGCGCCCCTTCGGCCAAGCCGATGCCGCGGGCCGCCACGATCGGGCGCATGGCGTTGAGGCCGAGCATGGCCAGGCGAAAACCACCCACCTCCCCGATCACGTTCTCCGCCGGGACGTGCACGTCGTTCAGCACCAACTCGCCGGTGTCGACGCCCTTGACGCCCATCTTGTGGTCGGTGCGACCCACGTCGACACCGTCCCACTCCCGCTCCACGATGAATGCGGTGATCGAATCGTGGGACCGGCTGGCCGGGTCGCCACTCGTCTTGGCGAAGACGGTGTACCAGTCCGCTTCTCGGACGCCCGACATCCAGCACTTGGTGCCGTTGAGGATCCAGCCGCTGTCGCCGCTGCCCGCGCCCCCCTCGGGCACCCCCTTGGTCCGCATGCCCATGACATCACTGCCGGCCTGCGGCTCCGAGAGGCCGAACGCCGCCCGCAGCGAGCCGTCCGCAATTCCGGGCAGGTACCTGGCCTTTTGCGCCTCCGTCCCGGCGATCATGACCGGGCCGGTGGGCAGGCGGGTCAGCAACAACATCAGCGCGGCCGAGTTCGAGTACTTGGCCACTTCCTCGATGGCGATGGCCAGGCCCAGGATCCCCGCGCCCGAGCCCCCATACTCGGTCGGGAGGCACAACCCGAGCAGGCCGGCATCCCGAAAGGCCTCGAAGACGTCCAGAGGGTAGGTGCCGTCCTTGTCGATGGCCCGGGCCCGGGGCTTGACCTTGTCCTGGGCCAGGCGACGGACCGATGTCTGCAGCGCCTCGAGTTCCTCCGAAAGGTCGAAATCCACTGGTGAAGGGTATAGGACGGCCTGACAAGGTAATTTCGAATCCTTGCCATCCGACGACGAACCGCAATCCCGCGCTGACCTTCAGGCCAAATTGCGAAAAGAAAGCAAGAAGGCGAAGCGCCAGCAGCATCGATGGCGTCGTCGCATCATCTACACGCTGTCCGCCATCCTCGCCCTTGGCGTGCTCGCGGTCGGTGGGGGCTACCTCTACGTCAATTACCGCTACAACCAGATCAAGAAAATCCACGCCCCGCACCTGGTCAAGGCCGCTCCGCCCGGACAGCCGTTCAACATCTTGCTCGTCGGCTCGGACTCACGAGCCTTCGTCGGCAACAACACGACGCTGGGCAGTCAAATCGGCAACAACTCCGATACCGGCGGTCAGCGCAGCGACGTCACCATGGTGGCCCGGTTCGTGCCCGCCACCAAGTCGATCACCATCATCTCCATCCCGCGCGACCTGTGGGTCGACATTCCCGGCAACGTGCCGAACGTGTCGGGGATGAACCGGATCAATGCGGCCTACGACAGCGGTCCTGACCTGCTGGTCCAGACCATTGAACAAGTGCTCAACATCCCGATCAACTTCTACATGTCCGTCAACTTTCCTGGGTTCACCGACATGGTCGCTGCCCTCGGCGGCGTCGACATGAGCTTCCCCACCGCGGTCAAGGATGACTACACGGGGCTCGATGTCACCACGTTGGGCTGCCAATCGGTCCCCGGGGTCACCGCCCTGCAGTTGGTGCGAAGCCGGCATCTCTTCTACATGAACGCCTACGGCGAATGGGTGTCAGACGGGCAGTCGGACTTCAGCCGGATCCAGCGGCAGGATGCGTTCTTCAGGGCCGTCCTGGCCAAGGTCAACGCCCAAGCGACGAACCCGTTCGCCATCAATGGCTTCATCTCGGCCGCCGTGGGCAACCTGACCATCAGTGACACCTTGACCAAGGGCGACCTGTTCCACATGGCCGAAGAGTTCAAGGGGCTGCCGTCCTCGCACCTGGTCACCCAGACGCTGCCCACCACCGGATTCGTCACCAGCGGCGGGGCGGACGTCCTGCTGGCCGCCCAGCCCTACGCCGACCAGCAGATCGCCGCCTTCAACCTGATCGGCCTGCCCAAGCCGTCGCCCTCCGCCACCACCACCACGACGGCCCCGCCCCTGGCCAACAGCGCGGTGTCGGTCGATGTCCTCAACGCCTCTGGAGGCGGGCAACTGGCCAGCCAGACGGCGTCGGGACTCGAGCAGGACGGCTTCGCCGTGACCGGTGTCAACAACGCACCGAGCGTTATCGCCGGCGGAGATCCCTCCGAGATCTTCTACGGCCCCTCCGGTCTCCCGGCCGCCCACACCCTGGCCGATTCTTTGAAGGGCACCGTGACCTACGTCGGCAGCCCCCTCCTCACGGGGAACAACCTGATGCTGTGGGTGGCCAACCCCGGATTGACGGTGGACACGACGACCACCACCACGACGACCGCGCCCGGCTCGTCGACGACGCCGACCGCCGTCCCGGGCAACGTCGTGACGAACACGCAACCCGAGCCGTGGAATCCGGTGCCCTGCACACTGGGCGCCCCGGCCACGACCACGACGGTCGTGACGGCCAAGGGGTCCGCTACGAAGTCGGCCGCCAGGCCCGCCCCGAAGCCGGCAGCAAAGCCGGCCGCTCAGTCAGGCTGACTTGCGCCGCTGCCGAACGATGCGCCGACGTTCCCGCTCCGTGGTGCCGCCCCAGACGCCCTCACGCTCGCGGTGGGCCAGGGCATGCTCGAGGCACGCCTGGCGGACCGGGCAGACGTCGCAAATAGCCTTGGCCTCGGCCGCATCGGCCTCGTCCTCCGATACCGGGTAGAAGGCCTCGACATCGAGGCCCCGGCAGGCGGCTTGCTTGCGCCACGTGGTGGCACTCATGGGAAACACTTCCTCTTCACGTCGGATACGGGCAGAATTCGCCCTGGTCGGGAGGCACTTCTCGGGTGGACCCGGAGGCACGCGCACCGAATTCCGGCGAACGAAGAGTATGGCTTACCTCCGGTGGGCCTGTAAAGGCCTACACAAAGAATTCTCCCTGGTCAGCCGATGGGAAGCGGCTTTGTTGTGCCACGCAGGTCACCCAGCAATGCCTCCCGGACCGACTCGGGCAGGCCGGCGGTGGCAAAAACTCGTGAGGAGCGACCGGACTTTGCAGATTCAGGCGACCGATAGCGTGGTTTCGTGGATCTGGGTCGGTTCGGCGTGTGGTGGAGCGGCTCCTGGAGGGCGGCGGCCGATCCCACGCTCGATGTCGCCGCTGAGCTCGAGTCGCTCGGGTACGGCGCGCTGTGGTCGTCCGGTGGCTTCGACCCTGGGTTCTCCCCCAGGTTCGGGCGGCTCCTTGCCGCGACGCAGCGGGTCGCGGTGGCGAGCGGGATCGTCAGCATGTGGACCGGGGCACCCGCCGACGTCGGACCGGCGGTGGCCGATCTCGAGGCCACGTTCCCCGGGCGTTTCCTGCTCGGCATCGGGGCCAGCCATGGCCCGGCGGTGAGCAACTACTCCCGGCCCTATTCCCACATGGTCGCCTACCTCGATGCGCTCGATGCGCTCCCAATCCCGGTGCCGGTGCAACGGCGTGTCCTGGCCGCACTCGGAAACCGCATGCTCGAGTTGGCGGCCCAGCGTGCCGTCGGTGCCCATCCCTACTTCGTTCCGGTGGAGCACACGACCCGGGCCCGCTCCATCCTCGGCTCGGCGCCGCTGCTGGCGCCCGAGGTGGCGGTCGTGCTCGAAACCGACCGGACGACCGCTCGGGGGCTGGCCCGGGACTACGCCCGGCTGTACCTCGAGCTCCCCAACTACACGCAGAACCTGCGCACCTTCGGCTTCGACGACAGGGACATCGACGGCGGCGGCAGCGACCGGCTCATCGACGCGGTCATCCCCTGGGGCGATGCGGCCAGGATCGCCGATCGCATCCGCGAGCACCACGACGCCGGCGCCGACCACGTCTGCCTCCAGGTCGTCTCCTCCAGCGGACGCGACGGCTTCCCTCTGGCCGAGTACCGCGAGTTGGCAAAGGTGCTGTCTGAAGGTTGACCGGAGCTCGCTCCGTTAACCCGCAGGGCATCCAGCGGCCGGGCAACGCCCACGTCGAGAGGCACGTCGACCGGCACGCCGCTCAGGTCCGGTCCGCCGCGCGGGTGCGGGCGGCAAAGACCCGCACGGGCTGCTCCACGCCACGCAGCTGCTGCGGGGCGAGTTCCTCGGTGAACCATTGGCCGGCCGGCAGGGCCGCCGCCGCGGCCTCGGTGACCACCAGGCCGTCGGGCGGCGCCACCTTCACCAGACGCGAGACCTGGTTGACCAGTGGGCCGAAGTAGTCGCCCTCTCGCGGGACCACCAGACCCAGACCCACGGCCCCTCGGCCCGGGGGAAGCAGTGGGTCCAGGGCGGCCGCCCGGCACACCTCGAGGCCGATGCGGCAGGCGGTGTCCGCCGTCGGGGCGGCGAAGAACACCTCGTCGCCGATCATCTTCACCACCCGGCCCCCGGCCGTCACGGCGCTCGACCAGGCGGCCGACTCGAACCGGGAAAGAGCCAGGCTCTGGTCCCGCAGGCTCAGCCCTTCGGCCCACGAGGTGGAACCGACGAGGTCCACGAAGCCCAGCGCGACCACCTCACCCGCTCCCCCCGCCGCCCCGGCGCCGACCCCCGGGGCCGACCAGCCCCGGGCCGAATAGGCGCGATGGGTGGCACGGTCAAACTGGGCCAGCAGGAGTCGGGAGAGCACGTCGGGCACGTTGGTGAAAGCCAGTGTCGCCGCCTCCGCCACCTGGGCCCGGGCCAACTCCGTCGTCCCCTCCCGTTCGGTGCCCGGGCCGAGTTCGGCGTAGAAGAGGGCCACTGCCGCTTCGGCGATGTTGGTGGCCGCCGCGCCCAACGCACGCGAGAAGGCGAGGATGGCCTCTTCACCCAAGATGGCAGCCCCCTGCTCGAACGAGGCCATGAGACCCACGAGGCCGGAGGGCAGCATGGTGTCAGCCGAGACCGACAGGCCATTGGCCAACAGCACCCGCTCCGCACGCTCGACCGGGACGCCGCTTCGTTCCGCCATCTCCTCCACGGAGATGGCGGAACGTGCCCCCAGCACCAGGTCGCCCGCCAGCGAGGGAAGGCCCCCCTGGCGGTGGGCCGCCACCATTGCCTCGAGGGTGGCGCCCCGGGCCGTCAGGTACTCGAGGAGGGCCAGGCGTTCGTCCGCCTCGGGGGACTCCGGGTCGTAGAGGTCGGCCCTCTCCCACTCGTCGGTGTCCACCGGCTCATCGTTTCACGGGCGCGGCCGGGGCGCTGCGACGTGGACGCCCTGACTCGCCGCCGACCCCAGACGACATGACCTGATCAGATCGCGCATCTGGGTATCGACGGTGGCCTGCACCGACTTGGGCGGGCCGTAGGAGTTGTTCTGCGCCGCTTCGGCTTGGAGCAGAGCCGCATCACCTACGGAGCGGTCGCCGACGCAGAGCGCCACGGCGGGCGGGAGGTCGGCGTACAGGTACGCACTCGCCATGTTGGCGTTCCGCTCGTCGACGACGTCAAGTGCGTGCTCTCGGGAGCGGCGGCCCGCAGTGGCCGCCGTGCCGGGATCACAGGCGGACACCACGGTCGTCTCCCCGCGGCGCGTGACCACCGCCTCCCGCTGTGGCAGTGCGCTGGCCCAGACGGTGAAGGCCCGAGCCAGGGCCTCGCTCTGGGGCGCCGTGCGTCCGACCAGATCGAGCCGGGTGCAGGACACGCCGTCGTGTCGGTACTGCGTCATCGATCCCCCGCCCCATCCGTCCGCCGCCGCCAATGCCGTCGTGGCATCCATCTCGCCGGCCAGGGTCATGTACGTCTCGAAGGCACCGAACGAACCGGGGGGGCCGATCCTCCGTTCCCCCCGGCTCAGTGCGGGCGGTGGCAGCACGCGCGTGGCCCGGTGGAGCAGGTAGGCCGACGGGTTCACGATGTCGAGCTCGGACCTGGGGGGATGCTCGAAGGCCCGGTTCGTCATGCCCATCCCACCCACGTTGTAGAGCAGCAGGACGAAATCAGGACCGAGGATGTACGGGACCTCGGAGGAGATGCCGAGGAAATCCGCATTGGCGGTCGGGCCGGTGGGCGTGGTTCCGGTTCCGCTCCCGGCCCCGCCGGAGGCCACAGGTGCGTTCTCTTCCGCATTGGCCTCCCGTTGTTCGCGCACCGGAAGAGAGGCGGCGTAATCGTCCTCGGTGAGCACGGCATCGCCCTCCTCGATGGCGGTGACGGCGAACTCCTCGTCGGCGGTGCTCGATTCGTCGTCCAGTGTGACCAGGTTGAAATGCTGGTCCTGGAGCACATGGGTCAGTTCGTGAGCGAGGGTGACCTTGGTGCCCGGTGAGAGGTTCGCGCCTCTGATGACGATGTCCTTCTTGACGTCGTCGTAGTAGGCCTGGACGGATCCCGTATCGAGGGCGGTCTGGGCCTCCACCAGATTGACCGAGCCGCCGAGAAGTCCGAGGGCGCGGAATTCCGTCGCCTGCAGAAGCACCTGGGACTTTTGCGATGCGCCGTCGGGTCGATCCTCCACGGCCGTTTGCCGGTCGAAGGTCCGGGGTGATTCGAAATGCACCGGTACAGGGTGGAGAAAGGCCAGGCCCCGGTCGTGGCTGACGAACGCCGCGATGGGGGCGATGCTGGCGGGCCAGGTCGGGGCCGACGGGGACTGCGACCAGGCCAAACCGGCGGCCAGCAAGGTGGCGACGGTGAGTCCGGCCAGAGGCACCATCCACAGACCCCGACCCCACGACGGCTTCACGCGGCGACGCCGATTGCGAAGGGCCTTCCCACGAGTTCCACTGAAGCCCCCAGACCGGTGACGGGGCGGACGACCGCCGCCGGTGACGATATGCCAAGGCCGCACGACGGATGCCGTCACCCGGTCCGGCCCGGATGCCGCGCTGACGCCATGTGGCAGGCTTGGACGGTGCATCGATTCCGGCGAGAGGATTCATTGCGCCGCCTGGCTGCTGAGGAATTCGATGTGCTCGTGATCGGCGGGGGGATCACCGGCGCCGGCGTCGCGCTCGATTCGTCCAGCCGGGGTCTCAAGACGGCCCTGGTCGAGAAGCATGACTTCGCCTCGGGAACCTCCTCGAAGTCATCCAAAATGGTCCACGGCGGCCTGCGCTACCTCCAGCAACGCGAATTCCGACTGGTCTACGAGAATCTGGCCGAGCGTCAGCGCCTGCTGGACAACGCGCCCCACCTGGTCAGCCCACTGCCCTTCCTCATCCCTCTCTTCGGCCGTGACGGCGTGGTCTCCAAGGCCGTGGCCCGTTCCTACGCCACTGCCCTGTGGCTCTACGACCTCACCGGCGGCCTGCGCATCGGCGCCCGGCACAAGCGGGTGAACAAGGAGCAGACGCTGGCGCACCTGCCCACCTTGCGCACCGAGCACCTCGTGGCCGGGTTCCTCTACTACGACGCCCGCGCCGACGACGCCCGCCTCACGCTCACCCTGGCCCGCACCGCCGCTCTCGAACACGGTGCGGTGGTGGCCAACTACACCGACGTCGTCCGGCTGACCACCGACGAGCTCGGCGCGACCACTGGGGCCGTGCTGCGGCCCGACCCCGCCGACCCTTCGTCTGAGTTCAATGTGCGGGCCCGGGTGGTCGTCAATGCCACCGGCGTCTGGGCCGATGATATCCGTGCCCTGGACGAAGGCACCCACCCGCGCTCCATCCGGCCGGCCAAGGGTGTGCACGTGAGCGTGCCGTCCGAGCGGTTGCCGTGTGACATCGCGGCCGTCATCCCGGTACCGAAGGATCGCCGCTCCATCTTCGTGGTCGTCTGGCCCGAAACCGACCTGGTCTATCTCGGGACGACCGACACGGATTACGAGGGCCCACTCGACAACCCGGCCTGCACACCCGAGGACGTCGACTACCTGCTCGAGGCGGCCAACAACGTGACGACTTCGAAGCTCACACGAGCCGACGTCACCGGAGTCTGGGCCGGACTGCGACCCCTCCTGGCGCCACCGGAGAAGGGGGGACACGTCTCGGATCGCACGGCCGACCTCTCTCGCCGCCACACGGTTCGAACGTCGAGCCACGGCGTGGTGACGGTGACCGGAGGCAAGCTCACGACCTATCGCAAGATGGCGCAGGACGCGGTCGATGCCGCTGTCCTCCTGGTCGGTGACACCCCCAAGACGCGGCCCTGCGTCACCAAGTCACTGCGGCTGATCGGGGCCACCGCGGCCCCCAAGGACCCGGTCACGGCCGTTCGCTCGCACGCGCATCTGCTCGGTCGCTACGGCACCGAGTCACCGGCCGTCCTGGCCCTGGCCGAAGGGCGGCCCGAACTGCTCGAGCCGGTCATCGACGGCCTGCCCTATACCGGCGCCGAGCTGTTGTACGCCGTCCGCGAGGAGATGGCCCAGACGCTGGACGACGTGTTGGCCCGGCGGACCCGGGCCATGATCATGCGGGCGCAGCCGACGATGGCGGCCGCCCACGCCGCGGCCGCCCTCATCGCACCCGACCTCGGATGGACCGAGAGGGAAGCGTCCGAACAGGCCGCCCGTTTCATCGAGACCTGTGAAAAGGAACTGCTCACCGCTGGGCTCGACCTGCCGTGATCGCCCCCACCCCGGTCACGCCGATCGACGCCGCGGCGGACGCCGTCACCGATCACCTTTCGGGCGCCACTCCCCCGCTGCCGGCCGGCCTGATCGATCGCCTGGTCGCCAGCGGCTCCGACGTGCGGACCGACGGCGCCAGCCGGGCCGAAGCCGGCCGCGACTGGTGGCCGCTGGCCATTGGCTGGGCGGCCGAGGGGTCGGTCCCGCAACGCCCGGCCATCGTCGTGCGACCGCACACCACGGACGAAGTCGCCGCGGTGCTGTCCGCCTGCAACGAGGCCGTGGTGGCGGTCACCCCGATGGCGGGCCGGAGCGGGGTCTGTGGCGGATCCATCCCGGTCCATGGGGGTGTGTCGCTCGACCTCACCGGGCTCGAGGGTCTGGTCAGGGTCGACGAGACCTCGCTGACCGCCGATGTGCGAGCCGGCATGTTCGGCCCCGATCTCGAAGCCGCCCTGGGCCAGGTCGGCAGCGGGTTCACCCTGGGGCACTGGCCCCAGTCGATGGACCTCTCGACCGTCGGGGGCTGGCTGGCCTGCCGGGGTGCCGGTCAGTACTCGACCCGCTACGGGAAGATCGAGGACATGGTGCTGGGCCTCGAGGTCGTCCTGGCCGACGGGCGCGTCGTGCACACCGAGGGCAAGGGCCCACGCGCCGCCACGGGACCCAACCTGACCCAGCTGTTCGTCGGGAGCGAGGGCACCCTCGGTGTGATCACCGAGGCGCGCTTCCGCATCCACCCGGTGCCTCCTGCCCAGGATCGGCGGGCCTTCGGCTTCGCCACCTTCGAGGCCGGGCTCGACGCGTGCCGCAAGATCCTGCAACGCGGTGCGACGCCGGCCGTACTCCGCCTGTACGACCAGTCCGAGTCCGGCCGCAACTTCGAGCAGCCCGACACCAACGTGCTCATTGTCCTGGACGAGACCGACCCCGCGCTGGTAGCCGCAACGTTCGCCGTGGTCGATGACGAGTGCGGCGAGGTGGCGGCCGCCCAACCACTCGACGTCGCGTTGGTCGAGCGCTGGCTCGGTCACCGCAATGACGTCTCGGCGCTGGCCCCGCTGTGGCGGGCCGGCATCGTGGTCGACACGGCCGAGATCTCGGGTCCGTGGGCCGCGTTGCCTGGACTCTTCGAAGAAGTGGTCACCTCGCTCCAGGCTCTCGAGGGGACCCTGGCCGCCTCGGCCCATCAGTCCCATGCCTACATCGACGGAGCCTGCCTCTACTTCACCTTCGCCGGCCGTGGCCCCGAGGGCGACGGCGGCTGGCGTGAACAGTACTACCGCCGCGCCTGGGACACGGTGACCGACGCCACCCTGGCCCATGGGGCCGCCATCAGCCACCATCACGGCATCGGCCTCAATCGATCGCGCTTCTTGCCGCGGGCGCTCGGATCGGGCTTCGACGTGTTGTCCGGCCTCAAGAAGAGCTTCGACCCGGTCGGCATCCTCAATCCCGGCAAGCTGGGACTCCCCTCCCCCTTCGGGTCAGCGCCCTGGCCATGAGCACCGCGGCCGGCGGCGGGGGCAGTGTCCTGGTGGTCGATGTCGGCACCTCGGGTGTCCGGGCCTCCATTGTCCGACCCGATGCCAGCGTGACGCACGCCCACCACGCGCCGGTACTGCCCGAATCACCGGCTCCGGGCCTGGTCGAGTTCGATGCCGTCCTGATGGCCGCGGCGGTGATGCAGGTGGCCCAGGCCACCCTCGCCGAGGGCGGGCCGGTTGAAGCGGTCGGCATCGCCAATCAACGGGCCTCGACGATCGTGTGGGACCGGGCCACCGGGGAGCCGGTCGCTCCCGGCATCGGGTGGCAGGATCTGCGCACGGTCGGCACGTGCCTCGTTCTCCAGGGCGAAGGCATCCGGCTGGCGCCCAACGCGTCGGCTACCAAGCTGATGGCCATCCTCGACGCGGTGGACCCCGATCGAACCCGGGCCAGCGCGGGCGAGCTGTGCTTCGGCACCGTGGACACCTGGGTGGCGTGGACCCTCTCGGGAGGCGCGGTGGTGGGCCACGACGCCCTGCACGTCACCGACGCCACCAACGCCGCTGTGACCGCCATGGTCGACGCCTCGAGTATCACGTGGGACGGGCCGTTGCTCGAACGACTGGGTATCCCGACGGAGCTGCTGCCCCGCATCGTCGACTCGTCAGGGGGTGTGGGCGCCTGCCACGCCCTTCCCGGCTCCCCGATCATTTGCGGGATGGCCGGTGATCAACAGGCCTCCCTGGTCGGGCAGGGATGTACTCTCCCCGGGTTGGCCAAGGCGACCTTCGGCACCGGCGGCATGCTCGACCAGTGCACCGGCCCGGAGGGCCCGCCGACCCACGCCGGCCGGGGCCGCGCCGGCACCTTCCCGATCGTGGCCTACCGGATCGGTGGGACGCCCACCTGGGGCGTCGAAGCGGTCATGCTCTCGGCCGGCACATGTGTCGAATGGCTGCGGGATGATCTCGGCCTCCTGTCCACCTCCGAAGAGTCAGCGGTCGTCGCCGCGCAATGCGAGACGACCGGTGACGTGTGGTTCGTTCCCGCCCTGCTCGGCATGGGTACACCGGTGTGGGATTTCGGCGCCCGCGGCGCACTGGTCGGGCTGACCAGGGGCTCCGGTCGCCCGGAAGTCGTGCGCGCCGTCCTCGAGGGAGTGGCCCACCGTGGCGCGGACCTGGTCGAAGCGGCCGAAGCGGACAGTCGCTTCCCGATTCATTCCTTGCGGATAGACGGCGGCATGTCGGACAACGATGTGTTCGTCAACGCCCTGGCCGACGCCATCGGTCGCCCGGTGGAGGTCTCGCCCGTGCTGGAAGCCACCACCCTCGGCGCCGGGCTCTTGGCCGGACTGGCCATCGGGTCCTACGCCTCCGAGGAAGAGCTGGCCGCGACGTTCACCCCTCGCCGGACGGTAGAACCCCGCAACGACGACACCCAGCGAGCGCAGACGCGTGAGCGGTGGTTACTGGCCCGGTCCAAGGCCGAAGCCACCATTCCCGAGCTCTCCGGCATTTCGTTCTGACGGCCGCGGCACGCCCACACGAGGACCTGAGTCTCAGCTGAGGGACGACGGCGCCACGACGGTCCGGACTTGACGTTCGCTATGTTCTTGTCAATGTCCGCCGAGCCACTGCCGCCTCCCAACTCACTCCCGGAGCATCATGCGGTGATCGCCGGGACGGGGCGCGCCGGCACGAGTTTCCTCGTCCGCTTTTTGGATCAGTGTGGTCTCGACACGGCATCGTCCACCGATTTCTTCGACATTCGCTCCCGGGCGGGCCCGGAACACAACCTCTTCGACGACAACGTTCCTTACGTCGTCAAGGACCCGTGGTTTTTCACATACTGCGACGACGTGGATCCCGGCGCGATCGCGATTGATGCCCTCCTGGTGCCGGTCCGCGAGTTGATGGCTGCTTCCACGAGTCGAATTCTGCAAGAACGCATTGCCCTGGCCGAAGGCCCGAGGACCCACGGGCGGACTAGCGACGTGAGCTCTGGCGTGACCGCCGGCGTGGTCTATTCGCTCGATCCAGTCGACGAGGCCCGCATCCTGGCCGTCGGTTTCCATCGACTGATTCACTGGGCGACGGTCCACCAGGTTCCTCTGTTTCTGCTCGAATTTCCGCGCATTGTCAATGACCGCGAGTACCTGGTCGAGACGCTCTGGCCATGGCTGAGTGCTCATTGCAACAAAGAGGAGGCAAGGGCCGCCTTTTCCGTCGTTGCCGATCCCCTTCTCGTTCGGGTCGAGACACCTCAAGGTTCCGACGTTGCTCGACGCGGGTCGGTGGATGCGGAACGGCTGGATCGCAATGCGATGGGAATCTTGTTGAAGGAACGCGAAGACCTCCTTGCCATCACGAAAGACGAACTCGCCGAGGCACGGGAAAGCTCCGCCGAATCCAAGCGGCGCCTCACATACGCTCAGGACCGGTTGGCTGAGGCCCAGGAAACCATCGTCGAAACCGAGAGGGCGCTTGCGCATGTCAGCTCAGCCCTGGGCGAAATGCAGGCTCACTTCCGTGCAGCCACGGCAGAGGTGAACGCACTGCGACACACGTTGAGTTGGCGTCTCACCAAACCCCTGCGCTGGGCCGGGACGCTGAGTAGAGGTCACCCGTCGAATCCACCGACTACGCAGGGGTGAGGTGGTGGTTAGGTCGGTTGGGTCGTGGAGTTCGATCGACCGATCGACCATCGACCACGTACTCATGTCGGCATCAACCGCATCGGTCAGCCACGCCTCCGCTGAAGGCAACTACCTCACGCGGGACTGCCGAGCACGCTCAATGTCCACCAATCGAGACTGGGCGGCCAGCCAATTGGTGGATCGGGCCAGTTGACTTTCGAACGGACTGTGGTGCAGTCCCGTTGGGTCGTTGGTCTGCGCACCGCACCGTCGGCAGACCGACATTCGCCCGTTTGTCTCGGGAGAATGGTGTTCATCGAGCTGCGTGCCGATGTGTGTCGACTGGGTTGAAGCCATGATGCTCCTCTCGCAGGACAGACCGAGGGTTGCGGCGCTGCCCTGCCGGAAGGATCGCAATCGGGTCGAGTTGAGCACGATTGTCCTTCGCACAACCCTACGCCCCTGTCCATCACCTGCACTGACGACACCTTCGGGCCGGCGGAATCCCCCACGATGTGAGTCCCCTGACCAGGAAGAGTCGGGTCCCCAACCGTGACCGTCTTCGCCGGGCTGCGGGGCGGGTGAGGAGTGACTATGGCTGATAGGGAGGAGCTTCTCCCCAACCCCATCTCGGCACGGGTGCGTGCTCGACTACTTCGGCGCCCGTTTGAGAGTTCCCAAGCGCGAGCCGAGTGCCCCATTCGAGGTATGCCACAAGTGCAGACCGAAATTCAGGATCACTGGGAAGTTTGGCATCGTCAGCGGCAAGGCTCATCAGAGAGACAAACCGGAATCGCTGGTCATTGGTGATGTGGAGCTGTAAGTGCCTACGAACCATTCTCTCGTATCCGCCGACCCGATCGGTGTAGTCAGGCGGACCTCCAAACACTTCGCTCCACCAGGTGGCCACGTTCCTTCGGTGCTCCTCGTGCACACCTCCCGGAAACAGTGGCGAGAGAAGTTCGTCTTGCTCGACCCGGTCATAGAAGGCGTCGATCAGTCGATCAAAGGCGTCACGCCCGCCAGCCCATTCGTACAGCGTCGGGTCGTCTCCCATGAGCAAAATGTAATCGGAGTGGCTTCCATGCCATTCGGCTCATCGGGGAGGCTGGGAGCCAATTGTCGGGAGGGCAGGGACGGCGCGAGCTCGTCCTCATTCTGTGTGGGTCCTGGGAGCGATCGAGCCCGATCGAAAGGACGGTGAAGCTTGTCTCGGCCCAACGGCTTATGTAGCCTGGATACGGCTTGGGGGGGTGCTGCAATGGGCAGTCTTGATGCAGTTCGGGAACCGCACGAAGCATTTGGCCTCGGTGACATCTCGAGCTTGCGCCGTACGTGGACACATCACAGATCCAGGAAGTCATCGAGGCTGGGTCTCGGCGCGCTCTGGTCCGTTGCGTGCCCGCCCGGTCTCAGACGAGACCCGCGGAGCTCTGCCCCAAGGACCTCTCAATGCGCAGCCAACGCGGGCGCCACATGAACGCACTACCGATGGGAACCCGAAGGTTCCAGTGTTTCACTGCGGCCGGTCCGGCCAGAGTATGGGCTGCACTGACCGGAACCGAGGAGACAAGCAAATACCTGCATGGGT
>Ga0066790_10000304_pt1 | contig 17473 bp, 13 predicted proteins | sample OrgsoiDNA2013050_FD_70963 | JGI IMG/M metagenome (GOLD analysis project Ga0066790, IMG submission 70963) | Permafrost soil microbial communities from the Arctic, to analyse light accelerated degradation of dissolved organic matter (DOM) -... | ecosystem: Environmental > Terrestrial > Soil >...
GGGCAACCTCGAGCGCCCGGGGTCGCAGATGCGCCCATACCGGCCCCAGCTCGACTCCCGGCAGCGCGCGTAGCGCCGGATAGGCCTCAAATCCCGATCCGGCGGCGCAGACGGCCGCGCCGATCCACTCCTCGGGCACTCGCACGGCTGCGGGGGCGCCGACCGCCTCGGCGGTCACCTCCCGGGCGACACCGATACACTCGAAGCACCCCCAATAGACTTCGGCCATACGCGCATCCTGGCAAATCAACGCGCGCCTGGGCGCGCCGTCCTGCCGAAATGCCTGCTGCGCGAGCGCGCGCAAATCCGAGATCGGCAGCAAGGGCACACCGGCCGCGAATCCCAGCCCCTGCGCGACCGCGACCGCAAGCCGGACACCGGTGAAAGCCCCGGGCCCGCGCCCGAAGGCGATCGCATCGAGACGATCCAACCCAAGACCCGACTCGGCCAGCAGCTCCGCGACCATACCCAGGATCAGCTCGCCTGAGCCACGCGGGCGCCCGCACTCCCGAGTCAGACAGGCGCCATCGATCCACAGGGCGGCGGAGCACAGCTCCGTGGCGGTATCCAGCGCCAGTATTTTCACGCGGGTAAGGAGTGGGGCTCACTGGCCGTGTGGACACCGCCGAGCTCACGCAGCAGCTCCAACACCGGCCCCTGCTCGCGCACGACCGCCATGGGCGGCAGGCTCGAGCGGAACACGCGTCCGTAGCCACGCTCGCTCAGGCGCGGGTCGCAGACCACCACCACACCGCGATCCTCCTCGCTGCGGATCAGCCGGCCGACACCCTGCTTGAGGGCCAGCACCGCTTCGGGCAGCTGATAGTCGTTGAATGGACTGGCGCCCTGAGACTGCAAATGCTCGATGCGCGCACGCACGACCGGATCCTCGGGGGAAGCAAACGGCAGGCGGTCGATCAGCACCAGACGCAGCGCCGGCCCCTGCACGTCGACGCCTTCCCAGAAGCTGGCCGTACCGAGCAGGACAGCGCGACCACTAGCCCTGAATCGGCGCAGGAGCTGCTCGCGCGGTGCCCTGCCCTGCACCAGCAACGGCCAGTGCGCGGGCAGCGCACCCTCGAGCATGAGTGCCGCCGCGCGCAGGGCTCGATGACTCGTGAACAGCAGAAACGCACCGCCGCCGGCCGCCTCCAGCAACGGCCGCGCGGTCGCGACCACGGCGGCCGTATATCCGGGAGCCGAGGGCTGCGGCAGTCCGCGCGGCAGATACAGCAGCGCCTGGCGCTCATAGTCGAAGGGACTTTCGAAACGAAGAGTTGCCGCGGCCTGCAATCCCAGCCGGCTCGCAAAATGCGTAAAGTCTTCGCCCACCGCGAGCGTCGCGGAGGTGAAGATCCAGGCACTGCGATGGGCTGTAAGCAGTGCGCCGAATCGGCCGGAGATGTCATAGGGCAGCAAGCGCAGCAAAAATCCGCGCGCGTGGGTCGAGGCGGTGCGCGCGCCGGAAAGCGACTCGGGACCGCCGCACTCATCGAGCAGCTGCGCGAGCGCGGCGGCCAGCAGCTCGACGCGAACGGCACACTGTTCGAGCCCGGCGCAGGGCCCCAGCTCACGCAAACGCCTGCCGCAATCGGCCAGCGCGGCCTCCAAGTCCTCGAGGCACGCGCAGCGCTGCGGTCCCAATTCGCGCCACGCCAGATGCCGCTCATCGCGACCCAGCGCCGCCAGGCAGGCGGCGAGCGCACGCTCGAGCGGCGCGGCGAGTTCCGCATCGGCGCCCTCGGCGCGTAGATCGGCGATGAGCACTTCGACCTGACGGCTACTGGCGCTGATGCCAAAGAACTCGCTGACCAGATCGGGCAGCTGATGGGCCTCGTCCAATATGACCGCATCGACGCTCGGCAGCAGATCGCCGAAGCCGTCCTCCTTGAGTGCCAGGTCGGCCAGCAACAGGTGGTGATTGACCACGACGATGTCGGCTTCCAGCGCCGTGCGGCGCGCCTCGAGCACATGGCAGCGGGCGTACTGCGCGCAGCGAGAGCCGGCGCAGTTCTCGCGCGTGGAGCTGATTTGCGGCCGCAGCGGATGCGCATCGGCGAGTTCCGGCAGCTCGGCCAGATCGCCGCTGCGCGTGGCGAGCGACCAGTCGGCTATGCGCGCGAGCAATGGGTCGGCCAGCGCCGGCAGAACTTCGCCCTGCCGTCCGATGTTCTCGAACCGCGCCCGGCACAGATAGTTGGAACGACCTTTGAGCAGCGCCACGCGGGCGGGCCTGCCTAAGGCTGCCGCCAGCAGCGGCAGGTCGCGGTGATAGAGCTGGTCCTGCAGCGTGCGGGTGCCGGTCGAGATCATCACGCGCAAACCCGACAACAGCGCCGGTACCAGGTAGGCGAAGGTCTTGCCGGTACCCGTGCCGGCTTCGACCAGCAGCACCTCGCGCAGCGTTAGGGCCGCGCTGATGCGCGTGGCCATCTGTTGCTGTGCGGGCCGCGCGCGAAAGCCCTCGAGGGCCCGCGCCAGAGGGCCATGTGCGCCGAAAATGGCGGAAAATGCAGCCATATATAGATTATGCAACCTGTGCCGGACCGCAAAAATCCCGCAACATCAACGCCCCCGGTATAATTCAGCCATCCAGTGCGCGCACCAACACCTCGAGGATACGTCATGGCGACCGCTCCCCACACCCTCGCATCTTTGTCCGATATCTCGAAAAATGTCGCGGACTGGGTCGCCGGCGTACGCGAGCTCACGCAGCCGGATCGGGTTCAGTGGTGCGACGGCTCGCAGATGGAGTTCCGGCGTTTGCGCGGGGAGCTGACCGCCAAGGGTGAGCTGCGCGAGCTGAACCAGAAGAGCTTTCCGAGCTGCGTCCTGTATCGATCCGAGCCCACCGACGTCGCGCGCGTCGAGCATCTGACCTTCATCTGCACGCGCTCGCAGGACGATGCGGGTCCAAACAATAACTGGATGGACCCGGCCGAGGCCAAGGCCAAGATGCGCGCTTTGTTTCGCGGCAGCATGCAGGGTCGCACGCTGTATGTCGTGCCTTATTGCATGGGTCCGCTCGATTCGCTCTTTTCGCGCTGCGGCGTGGAGATCACGGACAGTGCCTACGTGGTGCTGAATATGGCTCTCATGACGCGCATGGGCCGAGCCGCGCTCGAGCGCATCGCGACCGAAGGCACATTCGTGCGCGGCCTGCACTCGGTGGGCGATCTGAATCCCGCGCGCCGTTTCATCATGCATTTTCCCGAGGAATTGTCGATCGAGAGCTTTGGCTCGGGCTACGGCGGCAATGCGCTGCTCGGCAAGAAATGCCATGCGCTGCGCATTGCCAGCTGGCAGGCGCGCGATGAGCTCTGGCTTGCTGAACACATGCTGCTCGTTGGGCTGCAGAACCCTCGCGGCGAGACCCATTACGTCGCCGCGGCATTTCCCTCGGCCTGCGGCAAGACCAACCTGTCGATGCTGATACCCCCCGATTCGTTGCCGGGTTGGAAGGTCTTCACGATCGGCGATGACATCGCCTGGCTGCAACCCGGAGCCGACGGCCGGCTCTGGGCCATCAATCCGGAGTCGGGCTACTTCGGCGTCGCGCCGGGTACCAACGCCAAGACCAATCGCAATGCCTGCGAGATGATCCGACACGACACGTTATTCACCAATGTGGCGCTGACGGCCAACAACGAGCCCTGGTGGGAAGGCCTGGACGGGCAGCCGGCGACGGACTGGCTCGGGCGAGCCTATGACCCCAAGAACGGTCCGGCGGCGCACCCGAATTCGCGCTTCACCGTGGCCGCTACGCAAAATCCGGCCTACACCAAGGCCGCGGAAGATCCGCGCGGCGTGCCGATCTCGGCGCTGATCTTCGGCGGCCGTCGCCGTCAGCTCGCGCCGCTGGTCTATGAGGCCCGCAATTGGTCCCATGGCGTGCTGGTGGGCGCTTCGGTAGCCTCAGAAACCACGGCCGCCGCCACTGGCCAGGTGGGCGTCGTGCGCCGCGACCCGATGGCGATGAAACCGTTCTGCGGCTACAACTTCGGCGACTACTGGGGGCATTGGTTCAAGATCGGCGCCGCGCTCAAGAATCCACCGCGCATATTTCACGTCAACTGGTTCCGCCAGAATGCGGCAGGCAAATTCCTGTGGCCGGGCTTCGGCGAGAACCTGCGCGTTCTGTCCTGGATCCTCGATCGGTGCGCGGGACGCGGCGGGGCGGTCGACACCCCGATCGGCCACATGCCGCGTCCTTCGGATCTGAACACCCAGGGCCTTGCGATCTCTCCTGCGGCCATGGACGAGCTGACTGCGGTGCCGCCGGCCGCGTGGCGTCAGGAAGTTGCGGATCTGCGCGAGTACCTGCAGGGCTTCGGCGCACGCCTGCCCGCCGCCATGGTGAGCGAGCTCGATGAGCTCGAGCGCCGACTGCGCTAGCTGTCTTCGCAGACGAAGTGGATCGTCAACGGCGAGTCGCGATCGGGAATCCTACCTAAGCCGATCAGCCCTTCCCCCTTGATCGGCATGCTGTCACGCCGAACGAAGGCTTCTTCCTCGCCGCTGATCTGCACGAAGGTGCCGTTGGTACTCTGATCGGTCAGCGTGAAGCGATTGCGGCTGAATTCGATGCGCGCATGCAGCCGAGAGATCAGATTGCCTCGGATCACGATGTCATTGTCGTCAGCGCGGCCTATCGCCACGTGCGGCCGCTGCTCATCGAGGATCACTTCCAGTTCCTGGACCGAGAGGCGCAACCGCCGGGGCCGGCGCGCATCGCGCCCGTTCAGCGCAATCGCCGGCAGCATGCTGGTGACATCCTCGGTCTGCCATAGCACCTCGTAGAGCGCCACTTCACCGCCCTGTCCGCGAATGGTCGCCACGTCGATCTGCCGCACCGAGGCTCGCCACTCCGGCGACAGGCGCTCGACCGTCGCTGAAGTGGTAATGATCTGACCCGCCTTGGCCTGACTGGTCATGCGATTGGCCGTGTGCACGCTGGCGCCGAACACGTCACGGTTCTCGAGCACCACTGAGCCGTAATGACAGCCGATGCGGATCGAGACCGGCTGGCCCTCGACCCGCAGCTCGGTATGTGCGGCGATCTGCTTCTGCATCTGACCGGCGGCGTTCAAGGCGTCATCCGCGGTCGGAAAGGTCGACATCACTTCATCGCCAATCGTCTTGATGAGCGTGCCGTGGTGTTGCTCGGTGGCTTCCCGCATCACGTCGATGCAGGTCGAGACCATGTCGCGCGCTCGCAGGTCACCCATGGCTTCGAACAGGCGTGTCGAGCCGACCACGTCGGCGAACAGGATCGCAAGTTCGATGTCTTTGCCCATGCGATCCGGATCTTATAGGAGACTGCTGTCGCGCATTGGCGGAAGCTCGCTTAAGTTGCCGTAGCGTAAGATTATACGCAAGCGTCGCCGGGCCGCTACGCCGCGCACAGCGAGGCCGCCTCGCGCAACAGTTTGTTGACTTGGGCCGCAGCCTGCACGCCACCGCCCAGCGCGCGAGCACCTTCCGACAAGCACTGCCGATAGCGGCGCGCTCCCGGTCGCCCTGCACACAGCCCAAGCATGTGCCGCGTGATCGATGCGACCCGCTCACCGGCCGCCACCTCCCGTTCGGCGTACGCGGCCATGCGCTCGAGCATGCTGGTCGGCTCTGCGCCCGGCCAACCGTCGTTGAAAACATGCCGGTGCAGCTCGCTAAGCACCGCCGGGCGGTGATAAACCTCGCGACCGAGCATGACGCCATCGGACCAGCGCAGCGCCGCCTCACTTTGCGCCGCGGTGCGCAGTCCCCCGTTGACGCCGATCCACAATTGCGGGAACTCGCGTTTGAGCCACTGCACGACCTCAAAGCGCAGCGGCGGAACCTCGCGATTCTCGCGTGGGGAGAGCCCACCAAGCACCGCCTTGCGCGCGTGCACGATGAAATGGTCGCAACCGGCCTGCGCCACGGTGGCGGTGAATTCCCGCAGGCGTGCGTAGTCCTGTTCATCGAAGCGCGCCAACTCAGCGCGTTGGCCGGATTCAGCGAGCACGCCGATGCGCATTTTCACCGTCACCGGCACGGCCACGGCGTCACGCATCGCCGCCACGCAGTCGGCCACCCGCTCCGGCGTCTGCATCAGGCAAGCGCCGAAGGCACCGGCATGCACGCGATCGCTGGGACAGCCGCAGTTCAGATTGATCTCGTCATAGCCGCTCTCGGCCCCGGCGCGAGCGGCGGCGGCCAGCAGCGCTGGCTCACTGCCGCCGAGCTGCAGCGCCAGCGGTCGTTCGTCCTCGGAAAAGCGCAGCAGGCGCGCGCGATCGCCATGGACGATCGCCGCGGCCGTGATCATCTCGGTGTAGAGCCGCACGCGCGGGGAGAAGCCGCGCAGAAAGAATCGGCAGTGCCGATCTGTCCAATCCATCATTGGAGCGACAGAGATCAAATACTGCTGTGTTTTCATGCAATTATCGTACTATCTTTCGGTAATTCCGTCGCAGCGCGCGATCTCCCGCCCACGAAACCGGATCAGCACCAGTGACCGGCGCTGGGCCGGGAATTGATTCGGTCAGTTTATAGTCCCGCGGTGCATGCGCGGGCAGAATGATCGCGCGGGTGCGCCGCTCCAGCGGCGAGGCGGGAAGCGCGCTGTGGGTCTAACCGATCTTGAGCACCGATTCCGGCGGCTCCGGCTCGAGCACGGCGTCGCTCATGGCGCTCGGCAGACCCCCGGGCCGCAACGTCTCGATCGATGCCGGCTTGGCGATGAAGTAGCCCTGCGCAAACTCCACGCGCAGCCGCTTGAGCTCGGCAAATACCGCGGCAGACTCAACTTTCTCGGCGATCGTCGCTATGCCCAGCGCGCGTCCCACGTGGCTGATGGCCTCCACCATGCTGCGATCGACCGCGTCGGTGGTCACGCTGCCGATAAACTGGCCGTCGATCTTGAGAAAATCGACCGGCAGGTTCTTCAGGTAATGGAATGAGGACAAGCCGCTGCCGAAGTCATCGAGCGCAAAACGGCAGCCGCGCTTCTTGAGCTCGCGCATGAAATACACAGCCTCCGTCATGCTGGTAATCACCGCCGTCTCCGTGATCTCGAAGCACAGGCCGCGCGCGATGCACGGATCCTCGGTCAGAGTCAGCACGAAATCCAGGAAGCCGCGATCGCTGAGTGACATGCCTGACAGATTCAATGCGAACAGGAATGGCGGTTCATCGCCGGTGGCGTGCTCGCGCAGCGCCTTAACGGCCCGCTGCACCACCCAGCGGTCAATCGCCGCGACCATGTTGTAGCGCTCCGCGGCCGGAATGAACTCGCCCGGCAACACCAGCTCACCGCCATCGTCACGCAGGCGCACCAGCAGCTCATAGAACGCCGGCAGAGCCGGTGAGGCGCTGCTGGTGGGCGTGATCTGCTGGAAGTACAGCTCCAGGCGCCCCTCATCCACCGCCCGTGTCACACGGCTGACCCAATACATCTCTCGGTGCCGGCCCGACACCTCGTTCGAGTCGTACAGGTGCACGCGATTGCGACCCGAATCCTTGGCCGCGTAGCAGGCGATATCAGCCGCGCTCAACAGGCTGGCCGCGCTTTGGCTCTCGCGGGTGATCTCCACGACGCCGATGCTGGCACCGATACCGGTCGTGTTCTCCTCCCAGGTGAAGCGATAGTCACGGATCGCCTGACGGATGTTGTCGGCTATCTTCGCGCCCTGCTCCGCGGTACAGCTGCGCACCAGAATGCCGAATTCATCGCCGCCCAAACGCGCGATGGTATCCGCGGCGCGCACATGCGCCTGCAGCAGCCCGGTCACATCACGCAACAGGCGGTCGCCGGCCGAATGGCCGCAGGTATCGTTCACGACCTTGAACTGATCCAGATCCACGTACAGCAGCGCATGCGGTCCCTGCTCCTGCTGCGCGCTGTGGAGCGCCTCGGCCAGCCGGTTGTCGAACTCGCGCCGGTTGATCAGGCCGGTCAGTGCATCGTGGCTCGCCTGGTAGGAGAGCGCGCGCTTGAGGCGCCGCTCCTTGGTCACGTCCCGAAACACCACGACCGCGCCGACAATGTCGCCGCCACGATCTCGGATCGGCGCCGCCGAATCCTGGATTGCGATCTCCTGACCGAGCCGATTGAGCAGCACACTGTGCTCGGCGAAATGCACCAGCTGGCCTTCGCGCAGACACCGCACCAGCGGATTCTCGAGCTTGTCGTGCGTCACTTCGTCGAGTAGCCGCAGCACGGTGCCGAGGTTCTCGCCGCGTGCCTCCTCGTTGCCCCAGCCCGAGAGTTGCTCGGCCACCGGATTCATATAGTCGATGCGGCCTTCGCGATCGGTCGTGATGACCCCATCACCGATAGACTGCAGGGTCACCTGCGCGCGCTCCTTCTCCGCGAACATGGCCTGCTCGGCGCGCTTGCGTTCGCTGATGTTGGCCATCGTGCCCTCGTAGGCCACGACGCGTTGCTCGCCGTCGCGTATTACGCGTGCGCTCTCGAGCACCACCAGGCGTGAGCCATCGCGGCAGCGCAGCTCGAACTCGGCATTGCGGATCTCGCCGTGAAGCTGCAGCGAGCACTCGAACTCGGCGCGTTCGGCCGGGTTCCAGCACAGCACGGACAGCCCCCGCAGCGCGTAGATCTCCTCGGCGCGCTCGAATCCCAACATCTTGACGAAGGCGGGATTGACCTCGAGCATGCGCCCGTCAGCCGCGCATTGGTACACCCCTTCGAGCATCCGGTCATACAGGCTGCGGAATTTGGCTTCGCTGGCCCGCAGCGCCTCTTCGCTGCGACGGCGCTCGATGGCGATGCCGGCCAGGCGCGCGGCGTGCGACATCAGATCGACATCGCGCGCCAGCGGGGCGCCCGCCTGCGGGCGATAGATGGTCAAGGCGCCGAGCACACGCCCATTGGCAGTCTTGATCGGGACCGCCCAGGCGGCATGGAAACCGGCTTCGAGGGCGAGTTCGCGGCGACGCTGCCAGAACGCGTCCCGCTCGATGTCAGCGACCAGCACATGGCGCCCCAGGTAGACCGCGGCGGCGCTCGAACCGTTGCGGATATCGATCGTCAGGCGCTCTTCGAGTTTGCGCCAATGCGGCGCAATGCGCCGGCCGATCACCTCGGTGAAACTCTGCCCGTCGCCCGCCAGCAGACCGATGGTGACCGTGAAGCTGCCGCTGATCGACTCGATCAGGTCCGCGATCGACTCGAGCACCTCGGTCAATGGCGCATCGGCGGCGATGCGCTCGAACACATTGCGCTCGCCAGCCGTGATGCGCTCGGCGCGGCGCCTGGCAGCCACATCCGTAATGCTCGCTCGCAGCAGGTGGTCCGCGCCCGGCAGCGCCATGAGGCGCACTTCGGTCTCGACCTCGTGTCCGTGCGCGTTGCGATGCAGCCACTCGAACACCTGCGGCTTGCCGGCCGCAGCCTCATCGCACAAGTCGTTGAACAACTCCGCGGCGTCCGCCCCGCCGGCCTGACGTGAGGCGGAAAGATCGCCGGCGGTCAGCTCAGGCATGCGCTCGCGGCTGACTCCAAAGAATCGCAGCGCGTTGTCATTGGCATCGACGTAGTGTCCGGACTGCCGGTCGATCACGACGATCAGCTCCGGCGCGCTCTCGACCAACGTGCGGTAGCGCGCCTCGCTGTCGCGCAGCGCCTGCTCGGCGTGGACACGCTCGCTGGTATCGCGCAGACAAATCACATAGACGTCCCGGCGATCGATGTGCACGCAGCTGACGATCAGCTCGGCCGGGAAACGGTGCCCGTCCTTGTGGCGGGCGCGCAATTCGTGCGGCCGCAGATCGCCGCGGGATGCATCGGCCCGAGCCGCGAGCGCCTGCAGCCCTTGCTCCACCGAGCCGAGCAGCGGCAGATCGGGCAGCAGCCGCGCGATCGACTGTCCAATGATTTCCGCGCACGAGTAGCCGAAAATACGCTCGCCGGTCGGGTTGAAGATTTTCACGGCGCCGTCGGCGCCTACGGTGATGACCACGTCCTTGATGTGGTCGAGTATCACCTGCCAGTGGCCGGCATCGACCCCACCCAGGCCTTCACCGTAGGAGCGGGCCTCATCGGCAATCAGTTGCATCGAACGCACGATGCCGCGCCGCTCGTCATCGAGCTGCTCGTAGTAGCTGCTGATTAGCGGCAGCAGTTGTGCCAGATGCGGCGCCGCACCGCCGGCCTGTTGCGCCTGCGCGAGTTGCTCGCGCAGGCGCGGATGCAACTCGTGCAACAGCGGCCTGCCGCGCTTCCCGGAAGTCGGCTGCAGGATCGGTACGGCGTCTAATGCCACCGGCTCTTGTGACATAATTTGGGACCGTGGCAAAGCTGGCCTCATCATACGAAGGGCCGACTGCATACCGCGTGAAGCAATGCCGATTTCCGCAACACCGCGTCAGTCGCGGCGTTCAGGAGGCGTTATTGGCGGCGATCAGTGGAATGACGTAGGTGCGGGCTACCGAGCCATTGTCGTAATCAATCACGAGGGTGGCGCTGAGACTCAGGACGCCGTTACGCTGGGGCACGACGGTCACGTCCTGCTCCAGCGGCGCGCTGCCCTGCGGCGCGTTGATATCGAAGCTACGCGGTGATTGCAGCTGCAGCCCCTCTGCGACCTGCAGCGAGCCGTGGATGTGGCTGATCTCAACCCCGGGGGTCGGAATCAGCGCCAGCACCAGCTGCGCCGGCATGCCCACGACAGGTCGTGTATCGAGCCGGAATTTCATTCCGATCGGAGGGTCCGATCCGCCCGGACTGACGGCTGCAACCATGTCCGGATCGACTGCATCCGGCGCCTCGGCGCGTGGCTTATCGCTCGCATTGTGCTGCGAATCGGGCCGCCCTTGGCCGGCACCCGATGGCGCCGTGGAGGACCCGCACGCGCACAGCAAAGCTAGCAACGCTACGATAAACAGCGGCTTGAACCCGTTCAGCATAGAAGCATTTTTCAGCGGCGCAACGATCTCGGCCGCGACATTAGCACAATTCCGGCAGCGGGCCGGACAGCTGCGGCGGTTCGTCGAGCACCTCACACTGCTGCATCAAATCCCCGACATAGCCTTCCCAGAAACGTGCCTGTCCGGCCCAGGGAAAGGCGCGTGGAAAGGCCGGGTCCAGCCAGCGTTCAGCGATCCAGGCTGCGTGATTGAGCATGCGCGCCGCGCGCAGTGCCTCGATCAGCCGCAGCTCGCTGTGATCGAGCGCACCGAACTGGCTATAGCCCTCCATGATTTCGCTCCATTGGCGCCGCTGCTCATCGGCATTGCCGGACAGAAACATCCATAGATCCTGGATGCGCGGCCCATTCAGGCAATCGTCCAGATCGACCAGCAGCGGGCCGCGCTCCTGCCACAGGATATTGCCCAGATGACAATCGCCGTGCAGGCGGATCGAGGCGATTGGAGCGGCATCGTCGAAGGCGGCGCCGATCTTTTCCAGCAGCGCCGCGCTGACCTCGCCGTAGCGCTGTTGCATGTGCTCGGGCAGGAAGCCCGACCGCATGAGCCCGCGCCGCGCTTTGGCGCCCCATTGCTCGCGGTCCAGCGATAGGCGGAACTGGAACCGGCGTCGCGCACCGACAGCGTGAATTCGGGCGAGCGTGCGCCCGAGCAACTCCCGCGCGCCGGCCTGATCGAGTTCCGGGGCGGTTCCGGCACAGAGCGGGAACACCGCCATTCGAAATCCAGCATGTCGATGCAGCGTGGCCCCACCCAATATCATCGGCGGCGCCACCGGAATCTCCTGCTCGGCCAGCTCCAGGGCGAAGCCATGCTCCTCGAGAATCTGCTGGTCCGACCAACGTCCGGTTCGGTAGAACTTCATTACCACGGGTGCGGCATCGCTGCGGCCGACCCGATAGACGCGATTCTCGTAGCTGTTGAGCGCGAACTGGCGGCCGTCGGGCTCGAGGCCCAACGCCTCGGCTGCGTCCATGACCGTATCGGGCGTAAGGCCGGCAAAGGGCGCCGGCGCCGTGGCCTCCGCCGTACGGCTGGTGCGGTCGCTCATTTCCGAGACGCACTGCGCGCCATTGCAGGTATCATTTCCAACTACCTTTTGCTGTCTTGAGGACCTGAGCACAGTGTCGCAGAAAGCTATCCTGATCACAGGGGGCGCAGGCTACATTGGCAGTCACGTGCTGCTGCAGCTGCAGGAACGTGGCGAGCGCGTCGTGGCGCTCGACAATCTCTATACCGGTTTCCGACAGGCCGTACGCGATGCGCCGCTGATCGTCGGCGAGGTCGGTGACCGGCAGCTGCTCGAGCGCGTGCTGCGCGAACACGACGTAGACACCGTCATGCATTTCGCCGCCAACACCATCGTACCGGAATCGGTACGTGATCCGCTCAAATACTACGGCAATAACACCTGCGCGACCCGCAGCCTGCTTGAGGCATGCATGCAACACGGTGTGCGCCAACTGGTGTTCTCGTCGACCGCGGCCGTGTACGGAGTGCCGGCCGGCGGCATAGCCACCGAAGACATGGCGCTCGTCCCCATCAACCCCTACGGCACCTCCAAACTGATGTCCGAGTGGATACTGCGCGATCTGGCCGCCGTCAGCGATTTCCGCTATGTGAGCCTGCGTTATTTCAATGTTGCCGGCTCGGATACCCAGGCGCGGATCGGCCAGGCCACGCGCCACGCAACCCTGCTGATCAAGATCGCCTGTGAGGCCATCGTCGGTAAGCGGCCGCACGTTTCGATCTACGGCACCGATTACGACACTCCAGACGGCACCGGCGTGCGCGACTATGTCCACGTCGAGGATCTCGCCAGCGCCCACATCGATGCGCTCGACTATCTTCGCCGCGGCGGCAGCACGGCGGTATGCAACTGCGGCTACGGCCACGGCTACAGCGTGCGCGAGGTGCTCCAGAGCGTGCAGCGTGTCGCCGGCCAACCGCTGGTGATCCGGGAGGAAGCTCGTCGCGAAGGCGATCCGCCGACACTGGTCGCGCGCGCTGAGCGTATCCGCTCGCTGCTCGGCTGGGTGCCCCGGCTGGACCAGCTCGACGTCATCGTAGAGAGCTCGCTGCGGTGGGAGGAAAAATTCAAGCGCAATCCGTGGTGATGGATCCGTGACGCCCCGCCGCAGCATCACGCGGCGCAGTGGCTTAGAATGATTGGATGCGCTGGCTCCTACCCAAATCCCTGAATGGCTTTCTACTGCTCGGTCTGAGCGTGCTGGCCGGGCCGCTGTTGTTTGCCATTCTCAATGCCACCGTGCAGATGCGGCGCCTGGCTGACAACAGCCAGAGACTGGTGGTCGACAGCGTGCAGACTACGCGCCTGTCGCAGGACCTGTACGCCCAGATAGCGCTACTCGAGCGCTCGGCACGGTTGTACGAAGTCCTCGGCGACCCCACCGTCTTGGCGGCGTTTCGCGAACACGACCAGCGGCTCAGCGCGATCGTGGTCGCCCTGATCGGTCAGCTTCGCGCCCCGGACGCCCAGGCGCAACTGTCGCGCCTGATCGATCAGCAGGCTCAGATTCGCTCGCTGGTACTCAACACCAAGAGCCCGGCGGGCGAGCCCACCGCGCTCGCCTCCGCCTTCGTCGCGCTCGGCGATCTGACCGCCAGCGCCGCCAGCTTGAGCAACCAGCAGATCGATAGTGACGTCGCCGCGCTGCAGAGCCAAACCGACAAGGCCAGGCGCGAGCTGTTTCTCGAATCCTCGCTGCTGCTGCCGCTGGTGCTGATCGCCGTGCTGCTGTTCGCGTTGCGCCTGAGTCGGCCGCTGCGGCAAATCGACCGGGCCATCGGCGAACTCGGCCGCGGCAATTTCTCGCATGACATCACCGTGAGCGGACCGGTGGATCTCGAGCGCCTCGGCCATCAGCTCGAATGGCTGCGCAACCGACTGCTCGAACTTGCGCAGGAGCGCAATCGATTTCTGCGGCACATGTCACACGAGCTCAAGACACCGCTCGCCAACATCCGTGAGGGCACCGAATTGCTGATGGACGGCGCTGTGGGCGAGCTCAATACGGGACAGCGCGAAGTCACGGCGATTCTGCGCGACAACGGTATCAAGCTGCAGCGCCTGATCGAAAACCTGCTGGGCTTCAGCGCCTGGCAGAGCAACAGCACGGGACTGGAGGTTTCCGAATTCAGGCTGCGGCCCGTGGTCAGACAGGTGCTCGAGAACCAGCAGCTCACGCTGGTATCGCAGCGCGTGCGGCTTGATGTGCATATCGAAGACCTGACGCTGACGGCTGATCGCGGCAAGATCCGCCTGATCATGGAAAACCTGCTGTCCAACGCCATCAAATATTCCCCGCGCGGTGGGGTCATCAATTTACGCGCCCTGGCGAACGGCGAGGAGCTGATACTAGAAGTGGCCGATTCCGGACCGGGAGTGCCGCCAGAGGAGCGGGCGCGCATTTTCGAGGCCTTCTACACCGGCCGTGCGCCCGGCGGGCGGGTGCCTGGCACCGGAATCGGGCTGTCGGTGGTCAACGAATTCGTCAATGTGCATCAGGGTACCGTAGAAATCGTCGATGGCGAATTCGCGGGAGCGCATTTTCGCATCCGGATGCCGTTGCGGGTCGCCCCGCCCATGCCGGCAAAGGAGCAGGCCGATGCGGCATAGCAGCTTAAGTCTGGCCGCGCTCGCGCTTGCCCTTGCGCTATGTGGCTGCTCGAATATTGACGCGCTGCGCACGCCGCCGCCGCCTCAGCGCAGCGAGAACGCGGTCGAGGACCGCGACACCGTGGCCGCGGTGCTGATGGCGAGTACCTTCCAGAGCATGCAACATCTGGCGCAGACCGGCCCGGCGGAGCAGGCGGAAATCGTGGCGGCGGCACGCGGGGCGTTTGAGCGCTCGCCGCAAGGCAGCGCGAAGTTGCGCTATGCTTTGATGCTGGCGACGCCTGGGCATCCCGCGCGCGATCCGGTCACGGCGCAGAAACTGTTGCGGGAACTCGCAGCGCAGCCTGGGACACTGCAGCCAATCGAGCGCGCGGTGGCGTTGGTCGAGCTCGCACAGATCAATGGTGAGCTCGGCCTCAAGGCAGAGAACGAACGTCTACTTCAAAGCGGTGAGCAGCACGCAGACCACGACCGCACTGCTACGACCCAGCGGCGGTTGCAGGCCGAGCTCGATGAAAACGCCAGGCTGCGCAAGCAGCTCGAGGACGCGCAGTCGAAACTCGACGCCATCGCCAACATCGAACGCAATTTGACGGAACGCAAACCCGCCACCGAGGGAGGGCAACCGTGAACCAGCCCCTGCAACGCAAGGCCCGCATCCTGGTCGTGGACGACGATCCGGGACTGCTGCGCCTGCTGACGATCCGGCTGCGTGCCGAGAGCTACGACGTCGAGGCGGTCGAGAACGGCGTGCAGGCGCTGGCGGCGGTCAGCCGATTTCGCCCCGACCTGGTGATATCCGACCTTCGCATGGATCAGCTCGATGGCATTGGTCTGCTCAAGGAGCTGCAGAAACGCTGGCCCGGTCTCAAAGTCATCCTGCTGACCGCGCACGGCACGATCCCGGACGCCGTGCAGGCGACCCAGATGGGCGCCTTCGGCTTTCTGACCAAACCGGTCGAAAAGCAGGAGCTGCTCGACCAGGTGCAGAAGGCGCTGAAGATCTCCGGCTTCGTCGACAACGATCAGGACTGGCGCTCGGATTTGATCACCCGCAGCCCGTCGATGGAGGAAAAACTCGCCCAGGCCCACATGGTCGCGGGGACCGACGCCCGCGTGCTGATCACCGGCGAGAGCGGAACGGGCAAGGAGCTGCTGGCGCGCGCCATCCACAAGGCGAGCCCGCGGCGCAATCGGCCGTTCGTGGCCATCAACTGCAGCGCCATGGCGGAGAACATGCTCGAGAGCGAGCTGTTCGGTCATGCCAAGGGCGCCTTCACCGGCGCCACCGGCGCCACCGCCGAGCATCGCGGGCTGTTCCAGACGGCCGAGGGCGGCACGCTGCTGCTCGATGAGGTCGGCGACATGCCGATGCGGCTGCAAGTCAAGCTGTTGCAGGTGCTGCAGGAAAATGCGATCCGACCGATCGGCAGCTCCGAGAGCATCGCCACCAACGTTCGCGTGCTCTCTTCCACCCACATCGATCTGCAGCAGCTGCTCGCCGCCGGCCAGTACCGCGAGGATCTCTATTACCGGCTGAACGTGGTGCACATCGAGATGCCGCCGCTGAACCGCCGGCGCGAGGACATTCCGCTGCTGGTGGCGCACTTTCTGGCCGCGATCGCCCAGGAGAGCGGCAGCCGCAAGATCTATGCACCCGAGGCCGTCGAACTGCTGGCCACGAGCGACTGGCCGGGCAACGTGCGCCAGCTGCAGAACGTCGTGCGGCAGAATGTGGCGCTGTCACAGACTTCGATCATTCCGGTGGAGCTCGTGCAGCAGTCGATCGGCGGCGCGCAGGGCAAGCTGCCGTCGTTCGATGAGGCGCGCGATGAATTCACGCGCAGCTACCTGTCGCAGATCCTGCAGATCACCGGCGGCAATGTCAGCCAGGCGGCCCGACTCGCCAAACGCAACCGCACCGACTTCTACAAGCTGCTGGGACGGCACCTGCTGGTGCCGGACGACTTCAAAGGGCGCTAGCGACCGCGTTCGCTCAGAAGTAGAACGCGGCGATCTGATTGCCCACGTACTGCAGTTCCTCGGGCTGCAGTTCGGGAAAGATCGGCAGTGCCAGAGTCTCGGCGGCAGCCCGGCAGTGCTGCCGGCACTTGCAGTCGCGCGTCAAGCCCGGCACGCGTGAATGCCGATGCATAATACCCTGCATTGCGCTGCCGCCCGGCAGTCCACTCGTCCAAGCACTTGATCAGGCAGCCGATGTCCCCCATGCTGCCGGCGCGCCGCCCATCGAGGTAATCCGCGCCGATCGCCTGCGCAGCGTCTTCGATGACCTTCAAATCGAACTCGCGGGCAAGATCCAGCAGCGCTGCCATGACGGCGCACGGGCCGTAGCGGTGCACTGGCATCAGCGCGCGCACACGAGCGCCGCTGCTGCGGTTGATCAATGCACCGGCGCCCCGCTCGCACCGCCGTTTTAAAAGATCGCGCACCGCCGCGGGATCGAGATTGAAACTGCGTGCCTCGATGTCGCAGAACACCGGCCGCGCACCGGCGCGGGCGGCCTCATTGCGGCTGGATTAAGCGATGACTGAGCTGGTACTCATCAATCGCAGCATCCTGAGCGCCTTGATGGTGGTTGCGCAGACGCTCACGCCGCCACTGGCGGCTTTGGCGGCGCTGTACGTGGTGGCGCAAGTGTGGCATGTCTCGTTTGAGGATTCGCCCTCGACGCTGGCTGTCGTCATTACCCTGCAGTTCCTGGTGCCGACCAATCCGCCGCGTGACCTCAGCACGCAACTGACCTGCGATCGGCATCGTGCTGCGATGGGCCCTGCTGCTGGCCGTACTGCTGATCGTGGTCATCTTCGCGCTGATCGTGGGACAGATCATGCGGCGGGTGGTGTTGAATGCGGTCGGCGGCCGCAAGGTCATCTTCGCCGG
>Ga0066790_10000305_pt1 | contig 17473 bp, 12 predicted proteins | sample OrgsoiDNA2013050_FD_70963 | JGI IMG/M metagenome (GOLD analysis project Ga0066790, IMG submission 70963) | Permafrost soil microbial communities from the Arctic, to analyse light accelerated degradation of dissolved organic matter (DOM) -... | ecosystem: Environmental > Terrestrial > Soil >...
GAGCCGACGCTGCCGTTCGAGTGGCCATTAGAGATCGACCGGGCGGACAGCACACCCGCGGGGTGCTGCTCGTCCGCGCGGGCCGGCTCGGCGCCGGGGATCAGCTCCACGTAGGGGCGCAGGTGCGCGCTGGTGAGCTCCATGATGTCGTCGCACTCCTGCCGGAGTGACCGGGAGATCGTCCAGTTACCGTCCACCGTGACGTGCACGATGGTGACCCGCAGGCCGAGATCCTGGACATCGGAGAGAACCTGTGCGAGGTCCTCCTCGGCGCTGACCACTACGGCGTCGCTGACCGCGCGGTTACCCGCCAGGACCGTGAGATCGCGGTGAACCTCGGTCTCCACGCCCTCGCGGCGGCCCGGACGGAGCTTGGCCAGGCGGAGCTTGACGCCCGGCATGTCCGCGAGCGCGTCATGCTCGGCCGAGCGACGGCCCTCGACTGTGGCCTCGTACCAGTAGCAGCGCAGCAGCGGGAGGCCGGTGCGGTCGCGGGCCAGGTTGCCGAGGAGCTGCATCAGTCCCTCGTAATCCCAGCTGACCGACTCTCGCCGGCGCGTCCCGTGGACGGCCATCGCGCCGTCCGCGAGCATGTAGCCCGCGTCTACGAACAGCGCGCAACGATCCACGCAACACCGTCCTTCCCTTGGCACGGGAACTCTCTGAAATCGTGACGTCACAGTGAGGGGCCACCTGCCGTCCCGCGCTCCGGTCATAGCGTAGTGAAGCCAGCTTCCCGCGTTGGCCTTTCCGTGTTTTCGCTGCTGCTCAGGCGATGCTCGCCCGGCACCGGCCAGTTCGTGCAGTTGATGTGGCCTGATAGGCCACATCAACTAAAGCGTCACGAACCAGCGAAATGTCACCAGGCGGGTTAGGCCAGGCGTGGCGAATACCGCCACCGCCGGCCGCCCTGGCGCGGCTAAATGCCAGCGCCCGGACCGGTCCCGGCCAGCGCCCGGCCCGTCCCCCGGCCAGCCCCGGGCCGCATACCTCCCACGCCAAGATCGGCGGCCGTATCGCCTTGTTACTCTAGGTGAGTCAACAACTTCATTAGGTCACCAGAATTCTTTGCGCAATCCGCGTCATGCCGGAGGACGTAGCCCGTCTGGACAGAAGGCCGGGGTGCCGAGCGCCTCCCGGACGGCGCGGCCCACTGACGCCGCCGGCGCCGGCGTCCCGTGGAGGGGAAGGGACCCGGCGCCGGCGGCCCGCCCGGCACTGCGGGCCTCGCGAAGGGGACGAGGCCCGCAGGCCGACGGTGCGGGTGAAGGCACCGCTCCAGGGCCGGCATCGCAAGGCGGCTAAAATCCGGCCCGTGAGCGACCGAGACGAACTACTCAGCGCCATCAGGACCGAGGCCGTGGTCCGCGGCGACTTCGTGCTGTCCTCGGGACAGCCGGCCAGCTGGTACGTGGACCTGCGGCGCGTCCTGCTCGCCGGGCGGTTCGCGCCGATCGCCGGGCGTGTGATGCTGGCCGCCACGGCCGACCTGTCGTACGAGGCGGTGGGCGGCCTCACCATGGGCGCGGATCCGGTCGCAGCCGCGATGATGCACGCGGCTGCGCGCGGTGGCCGCATCCTGGACGCCTTTGTGGTCCGCAAGGACGAGAAGGCGCACGGGCTCCAGCGGCGGATCGAGGGGCCTGACGTCAAGGGCCGGCGGGTGCTCGCCGTGGAGGACACCTCGACCACAGGAAGTTCGGTGCTGACGGCCGTCGAGGCCCTGCAAGAGGCAGGGGCGGAGGTAGCCGGAGTGGCTGTGCTCGTCGACAGGGGCGCCCGGGATCGCGTCGCCGGCCTCGGGCTGCCCTACCGCGCCGCGTATGTCCAGGCCGACCTGGGCGTGTGAACCTGGCGAACCCAGGCCTGACGGCCGTGACGGACTGGCTCAGAGCGACCCGTACAGCGCAAGCCCTCCCACGACCAGCAGGACGATGAGGACAAAGATGCCACTGCCGACCGCCACATAGCGGCCGGTTCCGAGGGGGTCTGACTTATGGCGGCCCACGGGGGGAGATTAACCCCGAATCCGGCAGAAGAGCGGCTTTATCCCAGATTCAGCCACGGCCAGCGCCCGTCCGGCCGTTCGTCTTACGGATGCTGCCGTCCGGCCGACGGCCCGCCCTGTGACGCGGGCCGGTAACGGGGTCCGCCGTACCGGCGGCGGGGGCGGCCGCTTCCCGGCGGAAGGCACGCAGCCGGATGATGATGAACCCGGCGATGGCCGCGACCACGAGAACAACGACGATGTAACCGATGATCGAGACGTCGTGGGCAACGCTGTGCCAGGCACTGCCGACCGCGTAGCCGATGGCCGAGAGCGCCGACGCGTAGGCAACGGTGCCGATCAGGCTGAGGACGGCAAACCGGGCCAGCGGCATCTCGATCAGGCCCGCGACGATTGAGGTGAAGGCGCGCACGACGGGCACCATCCGGCCCACCGGGATGGCCCAGGCGCCGCGCCCCTCGAGGAACCGTTCGGCCCGGTCCACGTCCGAGCGGGTGATCAGCACGTACCGGCCGACCTTGTCGACCAGCGGGCGCCCGCCCCAGCGGCCCACGGCGAAGGAGGTACACGACCCGGCCAGCTCGGCCAGCGACCCGATGATGATCACCAGGGCGAGGCTCAGGTGCCCCTGGTAGGCCAGCACCCCCGCGAAGCCGAAGGTGATCTCCGAGGAGATCGGCACGCAGCACGCCTCGAGAAATCCGAAAAGAATGAGGGCGCCGTAGCCCGCTGAGGTCAGGAAACTCTCCATAGGCCTTCAGTTGTACCGCATTTGCTCCATCCCGGAGCCCTAAGCAGCCAGGCCCTGGTACCCAAGGCCCCTGCTTGGCAATACTGTGAACCTAACGGCGATGAGAGTCCGCAACACTGTGAACCTCAACGGCGATGAGAGAAGGGCCAGGCTATGCCTATCGCGACTCCGGAGATCTACGCCCAGATGCTTGACCGCGCTAAGCAGCAGGGCTTCGCGTACCCGGCCATCAATGTGACGTCCAGCCAGACCCTGAATGCCGCGCTGCGCGGCTTCGCCAGCGCCGAGAGCGACGGGATCGTCCAGGTCTCCACGGGAGGCGCCGAATACCTTTCTGGCTCGCTCAAGGACATGGTCACCGGGGCAAGCGCGCTCGCGGAGTTCGCCCGGACGGTCGCCGCCAAGATCCCCGTCAACATCGCGCTGCACACCGACCACTGTCCCAAGAACAAGCTGGACGGCTACATGCGCCCGCTGGTGAAGATCTCCCAGGAACGGGTCGCACGGGGGCAGGACCCGCTGTTCCAGTCGCACATGTGGGACGGTTCCGCCGTACCGCTGGACGAGAACCTCGACATCGCGTCCGGCCTGCTTGATGAGTGCGCGAAGGCCCACATCATCATGGAGATGGAGATCGGCGTGGTCGGCGGCGAGGAAGACGGCATCGTCGGCGAGATAAACGAGAAGCTGTACACCACGCCGGAGGACGCTCTTGCGACGGCCGAGGAGCTCGGGCTCGGCGAGCGCGGCCGTTACATCCTGGCCGCCACGTTCGGCAACGTGCACGGCGTCTACAAGCCGGGCCACGTGAAGCTGCGGCCGCCGGTGCTCAAGGAGATCCAGGACGCGGTCGGCGCCAAGTACGGCCGGGAAAAGCCGTTCGACCTGGTCTTCCACGGCGGTTCAGGATCGGCGCTGGAGGAGATCCGCGAGGCCATCTCCTACGGTGCGGTCAAGATGAACGTCGACACCGACACGCAGTACGCCTTCACCCGGCCCGTCGCCGGGTACATGCTCACCAAGTACGACGGCGTGCTGAAGGTGGACGGTGACGTCGGCCGCAAGAAGGACTACGACCCGCGGGCCTGGGGCAAGGCGGGCGAGCAGGGGATGGCCGACCGCGTCGTGCACGCCTGCGAGGACCTGCTGTCCGCGGGCACGCGCCTGACCTAGCCGCAGACGGGATTAACGGAAACCTGATGGAACGCAAGGACCTGCTCGCCGGGCCCGGCCGCACCGCCGGGCCGGCGCCGACCTACCTGCCTGCCGACCCGGACACCGATGAGGCGCTCCGGTCCGGTAAGGACCTGACCGACGTGGCCGCGCGCTTTCCGTCCTCGTCGGCGCCCTGGGCCGCTCTCGCCGAGCGGGCGTTCGGCAGCGGCGAGGTGGTCGCTGCCTACGCGTACGCCCGGACCGGGTACCACCGCGGGCTCGACCAGTTGCGGCGGGCCGGCTGGCGCGGCAACGGCCCGGTGCCCTGGGAACACGAACCGAACCGCGGCTTCCTCCGGTCCCTGCACATGCTCGGGGCATCCGCCGCGGCCATCGGCGAGGACGACGAGGCGGCCCGCTGCCGCCAGTTCCTGGCCGAGTCCAGCCCCGAAGCAGTTCGGGAGTTGAAGGATTAGGCCGTGCTAACAGGCCGTTCTTTACGGCCAGTGCCGCAACGGATTACGGCGAGGCGCTCGTACCGGCCTAACGAACCGGGCCTCCAGGCCCGGTGAGTGGCCGGTGTGTCGGCGAAGTACCGCAGCGGGGCGCGGAGCGCATGCCGGGGGTTCCGGGGGGTCGCCCCCCGGGCCAGCACAGCGCTGCGGGGGGTTCCGGGGGGTCGTCCCCCGGGTAAACAGGGTAATCTCAAGTTGTAAGAGCCCCTGCGGTCGGCTGCGTCGTGTCTGAGACGGAGAGCTGCCAGGGGCTTCGCAGTGCCTTATCCAGGAGGGACAAGCCCCGTGCCGGCCATTGTGCTCGTCGGTGCCCAGTGGGGCGACGAAGGAAAGGGCAAGGCGACCGATCTGCTCGGCGACCGGGTCCATTACGTCGTCAGGTACCAGGGCGGAAATAACGCGGGCCACACGGTGGTCATCGGTGAACAGAGCTATGCCCTGCACATGCTGCCGTCCGGTGTGCTCTCGCCCGACGTGGTGCCGGTTATCGGCAACGGCGTCGTGGTCGATCCCCGGGTCCTGCTGGAGGAGATCGACGCGCTCGAGGCTCGCGGGGTGTCCTGCGCGAAGTTGCTGGTCTCGGCGAACGCGCACCTGATCATGCCGTACCACCGTGCCCTGGACAAGGTGACCGAACGTTACCTGGGCAGCGCGCAGATCGGCACCACCGGCCGCGGGATCGGGCCGACCTACGGTGACAAGATCGCCCGGGTCGGGATACGCGTCCAGGACCTTTTCGACCCCGGGATCTTCCGGCAGAAGCTGGAACTCGTGCTGCGCGAGAAGAACCAGATGCTGACCAAGGTCTACAACCGCCGGGCCATCGAGCCGGCTGGGATCGCCGACGAATACATCGGTTACGGCGAACGGCTGCGGCCCTACGTGGCCGACACCAGCCTGGTCCTGGGCCGGGCGCTGGACGAGGGCCGTGTCGTGCTGCTCGAAGGTGCCCAGGCGACCATGCTGGACGTCGATCACGGCACCTACCCGTTCGTCACCTCATCCTCGCCAACGGCCGGCGGGGCCTGCGCGGGATCGGGCGTCGGCCCCACCCGGATCACGAAGGTCATCGGGATCGCGAAGGCCTACACCACCCGGGTCGGCGCGGGGCCATTCCCCACCGAACTGACCGACGAGCAGGGCGAATGGCTGCGCAAGACCGGCGGTGAATACGGCGTCACGACAGGGCGCCCCCGGCGCACCGGCTGGTTCGACGCCGTTGTCGCGCGCTACTCGACCCGGGTGAACGGCATCACCGATTACTTCCTGACCAAGGTGGACGTGCTGTCCAGCCTGGACAAGGTGCCCGTGTGCGTGGCGTATGAGATCGACGGGAAACGCTGCGACGAACTGCCCACGACGCAGACCGAGTTCCATCACGCACGCCCGGTGTACGAGTACCTGGACGGCTGGTGGGAGGACGTCTCCCAGGCGCAGTCCTTCGCTGACCTGCCGCCCAACGCCCAGCGGTACGTGCAGGCCATTGAGGAGATGATCGGCGCCCCGGTCTGCGCGGTCGGCGTCGGTCCCCGGCGTGACCAGACCCTCCAGATCCGCGATCTGATCTGATGCGGGATCTGCGGCCGGAAATTAGCCGGTAGGCTCGCCGCCGTGCGCGTTCTAGTGATCGGTTCCGGGGGCCGGGAGCACGCCATCGTCCGTGCACTCGCCCGGGACGGGGCCGTGACGGGCCTGCACGCCGCGCCCGGCAACCCCGGGATCGCGGCGCTGGCCGGCACATCGGCGCATCCCGCGTCTGATCCGGCGGACATCGCCGCGCTGTCCCGGGAACTGCAGGCCGACCTGGTAGTGATCGGACCGGAAGCACCCCTCGTGGCGGGTGCGGCCGACGCGGTGCGCGAAACCGGGATTGTCTGCTTCGGGCCCGGTGCCGACGCGGCCATGATCGAGGGCTCCAAGACGTTCGCCAAGGAGGTCATGGCCGAGGCCGGCATCCCGACCGCCGCGTCGCGCACCTGCGTGACGGCCGCGGAAGCCGAGGCGGCCCTGGCGGAGTTCGGGCCGCCGTACGTGGTGAAGGACGACGGACTCGCCGCCGGCAAGGGTGTGCTGGTTACTACGGACGCCACGGCCGCGCGGGCGCACGCACGGTCCGCCGGCCGGGTCGTCATCGAGGAGTTCCTCGACGGGCCCGAGGTGTCGCTGTTCGCGGTCTGCGACGGGACCACCGCCGTGCCACTGCTTCCGGCGCAGGACTTCAAGCGCGCCCGCGACGGCGATCTCGGCCCGAATACCGGCGGCATGGGGGCCTACACGCCGCTCCCCTGGGCGCCGCCCGGCCTGATGGACGAGGTGCTGGCCACGGTCATCCAGCCCGCGGTCGACACGATGCGCCGCCGCGGCACACCGTACACCGGGCTGCTGTACGCGGGTCTCGCCCTGACCACCGCGGGCATCCGGGTGATCGAGTTCAACGCCCGCTTCGGCGACCCGGAGACGCAGGTGATCCTCGACCGGCTGGAGACGCCGCTGGCCGGCCTGCTGTACGCCGCCGCCACCGGCGGCCTCGCCGGCCAGGACACCCTGCGGTGGCGTCCAGGCGCCGCGGTGACGGTCGTCGTCGCGGCCGAGGGCTACCCGGGGCAGCCCGCCACCGGCGACGCCATCGGCGGCCTGGACGAATCCGGATGCGTGCCGGGCGCGTACGTCCTGCAGGCCGGCACGGCCGCCGGGCCCGACGGCGTCATCCGGTCCGCTGGCGGCCGGGTACTGGATATCGTCGGTACGGGGGGAAATATCGAGGCCGCCCGCGCCGCCGCCTATGAGGCGGCGTCCCGGATCCAGATACGCGGGGCCTGGTGGCGTGGCGACATCGCCGCGACCGCCGCCCGCACCGCGGTTCCGGCCGGCGCGGACACCTCGGCGTCCAGCGGCACCCAGCAGGGAGGCGGGATCGGGTCATGATCAGCCGGTACACACTTCCCGAGATGGGCCAGGTCTGGAGCGAGGCACACAAGTACGAGCTGTGGTGCCGGGTCGAAACCCTGGTCCTGGAGGCGAACGCCCAGGCCGGGACCGTCCCGGCCGACAGCGTCGCCCCAGTGCGCGCGGCTGCGCCGCCCACGCCGGAGGCAGTAGCCGAGGTGGAAGTGGTCACCGACCACGACGTGATCGCGTTCCTGACCGCATGGGCGGACAACACCTCGCCGCGCAGCGCCGCCGCCTACGTCCACTTCGGGATGACATCGTCGGACCTGGTGGACACGGCACTGGCCGTGCAACTGGCCGAGGCGACCGACATTCTGCTGGAGAAGTCCAGCGCCCTGGTCGCCGCGTTGCGCGACCACGCGCTGGCGCACCGGGCCACCCTGCGGCCGGGCCGTACCCACGGGATACACGCCGAGCCGGACGTATGGGGCCATCGCGTAGCCGACTTCGCCTTCGCGGCGGCGCGGGCCCGGGACCGGATCCGCCGGGCCCGGGACGCCGTGGCCGTCGGCAAGCTGTCCGGTCCAGTCGGCAATTACTCCAATATCGCGCCGGAGGTTGAGGCGGCGGTCATGCCCGCCCTCGGTCTGCGGGCGGCGGACGTAGCCACCCAGGTCGTGATGCGGGACGGGATGGCAGAGTGGGTCAGCGCGCTGGCCCTGGCCGCCACGGTGTGCGAGGCGGTGGCGCTGGAGGTGCGGCACGGCCAGCGAACCGAGGTGCGCGAACTGTCCGAGCCGTTCGGCCGGGGACAGAAGGGCTCCTCGGCGATGCCGCACAAGAAGAACCCGATCCGGTCGGAGCGGATCTGCGGGCTGGCGCGCCTGGTGCGCGGCTACGTCACGCCGGTAATGGAAGGCGTGCCGCTCTGGCACGAGCGCGACATCTCGCACTCCAGCGTGGAACGGATCGCGCTGCCCGACGTGGCGATCACGGTGGACTACCTACTGCATCTGACCACCGGGCTGGTCAACGGCCTGGTCGTCGACGCCAGGCGGATGCGGGCCAATCTGGACGCCACCGGCGGCCTCATCTACTCGTCGGCGGCGCTGCTCGAACTGGTGGCCTCCGGCATGGCCCGCGAGGACGCCTACGCAGTGGCCCAGGCGGCCGCGATGGAGACCTGGAACGTGGGCATCCCGTTCCGCGACGCACTGCGCAAGGAGGCCGCCGCCCGCGGGCAGTCGATCGACGAGGCGCGGCTGGACGAGGCGTGCCGCCCCGAACGGTACGTCGCACGCCTGGGACCGGTGTTCGCCAGACTGGAGGGGCTAGCGTGACGGCAAATCGCGTCAAGCCTGCGCTCTCCGGCGAGGGCGGATGGAATACTGGGCAGGTTTTCATTCACCACCCCTCGACAGGAGTTGCATCCATATGACGATGGGCACTGAGACCCGTTACCGCGTACGGGGCGGAGCGCCGCTGCACGGCACCGTTTTCGTGCAGGGCGCGAAGAATGCCGCGCTGAAGATGATCGCAGCCTCGCTTCTCGCCTCCAAGGGCCGTACGGTCCTGCGGAACGTCCCGCCCATTGAAGATGTACGCCGCGCCGTCGAGCTGGCTCAGGCGATCGGGGCCATCGTCGAGTTTCACGAGTCGGAGCGGACGCTGGTGGTCGACGCGTCCCGGCTCAGCAGCCCCGTGCTGCCCGCCGAGATCGCCCGCCGGTTCCGCAGCTCGGTGCTGTTCGTGCCGCCGCTGCTGCACCGGCTCGGCGAGGCCGTGATCGAGGGCGTCGGAGGATGTAACCTCGGCAACCGCAACCTCGACTTCCATTACCGCGGGTTCGCCCGGCTCGGTGCCGTGGTCGACGAGGGCGAATCGGTCATCCACATTAAGGCCGGCACGGGCGGCTTGCGCGGGGCTCACCTGTACCTGGACACCCCATCGCACACCGGCACCGAGAACCTGATCATGGCCGCGTCGCTCGCTCCCGGGACCACGATCATCGACAACGCGGCGCTCGAGCCGGAAGTGCTCGACGTCATCGCCTTCCTCACCAAGATGGGGGCGCGGATCACCGGCGGCGGGACCGGCTTCGTGACCGTGGAAGGGGTCAGCGAGCTGGCGGCGGTCGAGCACACGGTGATGCCGGACCGGATCGACGCGGGCGTGTTCGCCATGGCGGCCGCGATCACCGGCGGTGAGCTGAACCTGGTGGGCGGGTCGCTGGAGCACTTCGGTGTCGTGCGCTGGAAGCTGGAGCAGATGGGGGTGGAGTTCTCCACCCAGGGAGCGGTCCTGCAGGTCCGCCGGACCAACCCGCTCCGGCCGATCAACGTCATCACTTCCCCGTACCCGGGCTTCGCGACCGACCTCCAGTCACCGATCATGGCGCTCGCCTGCCTGGCCGACGGTTCGAGCTACATCCGTGAGACCATCTTCGACGGCCGCTACACGCTGGTGGGCGAGCTGAACAAGATGGGCGCGAAGGTCGAGGTGGACGGGAATGCGGTGATCGTGCACGGCCCGAACACCCTGCGCGGGGCCGAGGTGGTGGCGCACGACCTGCGCACCGGCATCGCCCTGATCCTGGCGGGCCTGATCGCCGAAGGTGAGACGGTGGTGGCGCCGGGGTACCTGATCGACCGCGGCCACGCCTCGATCGCCCAGCGGCTCACCACCCTCGGAGCCGACATCACAGTTGAGCCGGCGACCTCGGCTTAACCCCACGCGACCAGGGCAATAACGCCCGCGCCGGGATGGTTGCGTGCCTTAGCCGGCGATAAACCGGTTTTGGGTTGGACGAAGTGTGATTATTTTCGGCCTCGTGCACCTCTTCACAAATTGAGCCGGATGAGTTACGAACAGTACTGACCGGCATCTACCCGGAGTGATGGGGCGGCGTGGCTGTGCACGATACGGCGGGCGGTTAGTAACCGAATACGGATGGGGTGAACGTTGAGCGCGCACGTCAGCGGCGACCTTACGGCCTGCCTGGGGTTAACGGTCCACGCGGGAAAAGGCCGATGACCGCCAGGAGGCACCTGCCCAGCGAGCTCATAATCGGGGTCGTGGGGCCATATGATCTGGTGGAACGGATCATGCTGTCCGGCGCGGCGGCGCGGGACGAGGCATTCGGCTCGGGTCCGCCCGCGGCTCCGCCGCCGGGTCAGGCCGCCGGAGCTTCATCCGGTCGGCCACCGGGCCAGCCACGGGGAGAGACGACGGGGCTGCCCCGGCCGGAAACCGCGGAGTTCCTCCTGGAACAGGGGGGCCAGAGCCCGGGGGGCCCGGCGGGGCCAGGCGGCCTGGCCTGGCCACGCGAGGACCCGCGCGGGCTCGTCGGCGGCACGCTGCCACGACGGCTGATCGCCGCGGCGTACCGGCGTGAGAGGGAAGCGCCGGAAAAGGTCGCCCGGCTCGGCGCCGCGATCGACGTCTGCTTGTTCGCCACCCCCGTGCCGTACGAGTACGCGCGGCGTGCTGGGGTCATCTCGGTGCCTTCCACCTACGTGCGGCTCGACGGCGGGGCCCTGTACGCCGCGCTGCTGCGGGCCAGCCTGGTCCAGGGGCATGACATCGAGCGGGTCAGCATGGACGTACTGTCACGGGGCTCGATCGAAGAGGCCTACGCCGAACTGGGCATATCCGCGGACGGGGTGCGGCTGCGCCAGGATCCCGTCAGCCCGGCGGCTCTCGCCGCCTTTCACGAGCGACTCTGGCGGATGGGCGAAACGTCGGTCGCGCTGACCTGCCTGGAGTCGGTGTCCCGGCGGCTGGCCCGGGCTGGGGTGCCGGTGATCAGCATCCGGCCGACCGACGGGGCCATCCGGATGGCGGTCTGGAACGCGGTACTCCTCGGCGGGCACCACCGGCTGGAGGCGGCCCAGTTCGCGCTGGTGGCCGTGGAGGTACCGCGGCTGCGGGAGGGAGCCAGGCGGGCGCTGTCCCGGTATTCGCGCGACGAGCTGCGCCTGACGGTGCACCGCTTCCTGACCAGCGAGGCGCAGCGCATCCAGGCGATGGTCACCCAGGCCGACGACCACTCTTTCCTGGTCGCGGCGACGAGGGGGTCGCTGGCCGCGGTGACCGGCGACTTCAGCCAGATCCCGTTCGCCGAACGGGCCCGGGCCGAGCTCGGTATCACGATCGAGGTGGGAGTCGGGATGGGGCGTACGGCACAGGAGGCCGAGACGCACGCCAGGACGGCGCTCATCCGGTCCCGGTCCGGTGCTGCGGGCCCGGGTCCGGCGCTGCCCCGGGAAGGCCACTCGCTGGTACCGTCGCCCCGCCGGGCCGCGCCGCCCGCGCTGCGTGCGCCCTCGCGGGGGATCGAGACGCTGGCCCGCCTGGCCGGACGGCTCGAGGGGTCGGATACAGCCCTGGTCGTGGACGCTGAAACGGCCGGCCGCCTGCTGGGCGTGACGGCGCGGACCGCACGGCGGCTACTGCGTGGCCTCGTCGACGAGGGGCTGGCCTGGCCGCTGCCGCCCAGCCGGGCCGCGCAGCCGGGACGTCCCCGCCAGTTCTACCGGCTGATCACCGAGAAACTCGAGGAGATGGAGCCGTCCCGCACCCCCTGATCGCGCCGGGCACCCTGGCCGGCCGCGCCGGGGCGCCCGGGTCGGGGCAACCTGATCAGGAGCGGTGCGGGTACGCCCGGGTCACGGCGAGGAAGATGTCGTTGGCTTCGGGCTCGGCGATCGAGACCCGTGCCCCCTCTCCCCCGAAGGGCCGGACGCTGACTCCGGCCCGGGCACAGCTCGCCGCGAAGTCCGCGGTCGCCTCCCCCAGCCGCAGCCAGACGAAGTTAGCCTCGGTCGCGGGCACCGTCCAGCCGTCAGCGAGCAGCGCCTCGCGGACCCGGGTCCGCTCCTTGACCGTCGCCTCCACGCGTTCGAGGAGCTCCGCCTCGGCCGCCAGGGACGCGACCGCCGCGGCCTGCACGATGCTGTTAACGCTGAACGGCAGCATCGTCTTACGGGCCGCCTGAGCCACCGGCGGGTGAGCGATCATGAACCCGGCCCGGAGGCCGGCCAGGCCGTACGCCTTGGAGAAGGTGCGCAGGACGGCCACGTTCGGCCGGTCCCGGTACAGGCTCAGCCCGTCGGGGACGGACTCGTCGCGGATGTACTCCCGATAAGCCTCGTCCAGGACGACCAGGCAGTCGGGCGGTACGCGATCGAGAAACTCGGTCAGCTCACCGGCGTGCACCACTGTGCCGGTGGGATTGTTGGGGTTGCACACAAAGATGAGCCGGGTCCGGGCGGTGATCGCGTCTGCCATGGCCGGGAGGTCATGAGTCTCGCCGCGGAGCGCAACGCGCACCGAGGTAGCCGCGGCCAGATCGGCGAGGATGGGGTACGCCTCGAACGACCGCCAGGCGTAGAGGATCTCGGCGCCGGGCTCGCCGACCGCCTCCAGGAGTTGCTGGGCCACCCCGACGGATCCGCATCCCAGCGCGACGTGCTCCGGCGGCACGCTGAAGCGCTGGGCGATCGCCGTGGTCAGCAGCTCCCCACCGTTGTCGGGGTAACGGTTGACGCTCTGCGCCGCCTCGGCGATGACCTTGACGACCGACGGCAGCGGGCCGAACGGGCACTCATTGGACGACAGCTTGAACGACCGGCCGCCCGCTGCGGTCACCGTCGCGCCCGGCTGGTAGCCGGGCAGGTCCTGGAGAATGCGGCGGAACCGCGGCGATGCTTCACTCACCTGCCCAGTCTCGCATCCCGGCGGCACCGGCGGGTACCGCCGGCGCCCACCGCCAGCGGGCCGCGGCCCCGGCTGCGGGCCCCCGGACCGGCGTCAGTGCAGCGTCCTGCCCGGCGTCACCGAGCCCGGCGGCGGTATGGTCCCCGGTCCGTCCACATTGCAGGCCAGCGCACTGGAGTCCGTCTCCAGTAGCGGCCTGGCCAGGACAGGTGGACGCAAGAAATAAGGACGGCGCAGGCCGATCAGGTCGAGCAGGCGGGCCGCGTTGGCGTCGCGGAAGGTGACCGCGGGCAGATTCCACTTGATCTCGGCCGTCTTCAGGATGCTCGTGTGATCGAACACCCAATGGGAGATGCGCAGCGGTTTCGCGTCACCCGGGATATGGACGGCCGCTGCTCCGTTTCACCTTGGCCGGCCTAGGTAAACATCAGGTGGCCGACCGCCGAGCATACTTTCACTCCGCCACTCCGCGCGTTTCCGGCAGTTCCGCACGGGTGGTATGAAATCCAGGTCAGAGTGTGGAGAGGGAAAGGCGCAAGATCATTGGCCGTGCGGAAGGCGGTGGACGTTCTCGGCGGAGGCCCGGGCCTCCCCGAGGGCTTCCGGTATTCGGTGAAACGCCGCCTGCTGGGCCCCCCGCTCGTTAACGAGCAGCTCGGTGAGCAGCGGCTATCGAAGCCGCTGGCTCTCGGCGTGCTGTCCCCCGACGGCATCTCGTCGTCGGCGTACGGCACCGAGGAAATCCTGATCGAGCTGCTGCCATACTTCGGGCTGGCCGCGTTCACCCTGATCCTGCCCATGACGCTGGTGGTCCTCTTCGTCCTGGCGCTCGTGGTGCTGTCCTACCGCGAGATCGTCATGGTCTATATCAGGCCGGGCGGATCGTACGTGGTGGCGAGGCAGAACTTCGGGCCGCGGGTCGCCCAGGTCTGTGCCGTCGCGCTCCTGATCGACTACGTCGTGACGGTGGCCGTGCAGACCGCGGCCGGCACGGCGGCCATCGCCTCGATCCCCGCGCTGTCCTTCATCGGCCCGTACCGGCTCGAGATCACCATCGGCGTGATCCTCCTCATGTGCTTCGGTAATCTGCGCGGCCTGAAGGAGGCGGGCCGGGCGTTCGCCGTGCCGACCTACCTGTTCACCGGCTCGGTGCTCGTGGTGATCATCGTCGGGCTGGCGCGGGAGGTCACCGGCCACCTGTCCACGTACAACGTGCACGCACTGCATGCCACCGTGGGGATCGCGGGCGGCAGCTCGAATCTGGTCCTCGGGGCCACGGTCTTCACGTTCCTCCGCGCCTTCGCCAACGGCGGTGCGTCACTGACCGGAATCGAGGCGGTTTCCGACGCCGTGGGCGCCCTCCGGCCGCCGGAGGGCCGCAATGCGCGTCAGGTGCTCATCACCGAGGGCTTCATCCTCGGGGTCCTCGTGGCGGGCATTTCCTGGATCGCGCACGCCACCCATGCAACGCCGCGGGCCAGCGGCTATCCCACCGTGCTGGCCCAGGAGGCTCAGCTCGTCTTCGGGCACACCCTCGTGGGCCAGATACTGTTCTACATCGTCCAGGCGGCCACCGCGCTGATCCTTTACACCGGCGGGAACACCAGCTTCAACGGGTTCCCCTTCCTGGCCAGCTACGTCGCGGGGGACGCGTTCCTGCCCCGCTGGCTGCTGAAGCGCGGTCACCGGCTGGTGTTCTCCAACGCCATCATCCTGCTGACGGTCGTCTCGATCGCCCTGCTGATCGTCCGCGGGCCGAACGTCAACAGCCTGGTGCCGCTGTACGCCATCGGTGTGTTCACCGCCTTCGCGATGGCCGGCTTCGGCATGGCCAAGTATCACCACACCCGCAAGGAGCCGGGCTGGCGGCGCCGGATGGCCATCAACGCGTCCGCCGGAGTGCTCACCGCGATCGTGGTCGCGATCTTCGCGATCGTGAAGTTCACGGAGGGCGCGTGGATTGTCGTGGTGCTCTTTGTGATCCTGGTCCCGGCCCTGATCCGGCTGAACCGGGAGTACCAGATGGAGTCGGAGGTACTCGCGGCGATCACCGGTGCCCAGCCCCCGCCGCAGCCGCACTACAGCCGCCGTACGGTGTTCGTGTTCGTGGACAGCTTCGACCTGGCCACGCTGGCCGCCCTGCGCTACGCGCGGAGCCTGCGGCCGACGTCACTGCGCGCGGTGCACTTCGTCATCGACAACGTGCGGGCGGAAAAGCTGCGCGAGGACTGGACGCGCGCCAACCGCGGCGTGGTGCTCGACTTCATCGACGTTCCCGACCGGAGGCTGACCCGGGCGGCGGCCGAACTGGTCGGCCGTGAAGTCGAGGACCCGGGCACGCATGTGACCACGATCCTGCCCCGCCGTAGCTACTCGGCCCTGCTGGGCCGGCTGCTGCACGACCGGACCGCGGACAAGATCGCCGAGGTCGTGAGCCGGATACCGCGGTCCGCCGCGACGATCGTGCCCTACGACGTGCAGAGCCGCGTCCGGATCCTGCAGGAGCGTCACACCGTCAAGGCCGGCCCGGACGGCGTGACCGTGCGGAACAGCGGGACTGCGCAGGAAACCCCGCCTTCGCCGCGCGGCGATCCCCGGGCCGCGGGGCCTACGGGCGAGGGGACTTCTCCCGAGGAGGTGAAGGCCGTGCGCAAGCTTCGCGACCTCGTGAAGGGACGGGAGGCCAAGGACGGCCCGGCCGCCGAGGAGAAGGTGGACGCCTACGGGCGGCCGGCCCCGCCGGCCGGGGTCAAGCCGATCGGCTCGCTGACCGACCCGGGCAAAGCCACCGTCGAAGGCCGCGTCCGCGCCCTGGAGATCCGGCCGGTGGAGCACAACTCCGTGCTCGCGTGCGAGATCTCGGACTCGACTGGCGACCTGACGGCCCTGTTCTACGGCCGGTCGCACATCGCCGGCGTCATCTGCGGATCGCTGATCCGGTTGCGCGGGCCAGTCGGCCTGCGGGATGGTCACCCCGTCATGATCAATCCCGCCTATGAGCTCATCGGCTCAGGCCCGTAGGGCCCATACGGCCCGTAGGGCCCCTAGCCGCGCCGCAGGAGCGACCTACCTGAGCAGTTCGTAGGTCGGGTTGATCATCACCGGCCTGCCGTCGCGCATCCCCACGGTGCCGTGCAGCCGGAGCCTGCTGCCGCAGTCCACTCCCGGGATCTGCTTCCGCCCGTAGAACAGCGCGGTCAGGGTGCCCGTCTCGTCGGCAATCTCGCAGGCGAGGACGGAGTTCTGCTCCACCGGACGGATGGCCATGGTGATAACCCGTCCCTCCACGCTGGCTTTGCCCGGCCCGGGCAGCGAGCCGATCGGCGTGACCTCTGTGATACCGGCCGCCTGGCCGCCCGCGTTCTTGTCCGCGTTCTTGTCCGCGTTCTTGTCCGCCGGCGCCGGCCCGATGGCCCCGGGTGCGGCCGGGGCAGGATGCTGGGCGGCCCCGCCCGGGATCTCGCCGGCGGCCTGTTCGGCGGGCGCACTGGTCACACTCCGGCGGCCATCCGCCGTGGCGGCCTGTTCCCGCGCCGCGTCGGCCTCCGTCGTCCCGTTCGCGCCCGTCCGGGCGGCGTGACGCTCCTCCAGCACGCGGACGCGGCTTTCCACGTCGAAGGGGATGATGGTCGCGGCCGCGTTCGGGATCCGGCTGACCGCCTGCGCGATCTTGTCCGCCGTCCGGTCGTGCAGCAGCCGGCCGATAAGCGGTGCGAAGCTGCGCCGCGGCAGTACCACCGTGACCTGGGTGCCCGGCTGTTCGGCCTCGCGCTGGACCATTTCCTGGGAGGCGTGCACCAGTCGCCGGTCCGGCGTGTCGATCATCTCGAACGGCACGTCCTGGCCGAACCGGACCCACCGCTCGCGCAGCCGTTCCGCCTTCGCGCCGTCGATCACGAAGTGCACGGCGCGCAGCGACGTGGGGCGCAGGCTGCGCGCGTAGCGCAGGGCGGCCAGCGTGGCCAGGTCCATGCTGTCCACGAACACGAACACCGTGCGACGCGTGTAGTTGGGCTGGCGCGGGGCGATGCCGGCCGCCCGGCGGTCCCCGATGTTCTCCAGCACCTGGTCCTCGGCGCGGTATTCACGGTTCAGCCGGATCAGGATGAACACCCCAATGGGCCCCACCACGACCACCAGCCACGCGCCCTCGGTGAATTTCGTGACCGCGAAGATGAGCACGATGAAACCGGTGAGCACCCCCGCCGAGAAGTTGATGACCAGGCGCCGTCGCCAGCCCCGCTCCTTGTGCCTCAGGTGGTACTTGCACATCCCGAACCCGGCTATCGAGAACCCGGTGAACACGCCGATCGCGTAGAACGGCACCAGGTTGTTGACGTTCGCGCCGACCGCCAGCAGCAGGGCCAGCGAGACAACGGTGAGCACGATGATGCCGTTGGAGAACACCAGCCGGTGCCCGCGCTTGGTCAGCCAGCG
>Ga0066790_10000306_pt1 | contig 17466 bp, 15 predicted proteins | sample OrgsoiDNA2013050_FD_70963 | JGI IMG/M metagenome (GOLD analysis project Ga0066790, IMG submission 70963) | Permafrost soil microbial communities from the Arctic, to analyse light accelerated degradation of dissolved organic matter (DOM) -... | ecosystem: Environmental > Terrestrial > Soil >...
GCGGTGGCGCCGGTCCCGTTGAGCGTGTGCGCGAACTCCAGCTTGCCGTCCCGGCGGAACCGGATGTCGAGCCGCCGCGCCTGGTAGTCGGTGGTGTTGGAGCAGGAGGTGATCTCCCGGTAGCGCTGCTGCACCGGGAACCACGCCTCGATATCGTACTTCTTCGCCGCCGGCGCGCCCAGGTCGCCGACCGCGATGTTCATGACCCGGTAGGGCAGGCCCAGCTCCTGGGCGATCTCTTCCTCGTAGGACAGCAGCTCGTCGTGGAACTGGCCCGACTGCTCGGGCAGGCAGTAGACATACATCTCCACCTTGTCGAACTGATGCACCCGGAACATGCCCTTGGTGTCCTTGCCGGCCGCGCCGGCCTCCCGCCGGAAGTTCGTGGTGAACGCGGTGTACCGGGCGGGCAACTGCTCCTCCTCAAGCCGCTCCTCGGCGTGCAGGCCGGCGAGGGCTACCTCAGAGGTTCCGGTGAGGTAGAGACCGTCCTTCTCCAGCTGGTAGAGGTTGGACTCCTCAGTCGGCAGGAAACCTGTCCCGTACATGGCACGCTCCCCGGCCAGGATGGGCGGCAGGACGAGCAGGAACCCCTTGCTGGTCAGCTTGTCGATGACGTACCGGTACAGCGCCATCTCGGCCAGCGCGACATCGCCGATCCGGTAGGCGAACCGGGAGCCGGACAGCCGGGCGCCCCTGGCCATGTCGATCCAGCCGCGCGGCGAGCCGAGCTCGGTGGCGTCCCGCGGCTCGAACCCGAACTGCGGCTGCTCGCCCCAGGTCCGGACGAGCTGGGCGTCTTCCTCGTCCATGCCGTCGGCAGCGGTCGGGTCGGGCAGGTTGGGAATCCGGGACAGCAGCTCGTCGCGCGCCCGGCCGGCGCTGGCCTGGTCCGCCTCGGCGGCCGCCAGCTCCTCCTTGAGCTGGCGCAGCTCCTCGATCTCGGCCGGCCCCGGCGGCCTGCCCTTGGACGACCTCTTCTGCGCGGCGCGCAGCGCCTCGGCCCGCTCGGTGTCCGAACGCCAGCTGGTGTCCGCCGCCAGCAGCGCGTCGAAGTCCGCCGCGGCGCCGCGCCGTGCGAGAGCGGTCCGGTACCGGTCGGGTTCCTGCCGTGCAGCCTTGACGTCAATCACGGGCGCGAGTCTAGCCGGGCGGTTGCTGCACGGCAGCTCGGTTACGGCGCGGGACGCGGGCGTGGGACGGGTCAGCCGGCTCCTGGCCCGGCTCAGCCCGCGGGCCGGGCGACTGGCCACCGCGCCGACCGGGCCGGGTCGCCAGCACCGAGCCGCCCAGGATCAGCACGAACGCCACCGCCATCGCCGATGTCAGCCGCTCGCCGAGCAGCCAGACGCCGCCGGCGACCGCGATGGCCGGGTTGATATAGGTGATAACGCTGGCCCTGGCCGGCCCGGCCACCGAGATGAGGGCGAAGAAGATCACGAACGCGACGGCCGTGCACACCACGGCCAGTCCAGCGATGGCGGCTAGCACCTTGGCCGACGGCAGCGCGACCGGCCAGGTCAGCGCCGCCAGCGGCGAGTACACCACCGACGCGAACGCCAGGCAGGCGGCCGTCATGGCCAGCGGCGGCAGGTCGGCGAGCTTCCGGCTGGCGATCAGCGGCCCGGTGGCATAGCACAGCGCCACGAGCAGGACCTCGCCGACGGATCCGGCGTCGCCGCCTGATGTTCCCGGCCCCACCAGGAGGCCAACCCCGGCCAGGCCCACGAGCAGACCCGCCCACCGGACAGGCGTCAGCCGGTCCGTCCCGCCGGTCAGCCGGCCCAGCACGGCCACCAGGATCGGGACCGACGCGACCAGCAGGCCGCTTAGCGAGCTCGACAGCCTGGTCTCCGCCTCGGACAGCAGGAGCCAGGGCACGATGATCTCGACGAGGGCAAACAGGGCCAGCCACCGCCAGCGCGGCAGCAGCGCGGCGAGCTGGCGCCGCCGGATCGCGATGGGCAGCAGCAGCACCGCGCCGATACCGACCCGCGCCAGGACGAGCACGGGCACGGGCACGCCGCCCACGGCGACCTTGATGAGCAGGTAGGGGATGCCCCAGATCACGCTCATCGCTGCGAACATCAGCCAGCCCCGGCGACTCACGGCCGCTCCCTCCGCCCGAATGCGCCGACGCCCGAACTGGCCGGCATCCAGAGTCTGCGGCACCTGGCGGCACAGGTCTTGAACGGTCTTGCGGACGCAGCCGGGCGCAGATTACACCGTCAGGCATATCCCCAGGGAGCCGACCTTCAGGCAGCTCTCGCTCGGTACGGGCGAAGGGGATGCCGACGGCGCCGGGGCCGGGGACTGCGGCGTCAAGGTCGGGGCGGGGTGTCCTGCCGACTGCGATGACGGCGACGGGGATGGTGCGAGCGAGGGCGACGCCGAGGCCGACGGGGTCGCAGAGCGCGAGCGGCCAGCGGACCGCGACGGGCGAGGCGACCGGCCCGGCCGGCCGGGCCCCTGCTTGCTGGTCAGGCCCGGCCCGGCCGGGCCGCCGATGCCGCCCGGCTGACCGCCGGGCGAGCCGGACGGCGATGGCCGGGGGCCGCCCAGCGCCGCGCCGGGCCGCGGGAGCGGCCCGCTGGCCTGCGGCTCGCGAATCGTGAGGGTGCCGGCGGCCAGCATGATGTACACGAGCATGGCAGCCGCCGCGACAATCACCGGCGGAAACAACAGCAGCGGATGCGCCCGGAAGGCAACGGCGCAGTTGCGCAGCGTGACCTTGACCTGGTCCACCGTGACCGCGGTCGCGACGCCGGTGGCCGAGAGCTGCGGGCCATATCCCAGGTTGGCGCTCCTGCGCGCCCGGAGCAGCGCCACCCGCCGCTCCGTCGGGGTGAGGCCGGGCAACAGGTAGATGATCGTGCTTCGGCCCCGCGCCTCGGCCCGGACGTGTAATCCGGCTGGCAGATCTGCGTATCGAATCTTGATCAACGGCACGACCTCGTGACAGGCCCGGAACGGGGACATTCGGACGTCATTAGACACGATCCGTGACGACCATATCACTGTGGATAGCTGCAATTCCACGGACAAGCGCTCTGTCGGGCGGCGATGCACGCCGGGCGAAGGCTGCGACGCAGGCCCACCCCGCCCGCCGGGAACTGCGGCTACGCTCACGAGAGCCGGGAATGTCGCAATCGCTGCCCGCTTCCCACGGGGCGCGGCTCTCGCGATGGCCGGGTAGCGCTGGCTAACCGCGCGAAGGTAACCGCCGAACGGGGAATGCTGACCGCGAGGCGAGGAGGAACGTGCTACTGAGGGACCGTGCTGCCGACTAGCAAACGCGGCGAGGGCGCCAGCCAGGATGGCCGGGACCAGGCCAGCCCGGTCGGCCGGGGCGCCGCGCCGCCTGCGCCTGCCGCGCTGCCCGCGGCGCCCGTGCCTGCAGCGCTGCCGCGCGGACTGCGGACCTGGCAGGCCGTGGCCGTGGCGCTGGCCGGCGGTCTCGGGCTGGCCCTGGCCTTCCCGCCGGGCGGATTCTGGCCACTGGCCGTCGCCGGGCCCGCGCTGCTCGTCGTCGCGCTGTGGCGGCGCAGCCTGCGCGGCTCCTTCCTGGTCGGGCTCGTGTTCGGCATCGCGTTCTTTGTCCCGCTGCTGTCCTGGGTGCTGAACGTCGCCTGGTACGCCTGGGCCGCGCTCGCGGGGGCGGACACGATGATTTTCGCCCTCCTTGCGATAGGCCAGCGGCTGCTGCTAAGGCTCCGGGTCTGGCCGTTGGCGGTGGCCGGGTGGTGGGTGGCCGCCGAGTCGCTGCGCGATCGCTGGCCGTGGGGCGGGTTCCCCTGGGGCCGGCTAGCGATGAGCCAGGCCAGTGCACCGGCCCTGCGCTGGGTGGCGGTCGGCGGCCCGTCCCTGCTGACGTTCCTGCTAGCGCTGGCGGGAGCTTGCCTGGCGTGGCTGCTCCTCGGTTCGCCGACCCAGGGGACGCGGGCGCGACTGCGCCGCCGCGCCCTGCCCGCGGCCAGCCTGGCGGCCGCGGTGGGGATCGCCCTGGCTGGCCCGCTGCTCCCGGTCGACGGGGGCACCCCCGGCACGCCCACGGCGGTGGTTGCCGCGGTCCAGGGCAATGTGCCGCGGGCCAGGAACTTGCCGGACCTGCTGCGGGCGAACACCGTGACGACCAATCACGCCGAGGCGACGCTGCAACTGGCGGCCCGAATACGCTCCGGTGCGGCGCAGGCGCCCGACGTTGTCATCTGGCCGGAGAACTCCACCGATCAGGATCCGCGGCTGAATCCGTTCGTCTATTCCGCGATCGCCCAGGCGGTCAAGGCGATCGGGCGCCCACTGCTCGTGGGCGCGGTGCTGCAGAACCCGGTACGCAACTCGGGCCAGCTGTGGCTGCCGCACCGCGGCCCGGTCCGGACCTACATCAAGCGTCGGCTTGTCCCGTTCGGCGAGGTCATCCCCTTCCGGAGCTTCCTGGACCTGGTCACCTCGCTGCCCGCGCTGCAGCCGGTCAACTTCACGCCGGGTCACCGAGCCGTGGTATTCCACCTGGGCAGGATCAGGCTGGGCGACGTGATCTGCTACGAGGTCGGCTTCGACGGCCTGGTCTCCTCCGAGGTCGCGGCCGGCGCGAACCTGCTCACGGTGCAGACCAATGACGCCGACTTCGAGCTCGACGGGCAGACGGGCGAGACCCTGCAGCAACTGGCGATGGCACGCGTCCGCGCGGTCGAGCACGACCGGGCCGTCGTCGTGGCCTCCACGACCGGCGTCAGCGCGATCGTCGCACCGGACGGGAAGCTGCTCGCCCACACCAGGCTCTGGCAGCGAGCCACGGTCGAGGCCAGGGTGCCGCTGCGCAGCGACATCACGCTCGCGGACCGGCTCGGCGGCTGGCCAGAGGGCCTCCTGACCGGAGCCACCATCGCGGCCCTGGCCTGGATGATCGCCGTCGCTGTCACGGCGCGGCGCAGGCTGAACCCGGCCCGTGCCGGAGAGCCCCGTGCCGCCGAACCCCGTGCCGACGAACCCAGTGCCGCAGAATAGATCTGTGGCATACCGACACCCGGCAGCACTGCGGCGCGCTGCGACGCAGCCGGTCCGGTACGCCGTGCTCGTGGCGGGTGCCCTGCCCGTCCTGGCATTTCCGGCCCCGAACCTGGAACTTCTGGCCTGGGTCGGCCTGGTCCCCGGCCTGCTGCTGATGCTCGCCGCCCCGACGCGGCGCGAGGCGGCCGTGCGCGGCTGGTGGTTCGGCACGGGCTACCTGCTGGCTGCCCTGTACTGGCTGGTGCCCAACCTTGGCCCCGGCCTGCTGCTCGTCGCGATCCTGCTGGGCTTCCTGTGGAGCGGGGTCGGGGTCGCCGCCTGGGCGACCCTGCGGCCGCCGGTGAGCTGGAAGGGCGCGGTGGCCGCGCTGGCGATCGTGCCGAGTGCCTGGCTGGTGACCGAGTGGCTGCGGTCCTGGCAGGGTTTCGGCGGCCCCTGGGCCGTGCTCGGCGTCAGCCAGTGGCAGCATCCTGCCGTCCTCGCGCTGGCCGCCGTCGGCGGGGTCTGGCTCGTGACCTTCGCGCTGGTCGCCGCCAACACCGGTGTCCTGATCGCGATGGTCGCCCGGGGCCTCGCGCCGCGGCTGATCGGCTGCGCGGGAGTGCTGGCGGCCGTGGCCGCGGGGCCTGCCGCCTTCGCGCTCACGGCCCCGAGCCCGGCACCCCGGCAGGTAACTATCGCGCTCGTGCAGCCGGGCTTGCACCGCGCACCCGCCCCGCGGGTGGCCGCGAGCGAGCGGCTGACCGCGGGGCCAGCCCGGAATGGCGACCTGATCGTCTGGGGCGAGAGCAGCGTTGGCTATGACCTGGCCAGGAATTCCCGGCTGCGCACCCGGCTGCAGGCCCTGTCGGCGTCGGTCGGGGCGCAGATCCTGGCCAGCCAGGACGCCCAGGACGGGGCCGGGGCAAAATCGAAAGTGGCCGTGCTGATCGGTGCTAACGGCATCGACGGGCAGTATGTCAAGACCCGGCTGGTGCCGTTCGGTGAGTACATTCCGTTCCGGTCCGAGCTTGGCTGGCTGTCGGCCATCAGCCGGGCCGCACCGCAGAACATGGCGACCGGGACCGGCGCGCAGGTGCTGCAGGCCACGGTGCGCGGCGGCCGCGGGCTGTCCATCGGCGTCCTGATCTGCTTCGAGTCCGCGTTTCCCGATATGTCCAGGTACGACGCGGAGCACGGCGCCCAGGTGATCATCTATCAGACGTCGGACTCCACGTTCCAGGGCAGCTGGGCGCTGGAGCAGCATGCCTCGCTCGGGGCGCTGCGCGCGGCGGAAACCGGCAGGCCGGTCGTGCAGGCGGCGCTGACCGGCGACTCGGCCGCGTTTGACGCACGGGGGCGGGTGCTGGCCTGGGCCGGCCCGGCGGATCGGGGCGCCGTGCTCGCCTCGATCCGGCTGCCGCCCGCGTCGGCCAGGACGCCCTTCGACCGGCTCGGCGACTACGTACCGCTGACCGCGCTCGCCATTGTCGTTCTCGCCGCCGCGTTCGGGCTGCTGCGTGGCCTTCCCGGCCGGGGGGTCCGGCCGCCTCCGGCTCGTGAGCACGGTCAGACCCGCATAGTCTGGACAGACGGCCGCGCACCGGACAAGTCCGCTTCTGTGCCGGGAGTGCCGGACGGGCAACCGGGACATGAGGCGGCCGCCGGCGAAACGTAGCCGGGCAGTACGGCAGCCGATTTCCCGGCCGAGGCCCCGGCAAGTCGGAGAAATCGGCAACCGATCAGGCTCCGCCGCCGTCAGAACCTTTGGGAGGTCTACCGTGCCCGTGAGTACCCGGCCCAGTAGCACAGCCACATCAGGCAGCACAGGCGCATCAGGTCTGCGCCGACGCCGGCCGCTAGCGGCCATCGCGATCTGCGCGGCTGCCGCCATGCTGACGGCGGCCTGCTCGGCCAGCTCCGGCACCTCGGGCAGTTCGGGCAGTTCGGGCAGCGGCAGTAGCCCGGGTAGCTCGGCGTCGAGCCCGTCCACCGGCACTCAGCTGACGATAAGCCCCGCTAACGGGAGCAAGGACGTCCAGCCCGGCCAGGGAGTCACGGTCACGGCCGCCAGTGGCAAGCTCACCCACGTCTCCGTAAGCGCGGGCTCAGATCCGGTCGGCGGGCAGCTGAACGCGGCGGGCACCTCCTGGCGCAGCACCTGGACCCTGGGGGTCGCCGCGACGTACACGGTCACGGCCAGCGCGACCGCGGCCAGCGGCAAGCCGGTGACCCAGACGAGCACGTTCACCACGCTGACCCCCGCCCGCACGATCCAGACGATGATCTTCGAGGGATCCGGTAAGACCTACGGCGTCGGCATGCCGCTCATGCTGACGTTCAGCCAGCCGATCGTGAACAAGGCGGCGGTCGAGCGGTCCCTGCAGCTGAGCACCTCCAAGCCGGTCGTCGGGTCCTGGTACTGGGACGGCAATCAGACGCTGAACTTCCGGCCGCGCGGGTACTGGCCGGCACATACCAGGGTGAGCTTCACCGGGCACCTGGATGGAGTCGAGGTCGCACCCGGACTGTACGGGGATCACACGCTCACCCAGTCGTTCAATATCGGGAGCTCGCTCATCGTGGTGGCCAGCACCGCCACCCACTACCTGAACCTGTACCGGGACGGGAAGTTCTACCTCCGCTGGCCGATCAGTACCGGCAAGCCCGGCGACAACACGCCGAACGGCACGTACGTGACCATCGACAAGGGCAACCCGGTCCTGATGAAGGGCCCCGGCTACAAGCTCGAGGTGCCGTGGTCGGTCCGGTTCACCTGGACCGGCGACTACCTGCACGACGCGTACTGGTCGGTGGGTCAGCAGGGCTCCACGAACGTCAGCCACGGCTGCGTCAACCTCCCCCCGGCCGACGCCGAGGCTTATTACAAGATGGAGGTTCCCGGCGACCCGGTGACGGTGACCGGCAGCCCGAAAGCCGGCGCGTGGGACAACGGCTGGACCGAGTGGTTCCTGTCCTGGCCGAAGTTCCTCGCTGGCAGCGCGCTGCACGAGGCCGTCGAGGCTGGTCCGGGTGGCAGCAAGTTCGTCAGCCCGTCGTCGCTGCCCGCTCCGACCGGCACCGCCCCGCTGTTCCAGCCCGCGTCGGGCAACTGGTCGGCGACCGCCTAGCTCGCCGGCCAGCGCTAGCCCTCCCAAAGGCGGGCCCGGTCCTCCTCGGACCGGGCCCGCCTTTGGCCTTCCCGCCACCCTGCCTGGCGCGCAGGGCTCCCCGTCCCGTCCCGTCCCGTCCCGTCCCGCGTGACCCTCCTCTCCCCTCCCCGCACCGCCCGCTGCCCGCCGGCCGCCCGGCCGCCCGGCGGGCTGGCGATCACTGCGCGCAACTCCATCCTCGCTGGGGGTTAGCGAATTTTGCCGCTTTTATTCCCTCCGATTACTCATAGTGACATAGGTCATAACGGGCGCCGGATGGATTACATCGGACTGACCTGCGCGTTATACGTCCGATCCTCGCCGGGGACCACGCCATCGATCACGATGGGCGACTGGTTTCCGTGCCTGCGGCCACAGCGGCTGCGCACCCGCGCAGCTTGCCTGTCGGCCCGCCCTGAACCCGCGAAGCGCACGCCCCCACGTGCGCGCGAGCCCGCCTGCAAACGATTGGCGGCTCATCCCCGGCCCATGGCCTAGGCCTGGCCGGGCGGCGAGGAACGACAGGGAAGGACACCTTTTGTTCCGCACTGCCCTCACCGATTTCGTTAGCGGCCACGGCAAGTCCCTGGCCTACGTGGGAACCGCGCTCGCCCTGACGGGCCTGGGCACCGCGACGGCCGCCGCTGCGACATCGTCGTCCGCATCCGCGCCGGGAATCGCCAGCGCTGCTCGTCACCTCGACGTCGGCAGCGACTTCGGCGTGCAGCATGGCTCAGCGGTCAGCGTCGGGAATTCGGCGGCCGGCCAGGCAACCCGGCCCGCCCCGACCGCGGCGCGTCACAGCACCGGACACCACAGCACCGGACACCACACCACGGCGCATCACGCCACGGCACATCACGCCACGGCACACGTCGCCGCAGCACATAAGACCGTCGCGCACGGCACCGCCGCGCGGCACCAGGCCAGGCGCCCCCGCGTCCACCTGGTGCGGCACTCCCACGGGCCGACGACCTGGAGGCAGGTCCGCGACGCGCTAGCCCGCCAGACCTACCCCAAGGCGGCTCCCGGCAAGCTCCCCCTCGCCGACCGGCTCCAGCCCGGTCCGGCTAGCGGCGGGCAGGCCTACATCCCGATCACCGCGTCCAGGATGGCCAATGCCACCACGATCGTGCGCCAGGCCCTGAGCAAGCACATGGGCCTGCGGTCGGCTGTCATCGCCGTGGCTACGGCCATGCAGGAGTCGACCCTGGAGAACCTCAACTACGGCGACCGCGACTCGCTGGGCCTGTTCCAGCAGCGCCCGTCGGCCGGCTGGGGCACCCCGGCGCAGGTGACCGACCCGACCTACGCCGCGGACGCGTTCCTGAACGCCCTGCACGGCCACCAGCAGGCCGACCCGGGCTGGGCCGGCCAGCCGCTGTGGGCCAGCGCGCAGGCCGTCCAGAACTCCGGTTTCCCCTACGCCTACGCCAAGTGGGAGTCGCAGGCAGCACAACTGGTCTCGGCCGCCGTCAGGCACCTGGCCTGATCTGATGTCCGCCCCGGCAGGGCCCTCGTCTGCCCGGGCACTGGCGCCGCCCTGGTCCCACTCCCTCCGCGGGACCAGGGCGGCCTCATTCCGTAGGCCGGCGCGACGGCAAGTCAGCGCCGATCGGCCAGATCATGCCCGGATGTGCTGTAGAAACATTGACCATGCAGACGTTCCTGACGCACGCGGGTTACCTGGCGCTGATCCTGTTCGGATTCGTCGAGGCATGCAGCATCCCGATCTCCTCCGAGATCACCTTCGGCTTCGCGGGCGTCCTGGCCTATCAGGGCCATCTCAACCTGGCTCTCGTGATCATCATCGGGTCGCTGGCCGAACTCGCGGGCTCGTTCGCGTCGTATGGTGTGGGCCGCGTGGGCGGCCGACCGACCGTCGAGCGGTTCGGCCGGTACGTACTCATTACCCGCCGCGACCTTGACCGGGCGGAACGCTTCTTCGCCGGCCGCGGAGCCTGGGCGGTCCTCATCGCCCGGCTGCTGCCGGTCGTGCGGGCCTTCGCCGGCATCGCCGCCGGGATCGTCGAGGTTCCGGTCCCGCAGTTCGCCCTCTTCAACGTCGTCGGCACCGTCGTCTGGGCCGCGGCGCTGTCCGGTATCGGCTACGCGGTGGGCAGCACCTGGAGCACGGTCTCGAAGTACCTGTCGATCGGCGGCTACGTGATCGTCGTGCTGGTCGTGGCGGCGATGGTGACCATCGTGGCGGTGCGCCTGCGTGAGTTCAGGCGGGAGCGGGCGGGAGCCCTCGCCGCCGGGCTGGAGCCCCCGGCGGCCGGCGCTGCCGGTCTGGAGCCCCCGGCGGCGGGCGGCACGGGCCCTCGCCCGGAGGGGCTTGCGTCGGCGCCGCCGCGACCGGCGCCGGCGAGCCACCGGCGCGACTCCCGCCGTCGCTGACCCCCAGGCCCCGCCGCTCCGGCATCCCGCCGGCCGGTTAGCTCAGCGCACCAGCGCCTGGTAGACCAGCTGGCGGAGCTGGGAGCGGAGCGGATACGTGCTGGAGGGCAGCAGCTGGGTGAAGAAGCTCACGGTCAGCTGCTCCGCCGGGTCGACAAAGAACGCGGTGCTGGCCGCACCGCCCCAGGAGAACTCGCCCGCGGAGGTGAGCGTCTTGCCCGCAGCCGGATCGGTGACCACGGCGAACCCGAGCCCGAAGCCGGTGCCGCGCAGCGGCGACTCCGCAAACAGGGGCCGCCCGAAGGTCTCCAGGTCCGCGCCGCCCGGCAGGTGATTGCGGGTCATGTAGGCGACGGTCCGCGGGCCAAGCAGCCGGGCGCCGTCCAGCTCGCCGGCGGGGCTGTCGGGCCGGTCCAGCAGCATCTCGGTAAAGCGGCGGTAGTCGGCGGCCGAGGACACCAGGCCAGCGCCGCCGCTGAGATATGCCGGCTCGCTCAGGAAGGCATTACCGAAGGTGTCCGCGCGGGTAGCCCGGCCGTCCGGGCCGCGGGTATAGAGCGCGCCCAGCCGTGCCGCCTGCTCGGGGCGAGCCCAGAACGCCGTATCGGTCATGCCCAGCGGCCCCAGCACGCGGCTGGCCAGGAATTCGTCCAGGCTCTGGCCGGAGACAACCTCCACGACCCGGCCGAGCACGTCGGTCGACACCGAGTAATTCCACTCCGCGCCGGGCTGGAACAGCAGCGGCATGCCGGCGAACTCGTCGCAGCATCCGGCCAGGTCCATGTCGCGCGGGCTGCCCCACTCGAATCCCTGCGCTCGGTAAATCGCATCCACGGGATGCGCCCGGTGAAAGCCGTAAGTCAGCCCCGAGGTGTGCGTCAGCAGGTGCCAGATGCGAACCGGCTCGGTGGCCGGGACGGTGAGCGGCTTGATGTCCGAGCCGCCGGTGAACACCCGGACGCTCCCGAAGGACGGGATGTACCTGCTAACGGGATCGGTCAGCTCGAAGCCGGCCTCCTCGTACAACATCATCGCGGCGACCGAGGTAACCGGCTTGGTCATCGAGTAGATCCGCCACAGCGTGTCACTCTCTACCGGCAGGCCGGCCTCGATGTCCCGTGCGCCGTAGGCGGACACATGCGCGAGCTTGCCGTGTCTGCCGACCGTGAGCAGCCAGCCCGCCAGCCGTCCGTCGTCCACATAACGCGCGAAATGCCGGTCGATCCGGTCCAGCCGTGCCGGGTCGAATCCGACCTCTGCCGGGTCTACCTCCGCCTTCAGCCCAGTCATCTCGCGCTGCCTCCTCGTATCCCCGCCGCGGGGTGCCCCTGTACGTCCTGATCTTTTCCGCTCGAGCCCGCCAGGTCTAGGGGCGGTACAGCCGGGAGCCGTCCGGCGCTGGCGCGGCGCCGCCCGGCAGGCCGGTTCTGCGGCGCACCTCGTACAGCAGGATCCCGGCGGCGACCGCCAGGTTAAGCGACTCCGCCGTCCCCGCCATCGGGATGCGCACGTGCACGCCCGCCCCGTGACGCCCAGCACCGTCGCGCCCAGCACCGTCGCGCCCGACGCGATCGAGCAGGGCGGCCGGGAGACCGGCGCCCTCGCTACCCAGCAGCACCGCCAGCGGCAGGGGCAAGTCGATGTCCCAGCACGAGCGCTCGGCTCGCGCGGTGGCCGCCGCCACCGTGATCTCGTGGCCAGCCGACCAGGCCAGGAACTCCTCCGCCGTCGCCGCGCTGGCGACCGGCACGTCGAAGAGCGCGCCCATGCTGGCCTTCACGGCGGCCGGATCATAGGGGTCTGTGGTCTGGCCGATGAGGATCATGCCCGCGACGCCCGCCGCGCTGGCCGTGCGGATGATGGTGCCCAGGTTGCCGGGATTGCCGACCTCGTGCAGCGCCACGAATAGCGACCCCGGGGATACCGCGAGCCCCGCCAGCGGCCGGGGCCGCGCGCGAACGATGGCCGCCAGCCCGGCTGGCCCGTCCCGGTCCGCGATCCGGGCGAAGAGGCTGCTGCTGACCCTGGCCACCGGCATCCCCTGTTCCTCCTGCCGGGTGACCATCGCCGCGGCGGCGGGTGGCGTCAGCAGCTCAGGAGCCACGATCAGCGTCTCGATGTCGGCACCGGCCTCGACCGCCTGCCAGACCGGCTGGATGCCCTGGACCACGAACGCGCCCTCACGGCGCCGGTGCTTGCGGTCGGCCAGCAGCCTGACCCGCTTGATCAGGGGATTGGCCGCGCTGCTGATCACCTCGGCCATCGCGCTCCCTCCACTCGCCCTCCCCCCATGATGGCCCCCCACCCCCCTCGAGCCCTCCGATTTCATGATCACCTGGATCTGCCAGTCACTGGAGGCTGTCGCATAGCTCGTGATCGCCTTGGCCTGGCCGCGGCGGCTGGCGGCCGGGGGCGAATCGGCCGGGTTTCTTGATCACCACCGTTTTTTCGCACATACCGCTGAAAAACGGTGGTGATCACCGGCGACCCGGTTCCGGCCCAGCCCTCAGCCATGCCCGGGTGCGACCGCAAGTCCCGGGCGGCGCCCCGGCGGGCGGGAAACCGCCGGTCCTGGCCGCACCGCCGCCCGCCAGCCCCGCCAGCCCCGCCAGAATCACCAGAATCACCAGAATCACCAGTAACGCGACAGCCTCAATGCGACTGGCAGATCCAGGTGATCATGAAACGCCGCCGCGGCGGGGCGGGCGGGGCGGGGCGGGGCGGGGCGGCCAGCAGGCGGGGGGCGGGCGGGGGCAACGGTTACTGGCCGGGCTCGGCGGCGGGCACGTGTCGTCCCGCGGCGACGCGGTCGGAGCCGAACCGGGCATCCAGGGCGCGGCCGAGGCGGCGGCCGAGGCGCTGCATTGGCGCCTCCACGATGTGGTAGCTAGCCCCCGCGCAGCCCAGGAGAACCACCAGGAAGGCGGCGGCCAGCAGCAGCTGGACGCCAATGGGGTGCGGGCCGCGGGTCCAGCTGACCTTGTCGTAGAGGTAGATCACGGGGTAGTGCAGCACGTAGACGGAGTAGCTGACTAGCCCGAGCCAGGTCAGGAAGCGCGGGAACCTGCGGTTACGCAGCGCCAGGCCGATGCCGAAGATCAGGCCCGCCGCCACGAGCGAGATGACCCATCGACGCGGCGTGCCCGCCTGGGCGGCCGCCGGGGCCGCCACCTGTCCGATGTGCCAGGCGCCCGCGGCCGTGATCAGCGCGAAGACCGCCACCGCCGTCCAGACCGCGCGGCCACGGCCGAGCTGGCCCTCCTGCCAGCGGTAGAGCATGGTGCCGGTGAACATCAGGGCCAGGATCACGAAGCCTTCGGTCGGGATCCGCCGGTCGTTGAACACGAGCAGGACCAGGCCAGTGGCGGCGGCGAGGGACGCGCCGACCAGTCGCGGCCCCGGCCGACCGCTCACCGCCAGCAGGAGCCCGACGATGATGAGCAGGTCCGCCAGGACGGCGACCTTGGTCGCGCCCAGCGAACTGTCCGACAGCGCCACGGCGGGCAGCACGCCGCCGAGCGCCAGCCCGGCCACGCCGAAGCCGAGGGCGAAGCTGGTGCTGCGCCGGTGCACGCCCAGCACGAACAGCGCGGTCAGCAGCAGGTAGAAGACCATCTCGAAGGACAACGTCCAGAACACGTTGATCACGCTCGGCACGCCCAGCAGGTCGCTCAGCATCAGCAGGTGACTGAACACCGCCGCATGGGGAGTGGCGTCCGCGCCGCGCAGGGTGCCGATGCCGAACTCGTGCATCACCAGGACGATCGCGATCGCGACCAGGAACAGCGGATACAGGCGGAAGATGCGACCCACCCAGAACCGGCGCACGCTCCCGCCACGCTCCAGGGAGGCCGGCACGATATAGCCACTGACCAGGAAGAACACGGCGATGCCGAACAGGCCGGGGTCGAAGAACTTGTACATGACGGTGTGCGCATGCTGCAGGACGTGATAACTGAGGTGGTCGAACACGACGGACAGGGCGGCTATCCCGCGCAGCGCGTCCAGCCAGGCGAGCCGGTGCTTGCTCGTTCCGGGAGGCGCCGGAACCTGTGCCTGCTGCGCAGCCGCCGGCCGGCCCTGCGGCGCCGGCGCCGGGGCGCCGTCGTCCGGGGAACCTGCGTCACCGACCTGGGGACCGTTACCGAGCTGGGGTGGGGAAGCCATCAGACCAGACGCTACCTATGAGTCGGCTCTATGCGGGCGAGCTTCCTAATACCGGCCTTAACATGCGCTTGCCGATAATAGTGCACTACAGGGCGTAACCAAGCCGAATGTGCGCCACCACCGGACCCGCCACCCGCCAGTCCCGGGCCGCGCCGGCATACTGTTTGCTCATGAGTCTCGAAGGCGAATACGTCCCCAGCACTGCCCAGTGGGTCCGCGATCAGGTTGAGGCTTACGAGTCCTCCGGCGGCCAGCAGGCCAATACGCTCCGTGACACCGGGCTTCCCGTGATCGTCGTCACCAGCCGCGGCAATAAGAGCGGCGACCTGCGCAAGACTCCGCTGATGCGCGTGGAGCACGACGGCGAGTACCTGCTCGTCGCCTCCAAGGGCGGGGCGCCCGCCCACCCGGTCTGGTACTACAACCTCAGGGCCGACCCGGAAGCGGTCACGATCCAGGACGGCCCTGAGCCCTTCGACGTAACGGTCCGCGAGCTTACCGGCGAGGAGCGGGCGACCTGGTGGCAGCGGGCCGTCGCGGCATTCGCGCCGTACGCCGACTACCAGGTGAAGACCGAGCGCCTGATCCCGGTGTTCCTCGCCACCCGCCGCGCCTGACCTGCCGGGGGGAACCGTGGACCTTGCGCGCAACCTCATCCAGCGCATCAACGTAGGCGACTCGCTGGCCCGGGCGGCGGCCGCGCGGCCGGCCCGGCCGGCCATCGCGGACGGCCCGCGCGGCTGGACCTACGCCGAGCTGGACGCATAGGTCAGCCGGCTCGCCCGCGGCCTGGCCGCGCGGTCTCGTCTGCGTGCCGGTTTCGCGATCGCGACCGTCTTGGTCATCGCCAACAAGGCAGCTGCAGGCATCGACAGCCAGTCCGTGCGACACCGCCGCATCCTCGTGATGACGTGGGCGATCGGGTACCTCGCCCTGCTCATCGTCGCGCCCGCGATCAGCAGCTCCGCCAGTACGCGGACGCTCGCGTTCATAGGCTTCGCGGGTCCCGTGCTGCTGGCCGGGCTGGTCTATATCCTTGCCTCCGCCCTCGGACGATACCGGCAGGCGTTCGCCCTCGGAGCCTGGCTAGTGATCGTCGGTATCAGCTGCGCATGGCTGGCACCCGCGACAATCCTGGCGACCTGCGCGCTGACTGCCGGCGGGGCGTTCCTGCTCATGGCGGTCATCGAGAACAGGCTCCGCGCACATGACAGGTGAGAACGAGCTTGACCGCGTCATTCATGCACCAACGGGACCAGCCCGCACTAACCAGGCGCAGCAGGGGAATGAAGAATTCGTGCACTAGAGGGATCGGGGTGATCCAGATGCCGTGGTGGGAGGCTCTCCTCTTCTTCGCCGCAGTGATCTTGGCGATCTGGGGATTCGTGAGCATCGTTGGTTTGGATACGCGATTTTTGTCGCGCCGGACTGACCGTACTGCCCAGGATGACTCGATCGAGGTCGAGGTACTGGCCCTGATCAACGAGCCCGGCCGGCAGTTCAGGTTCTCTAGCCCCCTGGGCCAGGTCCTGAGCGCGGGGGCCCGGCGGCCGGGCGCGCTCGCTGCCGCGCAGCCACGAACGTGACTGCGTGGGCGTGGGCTGCCGACGGCTGGCGGGCGTTGCGGCGAGGAATCGCCTGGGGCCTGGTCGCGGTGCTGGTGTCCGTCGCGCTGACCGCGTGCGGCTCCTCACCGGGGAAGGCGCCAGGAACGGCCTCGGTCGTGTCGGCGCCAGTGCGAATCGCTCACACCAGGCTCGGCGCCATCGGGTACCGGGTCGTCGGGAACGGCCCCCCGCTGGTCTTGATCATGGGCTACGCCGCGACCATGGAGGACTGGGATCCGCGGCTGGCTCACGCCCTCGCCCGGCACAACCGGGTTGTGATGTTCGACAACTCCGGAGTTGGCCGTACGCAGCCACTGCCCGGGGAACTGACCGCGACGCTCACCATCGACGCCATGGCCGACCAGACCAGTGCGCTCATCGACACCCTCGGCCTCGGCAGGCCGGACGTACTGGGCTGGTCGATGGGCGGCATGATCGCCCAGGCCCTGGCGGTCCTGCACCCTGCCCAGGTGCGCCGCCTGGTGCTGTGCGCCACGTTCCCCGGGACCGGCCCAGTCGCGGTGTCCTCGCAGGCGGCACGCCAGGCCGGCAGCCTTTTCCCTGCTAATCAGGTCAACGCCCACGACGCGTTCACGGCAGCGATCTCGGAATACCCAGCCGCCGCCGCGCCGTCGGCCCTCACGAAAGTGGCTCAGGCGGGCGCCATGGCCGACTGGTGGGACGGCACCGACGCGGCCGGACGCAAGATCGCCAGGATCTCAGTGCCCACGCTTATCGCCGACGGCACCGCCGACCAGCTCGACCCGGTCGCCAATGACCACGCCCTCACCCGCCTCATCCCCGGGGCAAGGCTGGTGCTCTACCCCGATGCCGGGCACGGGTTCCTGTTCCAGGAAGGAACGCCCTTCGCTTCCCTCATCGAATCGTTCCTGACCGGGCACCCCAGCCCGTAGCGGTAGGGACCCCGCTGCGATGCGCTGCCGAAAACCTCGACCGGCAAGATCCAGAAAAACCTGCTGCGCGACCAGCCTGCGGCTCACTACGAGACGACAGGCGGTTAGCTGTCGGGCTCCGGCACGTAGTGGCGGGTCTGGTCGGCCGGGTCGAGCCAGACTCGCATGATGACCTTGGAGGTCGGGTCGCGGAACCGTTCCTGCGTCGGCACCCAGCCAGGGGCCGCCGCCGCCGCC
>Ga0066790_10000307_pt1 | contig 17461 bp, 14 predicted proteins | sample OrgsoiDNA2013050_FD_70963 | JGI IMG/M metagenome (GOLD analysis project Ga0066790, IMG submission 70963) | Permafrost soil microbial communities from the Arctic, to analyse light accelerated degradation of dissolved organic matter (DOM) -... | ecosystem: Environmental > Terrestrial > Soil >...
CCAGGCCAGGTCCCTGGTCCTGACCGGGCCCGATGACCTGCGGACCCGGTTCGCCCGGCACACCGTGACCGCGCTGGTCGCCGAGACCGCCGCGCTGCGGCCCCGCCCGGGTGACGTCGTCGGCTACGCCACCCGCATCGCCCTGCGGGAGCTGGGCCGGCGCGCCGAGTTTCTCGATGACCAGCTCGGCCGGCTCGATGAGCTCATCGTCCCCCTGGTGACCGGCCGCGCGCCTGGCCTGCTCGCCCTGCACGGCGTGGGCCCCGACACCGCCGCCCTGCTCCTGGTCGCCGCGGGCGACCATCCTGAGCGGCTCCGGTCCGAGGCCGCCTGGGCGCACCTGTGCGCCGCTGCCCCGATCCCCGCATCATCGGGGAAAGTCACCCGCCACCGCCTCAACCCCGGCGGGGACCGCCAGGCCAGCCACGCCCTGTGGCGGATCGTCATCACCCGGATGAGCTCCCATGCCCCGACCCGCGCCTACGTCGAGCGGCGCACCAAAGAGGGACTGTCGAAGAAGGAGATCATCCGCTGCCTCAAGCGTTACGTCGCCCGCGAGGCCTGCCCTCACCTCCGCGCCGCCGGCTAACGCCCGCTACCCGGGGACGGCCTGACCCCCGAATCGGCTGCCGCATTCACTGCTGGCCTTCTAACGATGCGTCGGCCGTCCCCGATCCACACCCGGCCTGCTGGCCACGTGACCTCATAAGAGCCTGCCCTCCACCCCGAGCGGCCCCTCCCTGTCTTGTCCGCAACCCCAGCAGCCCCGGCCTGAGCACCCGTCCCCCTCCAGACCCGGAAAGTGACATCCATGCCAGCCATCACCGTTGAGATCGATACCGGCTCCTCCAGCTCCCGGGGACAGCCCCCCGGACAGGCCTGGCTCATCCGGCTCCGGCGAGGCCGCCGAAGCGTCATCACCACCATCGGCCTGTCCCGCACCAGCGCCGAGCACCTCGCCGAGCAGATCACCGCCCTGCTAGCCGAACCCGAAACAGGCCTTGACAAGACATAGGAGCATCGTTCTGCGTCGTTTACCAGCCGCGGGCTGCCTGGTCGAGCGTCACGTAACGTCGCGATAGCGCCTTGCCGTCCTGGCCGGTGCTCTCGCGGCGGTGACGGTCTCCTGGCATCAGCGGCATGCGCCATCGCCTGCTGTCCTGCCGTGCCGCCGTGCTGGCGCCCGGCCGCGGGCGCCAGGCGGGCTGGCGGCTGGCGCGAGGGAGCACAGCCATGTTGAGCCTTCCTGGCCTCCGGGCTGGCACGGGCTCAGCCAGAGCGCGGCGCTGAGCTAGGCTCAGGCGCAGATCCTGGGAGCTGAGCCAGGGCGTTCCCCGCGGGGCTCAGCGATGCCAGCGCGGCGTTACGATGCACTACCTGCGCTAGGTCTTGCCAGGCGCCGCGCCGCCCAGGGCTACTCCCCCGTTCCTGACGCGGGCCGGCCCGAACCGGGCCATACAGGCCCGCAACAGGTCGAGGGAAGGTCCGCTCATCCTGCGAAGGGCAAAGCCCGCTGGTCAGCACGGCTGACCTGGTGCAAACTGCTACCGGATAGCGCTACCAGCTCACCAAATCCGGACGAACTAACATTCGGTTCATTTCTCTGACCTGCGGTGGAGCTACGGGGATTCGAACCCCGGACCTCTTGCATGCCATGCAAGCGCTCTACCAACTGAGCTATAGCCCCTCGGCACACCTAGGCCTTCCGGCTTCAGCGCCACGCCAGTGTACAAGAAACCGATCAGTCCTCGCGCTCCGCGTCCGGGTCCGGGACCGGCTCCGGAAGACTGCCCACGTTGTGCTCCTGGAGCCGCCAGTGCCCGCGGCGCCGGCTAAGCACCGACCACCTGCAGTTTCCGAACGGCCCGAGCATCCGGGCCCCGTCCGGGATCCCGAGGAGCCGGGCCATACCCATCCCCAAATTTGCGCCGTGCCCCGTCACCACCGTCAACGTACCGCCCGGCACACTGTCGGCAATCCGTTCCAGCGCCATCGACCCGCGGTCGCCCACGGCCGCGGCGGTTTCTCCGTCCGGGGGGACCCAGGCCGCGAACGCCTCGGGGTACTGCTCCCGGATCTCGGTATCGGTCTTGCCTTCCCAGACACCGCCGTACCGCTCCCGGAGATCCTTGTCGAGTGTCACGCCCAGGCCCGTCAGCCGCGCGAGGGCGGCGGCGGTCTCGGCGGCCCGGCTCAGGTCGGACGAGAAGATCGCGTCCGGTCTGAGGGCGGCCAGGAATCGTGCGGCCGTGGCCGCCTGCTGGCGACCAACGGCGTTCAGGGGGACATCGGTCTGGCCCTGGAACCGCCGCTCGGCGTTGAACGCGGTCTGGCCGTGCCGCCACAAGACCAGCGTGATGACTTCGGGGTGACCGCTTCCCGACCAGGGGTCAGCGACGCGTCCCAGGGCCGGGGCGGTCAGCGCCGCCCCCGCTCAGCCGGGCCCTGCTGGCCGCGATCGGCCGCGCCCCCGGCGCCGACCGGCTCGGGCAGCGCGATCACGGGGCAGTCCTTCCAGAGGCGCTCAAGGGCGTAGTAGACGCGCTCCTCGGCGTGCTGGACGTGGATGACGATGTCGACATAGTCGAGCAGCACCCACCGGCCCTCACGCTCGCCTTCCCGGCGCGCGGGCCGGACCCCGGCCTTACGGAGCCGATCCTCAATCTCATCAACGATGGCCCGCACTTGCCGGTCATTGGAGGCGGAGCAGAGGAGGAAGGCGTCGGTGATAACGAGCTGGTCGCTGACGTCGTAGGCAATGATGGCGGAGGCGAGCTTCTCAGCCGCGGCTGAGGCCGCGATCTCCACGAGCTCGACGGCCCTATCGGTGGCAGTCACGGGTGCTGGCAGTCCTCCTTGGCTGTGCCCAGGCTTCTACGATCTCACGATTGGTCAAGAACTAGTATCTGGCCACACACAGGCTATCTGTGCTAGGCGACGGTCTCGGCCATCCGCCGGCCTAGCCTCGGCGGGCGGCTAGCAGCGTGGAGGCGAGCCACGACACCGCGACCAGGGCGAGCGCGACCAGCAGCGGCAGGCCGGTCAGCCAGTCGGACGCGACCAGCGTGCTGCCCGGCCCGCGCAGCGCCGCGTTCGCTGGCGACACGTCGGCCACCAGCGCGAGCACCACCGCGCCGATGGTGCTCAGAAAGCCGATGGCCGGGTGGCGGACCAGCGGCGGGTTGCACGCGGTGGCGACGGCCGAGCCGACGAGCAGGCACACGGCCGCGGTGACCAGCCCGGCGCCCAGGGCGCTGGCCAGGGCCGAAGCTCCGCCGGGCCGCTGGCATCTGACCAGCTCATAGGCGACGCCGGCGAAGGCCAGGATGACGCCGCCACCCAGCCCGGTCAGCAGCGCGGCTACGTGTGCCCGGTACGGGCCGCCGGCCACGGCGGTGCACGCCCGCGCGGCGGCGGGCTCGGCGGTCAGCGCGGACCGGGTCAGCCAGGCGGCGGCCGGCACGAGCATGGCCGCGCTCCTGTCGAGCCCGTCGCGCAGCGGCTGCCTGTCCCCCAGGAACGTGAGCAGCGTCGCGTACAGCAGCAGCGGGCCGACCCAGCGATGGGCGCGCAGCAGGACGGCGGCCTGGTAGCGAATCAGCGCCGTCACGGCGGGGCCTCCCCGGCAGGCCGAACAGAACGGACATGTACCTCATCGCCGCCGTCGAGCAGCGTGCGCAGGATGGCGTCGGACGCGGCGGGCTCGACGCTGACGAGGATCCGCTCCCCGTCGGTGCGCAGGCGCCCGCCAGCACGCGCAGCAGGGTGGACTTCCCGCTGCCGTTCCTGCCCTCCAGGCGGACCAGCCGTCCGGCGGGAACGGCCAGGCTGACGTCGCGCACGATCCACGGCTGGCGCAGCCCGTACCGCTTGCCCACCGCCTCCCGCCGCGCCGCCTCCCGCCGCGCCAGTCCTTCCCGCCAGTCCTGTCCCGTGGATCAGTCCTGGCCCATGGGTAAGTCCTGGTAGAGCCTGCGCTTGCTGATGTACTGGACGATGCCGTCAGGTACTAGGTACCAGATCGGGCCGCCGGAACGCACCCGCGCGCGGCACTCGGTGGAGGAGATGGCCAGGGCGGGTACCTCGATGAGGCTGATCCCCTCGTCCGGTAGCCCAGTCAGAGACAGCCGGTGCCCGGGCCTGGTACAGCCGACGAAGTGCGCCAGCTTGAACAGCTCGTCGGCGTCGCGCCAGGAAATCATCCTGGCCAGCGCGTCGGCCCCCGTTATGAAGAAAAACTCGGCGGTCGGCCCGCGCTCGGCGCGCAGGTCGCGCAGGGTGTCGATGGTGTAGGTCTCGCCCGGCCGGTCGATGTCGACCCGGCTGACGGAGAACCGCGGGTTGGACGCGGTCGCGATGACGGTCATCAGGTAGCGGTCCTCGGGCGCGGAGACATCGCGGCCGTTCTTCTCCCACGGCTGGCCGGTCGGCACGAAGATGACCTCGTCCAGCGAGAAGAAGTGCGCGACCTCGCTGGCCGCCACGAGATGGCCGTGATGGATGGGGTCGAACGTGCCGCCCATGACCCCGATCCGCGGCGCTGGCCCGCCAGCGTTCATGTCGTGACTGTAGATGCCGCCCGGCGCCGCAGTCGTCGCCGGGACCCGGTTTTACCCGTAACGGGCCCGCGCGGGCCGTCAGACGTCGTAGGTGACACCGGTTAGCTTCTCGGAGACGGCCCAGAGCCGACGCTGGACGTCGGCGTCGCGGGACCGGGCGCTGGACCGCACGCGCCTGGGCGCCCCGGTGAACTCGCCCAGCCCGCTGGGCCCGTAGTAGTCACCGCCGGCCGCGGCTGGGTCGGTCGCGGCCCGCACGGTCGGCAGCGCGCCCATCCGGGCGTCCTGGCTGGGCCCGATCCGCGCACCGAACTGCATCCAGGCCGGCAGATAACGCACGAGTGCCGTGTCGGACGTCCCCGGATGTGCCGCGGTCGCGATGGTCGGTGCCCCGGCGGCGGCTAGGCGCCGCTGCAGTTCATAGGTGAACAGCAGGTTCGCCAGCTTGGACTGGCTGTACGCGCCCATCCGCCGGTACCGGCGCTCGAACTGCAGGTCGTCGAAGTGAATGCGGCCGAGCTTGTGCCCGTTACTGCTGACGGTAACGACCCTGGAGCCAGCGACCTCCAGCAGGCTGGGCAGCACCAGGCCGGCCAGCGCGAAGTGACCCAGGTGGTTGGTCCCGAACTGCAACTCGAAGCCGTCCTGGGTGCGGCCGTAGGGCGGCATCATCAGGCCGGCGTTGTTCACGAGCAGGTCCAGGCGCGGATAGCGGGACCGGATCTCCTGCGCTGCCCGGTGCACCGAGGCCAGCTCGGACAGGTCGAGCGAGACCACGTCGACCTCGGTGCCGGGGATCTGGGCAGCTAGCCCGTTGGCGGCGGCCTTGGCCTTGTCAGTGTCCCGGCAGGCGAGCACGACGTGCGCGCCGCGGCCCGCGAGATACCTCGCCGCCTCCAGGCCGATCCCCGAGTTCGCCCCCGTGATGACTGCGGTACGGCCAGCCTGATCGGGAATGTCAGCCGCGCCCCACCGCGAGGATCTCGTGACCGGGGCGCGGCCGGCGTCTTGCTCACTCATTCGCGTTGCTCCGCTTCTGCGCGGCCCCACTCTATATCCGGAACGTCGGGCCATGCGGGCGGCTGCTCAGCCGGTATTGACCGTGACCTTGAAGTCGGCGGAGACCCAGTCGATCGTCATGTAGTAGTTGTCAGAGAAGTCGATAGCCAGGTTGATGCCCTTGGCGGTCACTCGGTTATTGCTGGCGACCGAGAAGACCGGGCCCGCCGGCGGATGCCTGGCCGCCCAGGCGGTCTTCCATGCCGGGCGCACGCGCTCGCGACCGCGGCAACCTCCTGTCGGCTGCCCTAAGCCAGGCCGGGTAGCGGCGGCTCGCCGCCGGACCACCGCACGAGGCGGACGGCCTTGCCGACCTCGGTGCGCGGCACCGACCCCGGCGGCAGCAGCCGGACGGCGACGCTGAGGCCGAGCGCCTCGCGCAGCCTGGACTCGATTCCGGGTACGGAGGGGAGCTGCCGGAAACTGTCCGTTTCGTATTCACAGCAGGCCAGCAGGCGCGACTGCGATTCCCTCTCGTCGACAACCAGAAGGTAGTCGGAGGCGAGCGCCCGCTCGGCCAGCAGGATCCGCTCGATCTCGCTGGGGTAGACGTTGACACCGCGGATGACCAGCATGTCGTCCTTGCGGCCAATGATCTTGCTCATCTTGGCGAGGGTCCGGCCGCAGGGACACGAGCCGCGGCGCAGGGTGGCGATGTCCCCGGTCCGGTAGCGCAGCAGCGGCAGCGCCTGCTTGGTGACGGTGGTGAACACCAGCTCGCCAGGCGTGCCGTCGGGAACGGGCGCTCCGGTCACCGGGTCGGCCGCCTCGACGAGGAAGTGGTCCTCGTTAACGTGCAGGCCGTCGGCGGCGGCGACGCACTCGGCCGCGACGCCGGGCCCGATGACCTCCGCTAGCCCGTAGATGTCCAGGGCGCGCAGGCCGAGCAGGTCCTCGATCCGGGCGCGCAGGACGTCGGTCCACGGCTCGGCGCCGAAGATGCCGGCCCGCAGCTTCAGGCCCTGGCCGGGCCCGCGGCCGGCCGCGGCCAGCGCCTCGCCGAGCCGGATGGCGTAGGACGGCGTGCAGGTGAGGATGTCGGGCTCCAGGTCGGCGATGAGGGTGACCTGCCGGGAGGTCATGCCGCCCGAGGCCGGGACGACGGTCGCCCCGAGCTCGACGGCGCCCTGGTGAATGCCGATGCCGCCGGTGAACAGCCCGTAGCCATAGGCGTTGTGCACGATGCTGGCGGGCGTCGCGCCGGCCGCCGCCAGCGCTCGCGCGCACATCCGCGCCCACAGCCGCAGGTCGCCGCGGGTGTAAGCGACCAGGGTCGGCCGGCCGCCGGTCCCGCTGGAGCCGTGCACGGCCACGACGTCCGCGCGCGGAACGGCTAGCAGGCCGAACGGATAGGCCTCCCACAAGTCGCGCTTGCCGGTCGCGGGCAGGTCCGGCAGGTCGGCCAGCGTGAGGTCGCCGCCGCCGGTCACGCCGGCCTCCCGGAGCCTGCTGCCCTGCAGGCCGCCGACCGCCAGCAGCCGGTCGACGAGCGAGCGGAGCCGGTCCTGCTGCAGGCCCGCGAGCAGCTCGGCGGGCATGGACTCGGCGGCCGGCTCGAACATGTCCGGGGTTACGTCTGCTGACATGGACCCAACCTCCGCGAGAGCGCTTACGATGTATCGCATGACCACTTTGCCGGACCGTTCCCGGGTGCGTCTGCCGGGTATCAGCTCACGTGCTTACGAGCACCCTGCCGACCGCTCTGCGCTCGTTGCACTGCGCAAGCTCAGCGGCTTCGACGTTATCCTCAAGAACCTCGCCGGGCTCTTCAGCGACCGGGCGCTCCGGCTGATGTTCCTGGCCAGCTCGGTCCGGGCGTCTGAGGAGCAGTTCCCTCAGCTGTACCACGACCTGCTGGACGGGTGCTACATCCTGGACCTGCCCCGGGTTCCCGAGCTGTACATCAGCCAGGACCCGACGGTGAACGCGATGGCGCTCGGCACGGACAAGCCGTTCGTGGTGATCACCACGGGCATGGTGGACCTGATGGACGAGGAGGAGATCAGGTTCATCATCGGGCACGAGCTCGGGCACGTGCTGTCCGGCCACGCGGTCTACCGGACGATGCTGTTCCACATGGTCGCCCTGGCCACCCGGCTGTCGTTCATCCCGTTCGCCTGGATCGGCTTCAAGGCGGTGATCTGGGGCCTGGAGGAATGGTTCCGCAAGTCGGAGCTGTCCTGCGACCGGGCCGGGCTGCTGGCGGGTCAGGACGAGCAGGCGGGCCGCCGGGCGCTGATGAAGACCGCCGGCGGATCGCGGCTGTCGGAGCTCAGCCACGACGCGTTCCACGAGCAGGCCCGGGAGTACGACGCGGTCCCGGACGTGCGCGAAGGGCTGCTGAAGCTGCTGCAACTGCAGGGCACCACGCACCCGTTCGCGGTGGTGCGGTTCGCCGAGCTGGACCGGTGGGCGAGCGACGGCGAGTACCGCGACATCCTGGCCGGGAACTACCCGCGCCGCGAGGACGACCCGGACACGTCGGTGGGCGATGAGTTCCGGGCGGCCGCCAAGTCCTACCAGGAGTCCTGGAACCGCAGCTCGGACCCGCTGATCGGTGCGGTGCGCGGCGTCGCGGAGACGGCGGTGGGGGCCGGCGAGCGGCTGTTCAACCGGTTCGGCGGCGGCCGTCCGCCGAGCGACGACTGACGGCACGACGCTTTTGGCTCAGCGGTTCGGATTACCCCTGCGGGTAATCCGAACCGCTGAGCGCCTTCAGCCTTTCTCGGGGCTGAGGCGGGCGAGGACCGCGGGGATGGTGCCGGCGTGAACTACGCCGACGCGCTGGGTGGCCCTGGTCAGCGCCACGTAGAGGTCGTTGAGGCCACGCGGCGAGTCGGCCAGCATCTCGGCGGGCTCGGCGATCAGCACCGAGTCGAATTCCAGTCCCTTGGCCTGCCGGACGGTCAGCACGACGACCGGGCTGGTCAGGTCGAGATCGGCGCCGATCGTGGTCTCCGGCAGCGCGGCCGTGACGGCGCGGGCCAGCTCCGTTAGGCGGCCAGGGGGCACGATCACGGCGAGCTTGCCGTCGCCGCTCTCGGCGGCCAGCCGGCGGCTGGCCTGCGCGACGGCGCCGGCCAGCCCGGCCTCGTCGGTCTCCAGCCGCCACGGAGTGAAGCCGGCCGTGCGGACGGAGCGCGGCACCTTGAGCACGGGGTCGATCGCGGCCAGCACGTCGGCCGCCACGTCCATGATCTCGGCGGGCGCGCGGTAGTTGATGGTCAGCCCCGCGAGCCGCCACCGGTCCCCCACGTACCGGCCCAGCGCCTGGTCCCAGGACTGCAGGCCGGCTAGGTCGCCGGTCTGCGCCACGTCGCCGACGATAGTCATGGACTTCACCGGCACCCGGCGCATCAGCATCCGCCACGCCATCTCCGAGAGCTCCTGCGCCTCGTCAACGATCACATGCCCGAACGCCCAGGTCCGGTCGGCCGCCGCCCGCTCGGCCGGCGTGAGGTTCTCCTCATCCTCGTACCGGGCCGCGAGGCGGCTGGCGTCCACGACGTCGGCGCCCATGAGCACCTCCGGGTCATCGTCGTCATCGCGGCCGATGATGTCGAGCACGCCCTGGGCATAGGCCTCCTGGATGCGCCGCCGCCGCTCCCGCTCGGCCGCCGCCGCCCGGTCGTCCTCGCCCAGGATCTCGGCGGCCTCGTCGAGCAGCGGTACGTCGGCCGGCGTCCAGTCCGCGCGCGGCGCGCGCAGCAGCGCGTCACGCTCCGCGGCGGTCAGGCCGGGCGCCGCCGTGGCCAGGCGGCGCTTGGAGGCGAACAGGCCGGCGATCAGCTGCTGCGGCGTCAGCACGGGCCACAGCCGGTCGATGACGGCCCGGACGGCCGGGTCGACGCGCAGCTCGCGGCGCAGGTCGCCGACGTCCTGCGCGCCAAGCAGGTTCGGGCCGCCGAGCACGTTCTGGCCGAGCTTGGCCGCCGCCTCGGCGGTCAGCGCGTTGACCACCTCGCGGGCGAAGATCGCGCGGGCCTGGTTGTGCGGGCGGCGGGACCGGCGGGCTCGCTCGCGCGCCTGGGCGCACGCCTTGCTGGTCAGCACGAGCGGCTGGTGATCGACCATGATCTCGATCGGCTGGCGGGGGGCCTGCTGCCGGTCCCGGATGGCCGCGGCCACGACCCTGGCCATGATCAGCCGGCCCTTGACCGCGGCGGTCTGCGGCGGCTCGGCGCCGGTGGCGCTGATGCCGGGATACAGGTCACCGATGGTGGACAGCAGGACGCTGGTCTCGCCGAGCGAGGGCAGCACCTGGCCGATGTAGCGCAGGAAGGTGGCGTTCGGGCCGACCACGAGCACGCCGCGCTTCTCCAGCTGACGACGGTAGGTGTAGAGCAGGTAGGCGGCGCGGTGCAGCGCCACGGCGGTCTTCCCGGTGCCGGGGCCGCCCTGGACCACCAGCACGCCGTCCATGCGCGAGCGGATGATGTGATCCTGCTCGGCCTGGATGGTCTCGACGATGTCGGACATGGTGCCGGTCCGGGTCGCGTTGAGCGCGGCCAGCAGCGCGGACTCGCCGGTGAGTCCCTCGTGCCGGGACGGGTCGGCGGCGGTCAGGTCGAGGACCTCGTCGTCGAGGCTGACCAGCTTCCGGTCGAGGGTCTTGATGTGCCGGCGCACCCGCACGTCGCCGGGCGAGGCGGCGGTGGCGAGGTAGAAGGGACGGGCGGCGTCGGCCCGCCAGTCCATGAGGAGCTGCTGATAGTCGTCGGAGTCGGCATGAATTCCGATCCGGCCGATGTAACGCAGCTCGCCGTCGTTGAATTCGAGCCGCCCGAAGCACAGACCGTGCCCGGCCGCGTCCAGCTGGGCGAGCCGCTGGCGGTAGGTGGCGCTGAACGCGTCGCGCTCGGTCCGGGCCTGCGGCGTCCCGCCGACCTGCCGCAGGACGCCTGCTAGGCGGGCTGCGGCCTGATCCCGGAGATCGTCGAGCCGACCATAGAGCACGGAAATGTATTCCTGCTCGCGATCAGTTTCCTCGTTTGACAACCGGGCCCCTTTCCCGATAAAATTAGAGTGTCAAGTCTAAGTTATGATTAACGGCTTGGTTGCAGTGGTTTGACCACACGGACTTGGTTACACGGATTTGGTTGCACATGTTTCGCGCGCTATCAAATGTAGCGCGCTTTTTTATTTGCCCGCGCCGCGCGGGCGTGACCCCGGGCCCGCCGGGCCCGTCAGCCAACCCGCCGGTCGGTGCCGCGCGGGCCGAAACCGCGGCCGATCGACACGCTTGGATCCCAGTCGAACACGACGGCGTTGTCCTCCGGGCCGATCAGGACCTCGGCCCCGGCCAGCGCCCCCGCCTCGTCGAGAGCCTCCTCGATGCCCAGCTTGGCCAGCCGGTCGGCCAGGTAACCGACGGCCTCGTCGTTGCTGAAGTCGGTCTGCAGGATCCACCTCAGCGGCTTCTGGCCCCGGATCGCGAAACTGTTGTCCCCGGTCGGGATCACCTCGAAGTCGGGCCCAGCGGTCGGCTGGGGCCGCAGGACCAGTCGGGTGGGCTGCGGCGCCGGCGTGGCGGCGCGCTCGGCGGCGATGACTGCCGCCAGGGTGAACGTGAGCTCGCGCAGGCCCTCCCTGGTCGCCGCCGATGCCTGGCACACGGTCAGGCCCCGGGCCTCCAGTTCGGGCGCGACCATGTCCGCGAGCTCGCGGGCGGCCGGCACGTCCACCTTGTTCAGCACGACGACCCTCGGCCGCGACGACATGTCAGCGCCGGTCGCCTGCTCGTAGGCGGCCAGCTCGGCCTCGATCACGTCCAGGTCGCTGATGGGGTCGCGGCCCGGTTCCTCGGTGGCACAGTCCAGTACGTGCACGAAGACAGTGCAGCGCTCGACGTGGCGCAGGAAATCCAGGCCCAGGCCCTTGCCCTGGCTGGCGCCGGGAATCAGCCCGGGAACGTCGGCGACGACGAACTGCACCTCGCCGGCCTCCACGACGCCCAGGTGCGGGATCAGCGTCGTGAAGGGGTAGTTGGCTATCTTCGGCCGGGCCGCGGACATGGCGGCGATCAGCGAGGACTTCCCCGCATTCGGGAAGCCGACCAGGCCGGCATCGGCGACGGTCTTGAGCTCCAGCACCAGCGACTGGTCGGCCCCCGGCTCACCACGCAGCGCGAAGCCGGGCGCCTTCCGCTTGGACGACGCCAGGGCAGCGTTGCCCAGGCCGCCGCGGCCGCCGGTGACGGCCACGAACTTCGTGCCGGCGCCGGTCAGGTCGGCCAGCACCTCCCCAGCCGCTGTCTTCACCACGGTGCCGTCGGGCACCCGCAGCACCAGGTCGCTGCCCTCGGCACCATTACGGTGATTGCCTGAGCCCGGCGTCCCGTTGCCGGCCCGGCGTACCGGGCGGCGGTGGAAGTCCAGCAGCGTAACGGCACTCGGATCGACCTCGATGATGACATCCCCGCCACGGCCGCCGTTCCCGCCATTGGGACCGCCTAGCGGCTTGAACTTCTCCCGGTGAATGGAGGCGCAGCCGTGCCCGCCGTCGCCGGCGTGCACCCGCACCTCGGCCTGGTCGGCGAACTCCGCCACGACGATTCTCCTTTTCGTTCCTGGCTGCCTCGTTGGATGGCTGCCTGGCTAGCTGCCGCCAGGGAGCCATGGCGCGGTCAGCATGCGCGGAGGGGCGGGCCGTCACCGGCCCGCCCCTCCGGGTGCTTGTGGCTCTGCTGTCGCAGGTGGGCCTTAGCCGGCCTTGGCCGGCTCTGGCTTCGCCGCGAGCGACTCGGCGGGAACCACGCTGACGGCGCGGCGGCCCCGCCGGGTCCCGAACTGGACCTTGCCGCTAACGAGGGCGAACAGCGTGTCGTCTCCGCCGCGGCCGACGCCGACGCCCGGGTGGAAGTGGGTGCCGTGCTGGCGCACGATGATCTCGCCCGCACCGACCTGCTCGCCGCCGAAGCGCTTGACGCCGAGCCGCTGCGCGTTGGAGTCGCGGCCGTTCCGGCTGGACGAAGCGCCCTTCTTGTGTGCCATCTCAGCCCTTCTTCCCTGCGCTGTGGCTGGCCTTGCTGGCGCTGGCCTTGCTGGCGCTGGCCTTGCTGGCGCTGGCCTTGCTGGCGCTGGCCTTGCTGCCGTCGGTCTTGCCGTCGCTGATGCCGGTGATCCGCACCTGCGTGTACTTCTGGCGGTGGCCGAGCCGGCGCCGGTAGCCGGTCTTGTTCTTGTAGAGCACCATGTTGATCTTGGGGCCGCTTGCGGCGCCCAGGATCTCAGCGGTGATTTCGTAACGGCCGAGAGCCGCCGGGTCGCTGACCACGTTGTCGTCGTCAACGACCAGCACGGCGGGCAGCGTCACGCTGGATCCGACATCACCGGCGAGCTTGTCAACGGTCAGGACGTCGTCTACCGACGCCTTCTCCTGCCTGCCGCCGCAGCGCACGATCGCGTACACAGAGAACTCTCTCCCTTGCGCCAGCCCCGCCGCCAGACTCGCTCTGCCACCCAGCGTCGCTGCGTAGCAGCAAACTCTGTGTCGCAGCAAATCTGTGGCAGGGGGCCTGCCTAAGTCGCGCACCGCCCATCCAGCTCACCTGCAGCCAGATCCATCCCATGCGCCGACGACAAAGGATATCAGACTGAGCGGGCCGCGGCGGGCGCCGCGGTGGGCGGCCGAACCAGCCGACCGGCCGCCCGCGACCGCGGCCCCCTTGCAGCTAGCTAACCTCGGCCAGCTCCACATTGCCAGCCCGCTAGACCACCGGAGTGGCGGTCCCGGCGTCCCCGACGATCGCCGAGTCGGTCCCGGCGTCGTCGGGCCCCGGCTGCTGACGGGGCCGACGACGTCGGCGACCGCCCGCGGCGGTCCCGGCGTCGGCGTGCTCGCCGCCATCGCCCGGCCCGGTACCGTCAGCCTGCCCGGCGCTGTCGGACGGGCCGCCTGTGCTGTCGGACCGGCCTGTGCTGTCGGACCGGCCTGTGCTGTCGGACCGGCCTGTGCTGTCGGACCGGCCTGTGCTGTCGGACGGACCGGCGCTGTCGGCCAGAAGGGCTCCGTTGCCCTGCGCCGAGCTGACCGGAGTAGCGCTGTCCTGAGTAGCGCTGTCCGGAGTAGCGCTGTCCTGAGTAGCGCTGTCCTGAGTAGCGCTGGACGGGGCCAAGCTGACTGGAGCCGCGCTCTCTGAGATCAGACTGTCCTGCTCCAGGAGGTCCTGAGCCGCTGGGCCCGCGCTCCGGACGACGCGGCCGCGGCCGCCCCGGCCCGAGCGACGCGAGCTTCCCGACCCGCCCGCCTGCGCCGAGTCACCGCCATCGGCGGTCGCGGCACTGTCGGCAGCCACTGAACTGTTGGCTGGCGCTGAACTGTTGGCTGGCGCTGAACTGTTGGCTGGCGCTGCATTGTTGGCTGGCGCTGCACCGTCGGCAAGCACTGTGCCGCCGACCAGGACCGCGGTCGCGGCACTGTCGGCAAGCCCGCCGCCGGAACCGCCCCAGGCACCAGAACTCACCAGGCCGTCGGTGCCGCCCGGGATATCGGAGCTGTCCGGGATATCGGAGCCACCGGAGCTGGCGGCGCTGGAGCCCTCGGAGCGAGCCGCGCCGTCACGGCCCGATCCGCCGCGGGAGCCATCGCCCTTCGGCTGCTTGCCGCCCCTGGATCCGCGGCCGCCCCTGGCCTTGCCGTCGTCCTTGCCGTGGCTCTCGTCATCGCCGCGGCCTCGGCTGCCGGGACCAGGAGTGTGGTCCACCGGCTCCATCGAGACGAGGACGCCCCGCCCGTTGCAGCACTCGCAGGTCACGGAGAACGCCTCCAGGAGGCCGGACCCGACCCGCTTGCGCGTCATCTGCACCAGTCCGAGCGAGGTCACCTCGGCCACCTGATGCTTGGTACGGTCCCGGGCCAGGCATTCCAGCAGCCGCCGCAGCACAAGTTCGCGGTTACTCTCCAGGACCATGTCGATGAAGTCGATCACGATGATGCCGCCCACGTCCCGCAGCCGCAGCTGACGGACGATCTCCTCGGCGGCCTCAAGGTTGTTACGGGTGACGGTCTGTTCGAGGTTGCCGCCCTGGCCGGTGAACTTGCCAGTGTTGACGTCGATGACCGTCATGGCCTCGGTGTTATCGATGACCAGGGAGCCGCCGCTGGGCAGCCAGACCTTGCGTTCCAGGGCCTTGGCCAGCTGCTCGTCGATGCGGTAGGCGGCGAAGACGTCCTTGTCGTCCTCCCAGCGCTCCATCCGCTCGGCCAGGTGCGGCGCCACGTAGCGGACGTACTCGTCCACCATGTCCCACTCGCCGTCACTGGCGATGACGAGCTGGCCAAAGTCCTCGTTGAAGATGTCCCGGACGACCCGGATCGTCAGGTCCGGCTCGGCGTAGAGGAGATCGGGAGCGGTCGCCGTCTTGGCCTTGCGCTCGATGGCCTCCCACTGCGCGGCCAGCCTGGACACATCGCGGAAGAGTTCCTCTTCCGAGGCTCCCTCGGCCGCGGTACGGACGATAACGCCCGCTCCCTCGGGCATGACCTGCTTGAGGATCTGCTTGAGGCGGGCCCGCTCGGTATCGGGGAGCTTGCGGCTGATCCCGGTCATGCTGGCGCCCGGTACATAGACCAGGTACCGGCCCGGCAGACTGACCTGGCTGGTCAGCCGGGCGCCCTTGTGCCCGATCGGGTCCTTGGTGACCTGCACCAGGATGGACTGGCCGGACTTGAGCGCGGACTCGATGCGCTTGGACTCGCCTTCCAGGCCGCTGGCGTCAAAGTTAACCTCGCCCGCGTACAAGACGGCGTTGCGGCCCTTGCCGATGTCGACGAATGCCGCCTCCATCGAGGGCAGCACGTTCTGCACCTTGCCGAGATAGACATTCCCGACGTAAGACTGGTGGCTGGCCTTGTCGACGTAGTGCTCAACGAGGACCCCGTCCTCCAGCACCGCGATCTGGGTACGGTCCCCGCGCTGGCGTACCACCATGAGCCGCTGCACGGCCTCACGGCGAGCGAGGAACTCGGACTCAGTGATGATCGGCGGGCGACGGCGCCCTGTCTCACGCCCCTCGCGCCTGCGCTGCCGCTTGGCCTCCAGCCGGGTCGATCCCCTGACCCCCCGAACGTCGGTGACATCGGTCACCGCGACCGCGGCCCTGGGGGGGCGCACATGCACGACGGTGTTGGGCGGATCGTCGGGCGTAACGTCGCCGTTGTCGCCGCCCGAGCCACTCCGGCGCCTGCGCCGGCGGCGGCGGGGGCCCGTGCCGGACTCATCGTCGCCATCGGCACCGTCGGCTGCCTGCTCGGGGCCGCCGCTGGTGGTCTCGCGGGCCTCGGCCTGCTGGTCGGCGGACTGGACGGAGCCGTCGGCCGCGTCGTCTGCCCCGCCGCGGGCCTTGCCGTGACCGCGGCCACCCCGGCGCCTGCGCCGGGGACCGGTCTCGCCGTCATCCTCTTGCTCGCCGCTGGCCTGGCCCTGCCTGTCACCACCGGCCCTGTCACCGCCAGCCCTGTCACCGCCAGAGCTATTACCGCCGGAGTCCGCGACGGGCTCGCTGGCTTCCGCCGGCTCCTTGCGCCGCCTGGTCGTGCCGCTGGCCGGCGGACTCGCCGCGCCGATCGCCGGCGGCTGGAAGATCACCACGGGCGGCTGGAAGGTTGCCGCCGGTACTGCCGTGATCGCGGCCGATACGCCTGCCTCGCCGGCACTACCCAGCTGGGCGGTACCACCTGGCTGGGCGGTACCACCTGGCTGGTCCGCGCTAGGTGACCGGTCAGCAGCGCCGGACTGCCTGGCGCCGCCTGGCTGGTCCGCGCTAGGCGACTGGTCGGAGCTGGCCGTGGTGGCGGCTCCGGCCGGCTGGCGCGTCCGTCGCCGCTTGGGCGGCGGCGCGTCGCCTGCTGTCTCCGGCTCGGCCGGGGTGGACTGAGCAGCCGAGGACTGCGCAGCTCCCGGTGACTCAGCCGTCGACGTCGATTGGGCTGTCGACGGCTGAGCCGCCGTCGACCTGGCCCGGCTGCGGCCACGACCGGTCCCGGCAGCCGCGCCAGAACCGGCAGCCGCGCCAGAATCGGCGGCAACACCAGAACCAGCCTCGCCGGACTGGCCCGCGGGCGCGTCGGCGGCAGCGTCATGCCGACCGCCTGCCGTGTGAGCGCTGCCAGCAGGCCCGTTAGCGGCCTCGCCAGACTGACCGGCCGACGGCTCAGCCGCCGTGCCTGCATCCACATCTGGCGGCCCCGCGGGCCGGCTCACCGCACGGCGAGCCCTGCGCAGCAGCTTGCGGCCCTGGCCTCCGTTTTCGTCGCCAGCCTCGGCTGGCCCGTCAGTTACTTCCTTGCTCTGTCGCTCGATCTCGAGCATGCGGGCGATCTCTCCCGTCAGGCTCCCGGGCGCTGTCGGCCATTGCTGGCCGCTCCGCGCCGCGCGGGAGCTGTTCGTACGCGCTCTCTGGTGCGGCGCACGTCAATCCGGCGCTTCCCGCATCCAGGCACGTTGCCTTTTTCTGTCCCTGGTCAGCGCTCCAGCCGTGCTGCTGGGGCACGCCCGCCGTGGGCCCAGCCGGCACTTCGGGCCCTGACGGCCCGGAAGGCTCAGCCAGCCCGGAAGCTCCGGGCGTACTCGCCCCAACGGCAGCGCTTGCCGCATCCGCGGCATTAGCCGTAACGACGGCTTTAGCCACAACTACGGCGGCCTCCAGCTCAATCGGCCCCTGCGCCAGCCGCGTCACCAGCGGTGGTGACGACGGCGCGAGAGCCGACATACGGCGGAGCGCAACCAAGATGTCATCGGGTCGGACGGCAGGTGTCATGTGCCGAACAACCATTCGAAGTATCGCACATCCGGCGTCCCGCTCCTGCGCGGCACGCCGGTCTAGCTCCATCGACAGCACGGC
>Ga0066790_10000308_pt1 | contig 17437 bp, 15 predicted proteins | sample OrgsoiDNA2013050_FD_70963 | JGI IMG/M metagenome (GOLD analysis project Ga0066790, IMG submission 70963) | Permafrost soil microbial communities from the Arctic, to analyse light accelerated degradation of dissolved organic matter (DOM) -... | ecosystem: Environmental > Terrestrial > Soil >...
CGTGAGGGCCACCGCGAGAACCAATCCGATCGTGTAGACGAGCACGCCGGACGAGGTCCCCTGTTCGACGTCTGGAAGCGCTGTCGCGTCGCCGGGCGCGCGATCGTACTGCGTATCGGTCATGAAAGAGCTCCCATCAGATAGACCACCGTGAACAGCCATACCCAGACGATGTCCAGCGCATGCCAGAACAACGAAAAGCAGAGCAGACGGCGTTCGACGGTCGCGTGAAGGCCCTTGATTGCGACCTGAGCCATCATCACCACCAGCCAGACCAGGCCTGCGGTGACATGCAGCCCGTGACAGCCGACAAGGGTAAAAAAGGCAGAGAGGAAAGCGCTGCGTTGCGGACCGGCGCCGATCGCGATCATGCCGGCAAACTCCCGCAACTCCAGCGCCAAAAAAGAGGCGCCGAGCACAAAGGTGATGAGGGCAGCCAGGTAAGTGGCGCCATAGCGCCGCGAGCCGACCGCCAGCGACATCAATCCGCAGGTGTAGCTCGATGCCAGAAGGCAGGCGGTTTCGATCGCAACGCTGCGTTGGTTGAACAGCTGCACGCCACTCGGGCCGCCGGCGGTCGCATGCGCGAGCACCGCGTAAGCGGCAAAGAACGCCGAGAACATGATGATGTCGCTCAAGAGGAAGATCCAGAAGCCGTAGCCAACCACGATCCGCTTCGCGGCGGGACCGGCTTCGCTGGCACTCGTCCGCGCCTCGTTCCGAACCTCATCATCAAATGCAACAGCGATGTTCATACTGCGATCTCCACCGGGTACGCCTGCTCGAACCGGGCAATCTGCTCGGCCGGGACTTCGATTTCCTCTTCGTCGCGAAACGCGAAGGCAAGCATGGTCAGAAAGATGCCGATCGCCCCGACACCGGCCATCCACCAGATGTGCCAGATCAGCGCGAAGCCGCTAACGACTGCAAAAAATGCAATGATGAAACCGGTCGCGCTGTTCTTCGGCATCTCGATCGGTTCGAATTTGCGTTCCTTCGGCGGCTGGGCCTGTTGCGTGCGTTCGCGCTGCTTCTTGTTCCAAAGAGCGTCGAGGTCCGTGACCTGCGGAAGCACAGCGAAATTCCAGGCCGGCGGGGGCGAAGCGGTCGCCCATTCCAGCGTGCGGGCGTTCCATGGGTCTGCGGCCACCTTCAGCTGTTCGCGGTTGCGGATCGAGACCACTAGCTGGATGACCTGGCAGACGATGCCTGCGAGAATGATGACGACGCCGAACGCCGCCGCGACCAGCCACGGCTGCCAGCTGGCAACGTCGTAATGCTGCATGCGGCGGGTCATGCCCATGAGACCCAGCGCGTAAAGCGGCATGAAAGCGACATAGAATCCGATCAGCCAGCACCAGAACGAAGCCCTGCCCCAGCGTTCGTCGAGCTTGAAGCCGAATGCCTTCGGAAACCAGTAGTTGTAACCCGCCATCAAACCGAACACCGTGCCGCCGATGATGACATTATGAAAATGCGCGATCAGGAACAGGCTGTTGTGCAGCTGGAAGTCGGCGGGAGGCACGGCCATCAACACCCCCGTCATGCCGCCGATCACGAACGTCACCATGAAGCCGATCGACCATAGGATTGGAACGGTGAACCGGATGCGGCCGCCGTACATCGTGAATAGCCAGTTGAAGACCTTGACGCCCGTAGGCACCGCGATGATCATCGTCATGACGCCGAAGAAGCCGTTGACGTTCGCGCCGGCACCCATGGTGAAGAAGTGGTGTAGCCAGACAAAGAATGATAGCACGCAAATCGACATCGTCGCGGCAACCATGGAGCGATAGCCGAACAGCGGCTTGCCGGAGAACGTCGAGACAACTTCGGAAAAGATACCGAACGCCGGCAACACCAGGATGTAGACCTCCGGGTGACCCCAAACCCAGAACAGGTTGACGTACATCATTGCGTTGCCCTGGCCGTCGGTCGTGAAAAAATGAAAGCCGAGGTAACGATCGAGCAGCAGCATCGCCAGGGTCGCAGTCAGAACCGGGAAGGCCGCGACAATGAGTAGGTTCGCGGCGAGCGACGTCCAGCAGAACACGGGCATGCGCATATAGCTCATCCCCGGTGCTCGCGTTTTCAGGATCGTCGCGACGAAGTTTATTCCGGTCATCAACGTGCCGACGCCGGAGATTTGCAGCGACCAAAGATAATAGTCGACGCCGACGCCGGGCGAGTATTGCAGCTCGCTCAGCGGCGGGTAAGCAACCCAGCCGGTTTTCGCGAATTCGCCGACCGCGAGCGAGATGTTGACTAGGAGGATACCCGACGCGGTCAACCCCAGGGCTATCGAGTTCAAGGTCGGAAATGCCATGTCGCGGACGCCGAGTTGCAGCGGCACCACGAAATTCATCATTCCGATCACGAACGGCATCGCCATGAAGAAGATCATGATCGTGCCATGCGCCGAGAATATCTGGTCAAAGTGTTCGGGCGGCAAGTATCCCTGCGCGCCGCCCGCTGCGACAGCCTGCTGCGCCCGCATCATGATGGCGTCGGCAAAGCCGCGCAGCAGCATGATCAGCGCCAGGATGATGTACATGATGCCGATGCGCTTGTGATCGACGGAGGTAATCCACTCCCGCCACAGGTAAGGCACGTAACCCTTGAGGGTGACCCACGACAGGATCAATACGATGACAAGGACCACACCGCCCGATGCACCCATGATGATGGGTTGGTCGAAGGGAATCGCACTCCAATCCAGCCTGCCAAGAAGATTCATTTTTCCGCCCTCATTGCTGTGGGATAGCTGCGGCACATCGCATCGTCTGACTGCATTTCGGAGACCATGATGCTGTCGAACAGACCGGGTGCGACCGCGTGATAGGTGAATGGCGCCACCGCAGCGCTGGGCTTCGCGAGCTCCGTATAAGTTGTGAGATTCAACTCCGCACCGACGTCGTGCGTCGTGTCTACCCACTCCGAGAATTTTTCGGGAGCAACGGCGTCGACATTAAAGTACATGTCCGCAAAGCCCTCCCCGCTGAATTGCGCAGACATTCCGCGGTAACTTCCGGCGTGGTCGGCCTGCAGATGAAGGTGGGTGATCATTCCCGCCATGGTGTAGATCTGGCTACCGAGCTGCGGCACAAAGAAGCTGTTCATCACGCCCGAAGACGTCAGTTCGAAACTGACGGGCCGGCCCACGGGGATCGCCAGGTAATTGACGCTCGCGACGCCTTCGTCCGGGTAAATGAACAACCATTTCCAGTCGAGCGACGCGACCTGGACCCGCAGCGGTTTCACTGTGGATGCGATTGGTTTGCGCGGGCTCAAGTCATGTGAGCCCACCCACGCCACGCCGCCAACCAGGAAAACGGTCATGGCGGGGATCGACCAGACCAGCATCTCGAGGCGGCCGGAATACGCGAAATTTGGCCGATACCGCGCACGCTCATTTGATGCACGGAACCAGAAGGCAACGCCAAGCGTGGCGAAGATCACCGGAACCACGATCGCCAGCATGATGCCAAGCGCGTTGAGCATGATCTGTCGGTCGGCAGCCGCAATTGGCCCTTTCGGGTCGAGAACGCCCTCCGTACAGCCGCCGAGTATCGCGGCACCGATCAGGACGACAGCAAGCAAACCGTATCGCATGTTATACCTCGCTGAATTTGACGGTGCAGCATGCGCTGCGGATGGCGCCTGGCAGGAATTCGGCATGCACCCATCCGACGGTTCGGCCATCGCGCGACGAGCGCACGGAGGAGAATGCGCCACTTCCATGATCGAACAGGAGAGCGGCAAACAGCGCGAACAAGTAGAAGATCGAGAATAGAAACAGTCTGTGGGCTGCGCGGCGATCGGCCCCGGTGCTTCTGTTCAGCTGACCAGCGAGCAAAAGGAAAAGCGCCCCGCAGATGGCGGCGATCGCGCCATACACCGTGCCTGCAAACCCCAGTACCCAGGGCAGCTCCGAGGCGAGAACCAGCAAGCCGCTATAGACCAGGATCTGGCGCGTTGTTGCAGCGCGTCCCGCGACAACCGGCAACATCGGCACGCCGGCTCGGGCATAGTCGTCGGTACGATTGAGCGCAAGAGCCCAGAAATGCGGCGGCGTCCAAAGGAAGATAATGAGGAACAGCGTAAGCGGCTCGAGCCCGACTTCTCCGGTTGCAGCGGCCCATCCGATAACGGGCGGTAGCGCTCCAGCAGCGCCGCCGATGACGATGTTCTGTCGCGTAGCTCGCTTCAGCCACGCCGTGTACACGACAATGTAAAAGAAGATGGTGCAGGCCAACAATACGGCCGCCGTGAGGTTCGTCGCCAACGCGAGAACCGCCACTGCTAACCCGCCCAAAACGAGACCAGAGACAAGCGCCTCGAACGGGGAGACCTTGCCACGGGGAATTGGCCGCATCGCAGTGCGGCTCATAATCGCATCGATGTCTGCGTCGTACCACATGTTGAGCGCGCCGGCGGCTCCAGCTCCCGCGGCAATGGCAATAACCGCGGCAAGAGTAGCCAGGGAATCAAGTCGGACTGGAGCGCGGCTCAATCCGACGAGCGCGGTGAAGACGGCAAGCATCATCACACGTGGCTTTGTGAGTGCGGCAAAGTCCGACACACTCCAATGGTCAGCCAGCGGATGAGCAGAATCAGGCGACAATGCAAAGCGAGATCGTCTTTCCCCAAGCTGGCCAGCAATGGATTTTACGTTCATCTCGCTGCTCCGAGTTTTTTCAAAATGAGAGCTGTCGTGTTCAGTTCGAACAGCCGCAGTGCGTGCATTCAACATGCATCCTGACCCCCGGCCGCGATTGAACGCGGCTGCTCGATTGGGGCCAATCATGCTCAAAACTGTCAGTGGATTAGTGGACGAGTTCAGACCCAGCGGCGCGCGTCGCGATTCGCACGATTCAGGATAATTCGCGCACGTTTCGACAAGCGCCCGACGCAAGATTTTCCTAAGGAAAATCACGGTCCGAATATTTGCAACGCGCCGCCCCCAATTTGAATGGCGATGAGGTCTGTTGCGTTTGCTTGGAAACCCAACGGAGAACTATCAATGAAGACGCCTTCGCTCTGGATGATTGCAACCGCCTGCTTTATCGCCTCGGCATCTGTGGCACATGCGCGTTCCGCCTATGACGGCTCCTGGGATCTCGCCTTCGTGACGCAAAGGGGCGCATGCGATCCCAGTTACAACTTCACTGTCAATGTTTCCGACGGCATTGTGACTCATCCCAATCTGGTAAAATTCAGGGGATACGTCGCGAAATCCGGTTCGGTTCATGCGTCGGTGACGGTTCATGACAAATTTGCATCCGGCACGGGCAGGCTTTTCGGAACCTCGGGTCGCGGAAGCTGGAGCGGTTACGCGGGAAGTGCGCGATGCTCGGGCTACTGGACCGCGCAGCGCAATTGACCAATTTCAAGTGGGAAACACCGGGCTTCGGGCCGCTGACGTACGAGGCGGCATTGAAGACGACCGCGTTGGCAGCCACGCTCCTGTTTGCTCACGGGCAGACCACGGAGCGCACGGTTACCGCTGCCGAGCGGCTTGGGCGCGCTCTGGGCGTCACGGTCAAAGTGCTGCCTTACTGGGGCGAGATCATCGTCGAGCTCGATGGCGCGCCGCTCTCGCAAATCGTCCCCGCCAAACCGATCGGTGTCGACATGGGCAGGGCACTGGCGGTCACGACGGTGATCGATCAGATCTGCCACGGCACGTTGTCGGCCGAGGCTGCGCAATCCGCGCTTGAGTCGGCTGGCCGGCTACCGCCAGCTTCCACGCCACGTTTCACTTTGTTCGCAGCCATTGGCGCGGCTTCGCTTGGCGTCATTTTCGGTACGCTCGATACGACGAGCCTGCTGCTGATCGCGGCCAGCGCCGCCATCGGTGCGTTAGTCCGCCGCTGGCTGTCCGGCTTCAGCAATAATCCACTGATCCAGCCACTTTGTGCCGCGTTTATCGCAGGTGTCGTGGCTGCTGCTGCCAGCCGTTTCCAGCTATCGCACGGACCAACGCTGGTCGGTTTCTGTCCCTGCATGGTGCTGGTTCCTGGTCCGCATATCCTCAACGGTGCCATCGACCTCGCTCGCACGCGCATCGCGCTGGGAATCGCGCGCCTGGCCTATGCCGGCGTCGTCGTGCTTCTGATCTGCGCCGGCGGCCTGTTCGGGTTCACCGCGATCGGAGGCGCGAACCTCGCGATAGCCGGACCCTCTCCACCCGTGCCCCTGGCGATCGACGTGATCGCGGCAGGATGCGCTGTGGCCTCCTTTGGCACTTTCTTCTCAACCCCGTGGCGTCTGCTCGCGTTTCCGATCGCCGCCGGCACGCTCGCGCATGCCGCGCGCTGGGCGCTGATCTCCGTCGCGGGGACAAATGCGGCGACCGGCGCGCTCGTCGCCTGCATGCTGGTCAGCGTCCTCGTGACGCCGGTCGCGGATCGCCTGCATCTGCCTTTCGCCACCCTCGCCTTCTCCGCCGTCGTCTCATTGATGCCGGGCTTTTTCCTGTTCAACGCCGCGACCGGCATTGTCGAATTGGTCTCGATCGGGCCGAGCGCGCCGGCGGCTCTGCTGACGAGCATCGCAGCGAACGGCGCCACCGCATTTCTGATCATCCTGGCCATGACCTTCGGGCTGATCCTGCCGCGCATGCTGTTCGAGCGCACATTGCCCGCGCCAACATGAAAAGAGGCATAGACGTTCTATGGACCGCACCACCGTTCAAGATTAGCCCGAAGCCCCGCTGTATCCGATGCTAATCGGGTCGCTGACCCCAGAGAAACCGTCGGAGCATCTATGACTACAGTTCTGACCAAATCGTTCCCGCAAGAAACGCCACCTGTAACAAAGCCGGTTCCGGGCAAGAAACGTGTCCTGATCGTCGGCGGTGGCTTCGCCGGCATCGCGGCGGCGCGGGCACTCAAGCGAGCCGATGTCGAAATAACACTGGTCGACCGGCGTAATCACCATATCTTTCAACCGCTCCTGTACCAGGTCGCCACCGCAGTCCTGGCGCCATCCGAGATAGCGGCGCCGATCCGTCAGCTCGAGGCGAAACAGAAGAACCTCAGCGTGTTGCTGGCTGAAGTCAGGGGCATCAATCTCGGAGCTCGCACCGTCGAGGTTGCTTGCCCGGGGATCGGGAGTCGAAAACTCGAGTACGACTTCCTAATGATTGCCACCGGAATGCGTCCGAGCTATTTCGGTCATGACGAGTTCGCGCGGTTCGCGCCGGGCCTCAAGAGCCTCAGCGATGCCGAGACGATCCGAACCAGGATCCTGGGTGCGTTTGAGTTGGCTGAATCGACCGATGACCCGAAAGAACGCGCCCGTCAAATGACCTTCGTGTTGGTGGGCGCTGGTCCGACCGGCGTCGAGCTTGCCGCTTCGATCGCTCATCTGGTCTCGGTGACCCTGCGCAAGAATTTCCGCAAGATCGACCCTGCCAGGAGCCGAATTGTGTTGCTGGACGGCGGCGCTCGTGTCCTTCCAACATTCGCGGAATCGCTGTCGCGAAAAGCGGCCAAGCGGCTGACGAAGCTCGGCGTTGAGGTTTCGACGGGTGTAAAGGTCGAGAAGGTTGACGACCAGGGCGTCATCGCGGCCGGCGCCCGGATTCCCAGCGCCACCGTTCTTTGGACAGCGGGCGTCAGCGCCTCGCCTGTCGTAAAAATGCTGGGGACGACCACGGACCGCGCCGGGCGCGCGTTCGTTGGCGCGTTCATGGACATCCCCGAGGCGCCCAACGTGTTTGTGGTGGGAGATGCAGCCACGATGACCCAGGATGGCCATCCCGTCCCCGGAGTGGCGCAGGCAGCCATTCAACAGGGTCGGTTTGTCGGACACGTCATCGCAAACCGGGTCAGGGGACGCAAGGATGGTCGACCGTTTCGCTACCGCAACAAAGGCAATATGGCGGTGGTCGGCAAGAACTTCGCCATCCTTGAGGCGGGCTATTTGCGCAGCAGCGGCTTCGTAACCTGGCTGATGTGGGCCGCGTTACACGTGCTCGCGCTGCCGCAGCTTCAGAACCGGTTCCGCGTTCAAACGCAATGGTTCTGGTCTTATTTGTCGGGGCAACGAAGCTCACGGCTGATTTCCGAAGGGCCGCGGCCGCCCGCGTCATAGTAGTCGTCAGACCCGGTAGTCATCACTGCCGGATTCTGCCGCTGGTTGGTTGGGGACCGCACCTGTGAATGCCTCCATCATCTCCGCGCTCGCGGCGCTCACCGGAGCAGCTGTCGGCGGCTTGACGAGCGGCATTGCGAATTGGCTGAACCACCGAAGTCAGGTCCGCGCCCAGTGGATTCTTCACGAGAAGACCCGCCGGCAGATCCTTTACAGGGATTTCATCGAGGAAGCCTCCAAGTGCTACATCGATGCGCTCCAGCACGCTGAAGCCGACATTCCGGGTCTGGTCGGTCTTTACGCCAAGCTGAGTCGGATGCGGACCCTGTCTTCGAAGCCGGTGGTCCACCGCGCCGAAGAAGTCGCCCGAAAAATCCTCGACGCCTATTTGGAGCCGGACAAGAGCTTCGTCGAACTGCGCGAAATGGCCATCGATGGCACGATTGATCTATTGCGAGGCTTCAGCGACGCGTGCCACGACGAATTCGAGGAACTGCGGCCCATACAATATTGAGCTTCAACTTGATGGCGCGTGACGCGGCGACGTCCGCTTTGTTCCTGGAGCGACGCGGTTGCTGCGAGGCAGCGAAATGGCGATGGGCGAATAAGCGACATCGATCGCGGATGGCGGCTCAGTCTGCGGGGATCGTAAATTGAAAGAGAACACCTTGCGGTTCGCACGGGATCGCCCACAGCCGCCCGCCATGGGCTTCGACGATCGAGCGGCAGATCGAGAGGCCCATGCCCATGCCCTCGGGCTTGGTCGTGTAGAATGATTCGAATAGACGCGAGGCGCTCTCCGGGCTCAGCCCCGGGCCGGTGTCGCGCACCCCGACGCGCACGCCACCTTCGGACGGGACGGCATCGATGCTGATCTGTAATTCGCGCGCGCCTTCCCCAATGCCACTCATGGCCTGAATGGCGTTAACGATCAAGTTCAGCATCACTTGCTGCAGTTGGACCCGGTCGCCTTGGATGCGCGGCAAGTCCTCCGCAAATTGCGTCCGCACCGACACGCTATTGTTTGCGGCCTCCGCACAGGTGAGAGCAATGACCTCAAGGATGGCATCGTCGATCGCGACGGCATCCTTTCGTGCGGGCACCTTCTTAATGAGCGCACGAACTCGCTCGACGACCTCGCCTGCTCGATTCCCCTCCTTGATAATCAGAGAGAGCGCGTCATCGACCTCGCTAACATTCGGTGGATCCGCGCTTAGCCAGCGCCGAGCGGCTAACGCGTATGTGACCGCCGCCGTGATCGGCTGGTTCACTTCATGGGCAATCGAGGCCGTCAACTGGCCCATCGTCGCGACGCGGTTGGCGTGCGCCAGTGCCATCTGCGCCTCGCGATATTGCCGCTCGAGGCGGGTGCTCTCCAGGGCAATGGTAGCTTGCGCAGCGAAGTCCCTGAATAAGGAAATCTGCCTGTCGGTGAACGGCTGCACCTGTTTGCGGCCCAGAGTAATTGTCCCGACTATCCCATTGTCTTTGAGCAACGGCACAATCAGGGTAGCTCGGTAACCTGCGTTCACCGCCGCGATCCAAGAGTCATCTCGACGACCGCCTTCAAGTGCTGCCAAGTCTGGGATGTGGGCGGGTAACCTGCTTGTGGCTATTCGACTCTGTAAGCTCCCCTTTTCTGCGAGTGCGGGGAATGATGACCACAAGTGACTAACCAAAAGTGGGTCCCCCCGCATCGCCACTAGACGAAGGCCGCTTTCTTCGGAAAGACGTAAGGTGACTACGTCTGCTCGACAGAGACGTGTGGAGCTGTCGAGGATGGCGTCGAAGATGGGCTGCAAGTCGTGCGGCGAGCTCGCAATGGCGCGCAGCACTTCCGAGATGGCCGTCTGTTGCTCGAAGAGTTCGGCCACCCGATCTTGCGCCTCGGAAGCGGCGCTTTCTTCGTGGATACTCTCGTTCATGCGGAGCAGTTCCTCGGCCTAAACGGTCAGGCAGCATAACAGTTCCAGCCGGGATAGCTTTCACGGCCGTCCAAACCGAAGATTGCCATCAATCCAGGTCGACCGGTGTCGACATTCGCAATCCCCCTAGCGGAATGAGGTGACCGCCGGCCGTTGCCGCAAGTCGTCAGATGCGCCAGCCTCAAGATCGGGTCGTGTGGACCCAATTCGCGAAAGCCTGCATGAACTCCCGCAGGAATTTCCGGATGCCGTCGCTGGCGAGCTTGCCTTCTTCATCGAAGAGCTTGTCGGCATGGCCGAGATAGGCTTCAGGTTGCTGCATGGTCGGCACGTTCAGAAACACCAGCGACTGCCGCAGATGGTGATTGGCGCCGAAGGCTCCGATCGCGCCCGGCGAGCCGCTGACGATCGCGCCAGGCTTGCAGTCCCAGACGCTGCTCCCATACGGCCGGGAACCGACATCCAGTACATTCTTGAGGACGGCCGGCACCGACCGGTTATATTCAGGCGTGACGAACAACACCGCATCGGCGGCCCTGATGCGCTGACGGAACGCGGTCCATGGCGCGGGCGGGGCTGTGGTCTCGAGATCTTCATTGTAAAGGGGCAATTGTCCGATCTCGACGATGTCGAGCTTCATCGAGGGCGGCGCGAGCGAGATCAGCGCATTCGCCAGCATCCGGTTTAACGACGCCTTCCGCAGGCTTCCAACCAACACGCACACATTCATCGGCCTATCCATAATATTCTCCAATACGGTATTTCAGTTCGAAGCCACTCCGGTTCGCTTTAGCTTGCAGGCGGCGACCGGCGACTTTTCGTCGGCACGGGAAATCGGCACTTTGACCAGTAAGCGTTCAACTGCAGAAAGAATTCTGAAGGCCTTTCATAGTTTGGCTGGTCGTCGCCGGCCGAATCCACCGGACCAGGCCAATTCTCAGCGCCCAGTTACACTGCCGAGTGCCTTCGGCCACAATTCGTGGAACATCAAACGCTTGTCACCACATCCTGTCTAACGTCCGCACCAGCGCGACTTCCCAACGATGAAATTTACTTACACCAGTTCCTTCCAATACTCGCTCACATCGTACTTCCGCACCTCTTCGACGCAGGTCGTCTCCAGTCCTTGCCGTGGAGCTAGTCGGTTATAGAAGTCAGGAATGTCTTCGCGTTGATAGAGAATGCCGCAGGCGATACGATCCTGAACGCGCGTAGCGAACGCCTTCGCCTGCTGCAGATTGCTCGGGTCGTGGCCCTCGGCATTTGCATCGAAGTACTTATCCAACAGATATTCGTGCGTCGCGAAGTGATTGTATGTCGGACACGCCTGCAACATGTCGACAAAGGCAAAGCCGCGGTGCTGGATGGCAGCTTTGAGGATGCGGGTCATCAGTTTAATGTCCCCGCTAAAGCCGCGCGCAACGAAGGTGGGGTTGAGCGAGAAGATCAGGTCCATGCTAGCCAACGTATGTTCGGGGATTCCGTTGGGGCTTGTGTTCATTGGCTGACCCTGTGGCGTGAGCGAACTCGCCTGCCCGGTCGTCAGCCCGTAGTTTGCGTTGTTGTGCAGGACGAACGTGATGGGATAGTTGCTCCTGAGGCCATGGATCAAATGCCCGATACCTTCCGAGAAAGTCGCGCCATCCCCTCCGAACGCGATGACCGGAACCTTCATATTCGCAAGCTTCGCGCCTGCTGCAAACGGGATGACGCGACCATGGAGCCCGTGGAAGCGGTAGCCCTCAATTTTGTCCGAGCCGTTGCCGTGACAACCGACATCGTAGCAAAGGCAAACCTGCCACGGATGCAAATTAAGTTCTACCAGGGCATACTTCACGGCCGTCCAAATGCCATAGTTGCCGCAACCGTCACACCAGATACATTTGGTTTCCGAATAGTACTCGGAAAGAGCGGGTGAGCGGGTCTGCAGAGCGATATTCATGATGCGGTATCTGCATAGACGAAACGGGGAGACTTCTCTTCGCTTTCCGAGGTGACCGCACATCTCTCCATCACCGACGAAAGAAGCTCATCGTAGAAAAACGGTCGACCGTCGTACTTGAGAATTTTATCCGGGATATCCAAGCCGCAGCTCATCCTGATGAGCATGCCCAACTGCCCTTGATAGTTCTGCTCCACCAGGACAATGCGCTTCGACCGCTTTGCCAATACCTGAAGCTCCTGGGTGCGGAGCGGCCAGAGATACGTGTAGTGCAAATACGCGATCCTCCGCCCTCGCAGTTCATCGCTGCACATCACGTCCTGAAATACGTCACCGGTGCTGCCCCAGCCGATCGCGAGCAACTCGATTTCGCCGCCTGCATCCATCCAATCGATCGTCTTGGCGCTGCGGCCGCCGATACTCAGATCAGGTGCGGGAAGCCCGGCTTTTAATCCGTCGAACTTCCGCAACCGCTTTTCCATTTGCAACCTGGTATTGAGACTGGACTCTTCCACGGCGCCGATGGAATTGTGTTCGTCGCCCTGGGCGCAATAGGTCGCCGCGTCGCTGCCGGGCAGCCATCGCAGCGAAACGCCGCCCTTGGCGTGCGGGTCAAATCGATCAGAAGATTTCAGGAATTTCAGCTTTTCGGGATCGACAACGAGCCGGCCGCGATCGATATCGGCGCTTTCCAGATCGTACGGGTGTTGCGTGTAGAGCGCCTCGGCGATCTGCTTGTCGGTGAGGACAATGACACTGATTTGATACTGCTCTGCCAGATTGAATGCGACCGGCATCAAATCGAAGGCGTCCTGGCTGTTGCTGACCGAGATTACGCAGCGCGTGAATTCGCCGGCAGAGCAGCTTGTGGCCTGCAAGAGGCCGCCTTGAGCCGTCCAGGTCGGCAGCCCCGTCGCCGGACCGGGGCGTTGCGCCAATACAAACACCGTCGGGTTCTCGATCATGGCATTCAGAGACAGTGTCTCGCTCATAAGATCAAACCCGACACCGGAGGTGGCGGTGAGCGCGCGGGTTCCCATGTACATCGCCCCGCTCACGATCTGCGCGGCGGTGATTTCGTCTTCCGCCTGCTTAACCACCACATGGGTCTTGTTTTCGAGCTCGGCGATGAATGACAGCAGCGGGCTGGAGGGCGTCATCGGGTAGCCTGCATAGAGCCGCACTCCCGCATGAACCGCACCGAGTCCCATCGCTTGACTTCCGGTAATCAAGAGGTGGCTGGCGAACCCTTTGTCAGGCGGCGGCAACGCGACGGAGATCGTCCCTTGCTCCGAATCGACAAAGGAATATCCCTCATCGATACACCGCATGTTGAGTTCGAGCAGAGCTTTCTTCTTTGCAAACTTCGCTCCGACAAGGGACTTGAGCGCATCGATATCCTGGTCCAGCATCGACCAGACAAAGGCGGTCAACAGCACGTTCGACAGAATTGCCCCCGCGCCGAGGCGATTGAGCATGTCGTCGACCGGGAAATAGATGACGTGAAGGCTTCGCTCCGCGATCAACTTCCGATGATGCTCCGGAAACTGCCAGCCGGGCGTCACGTGCAGCACGATCCCTCCCTGTTTCAGTTCCTCCATGTTCAACTCGAGACCGTGATGGTTGAGCGCGACAAGCACGTTCACCTTCGTTTCGGTGCTGCAAATGCGTTGATTGGAGACGTCCAGTTGATAGCTCGCGTGCCCGCCTTTTATCAGGGAGGGATACTCGCGGTAGCCGAACACGCAGTATCCGGATCTCTTGAGACCTTTGGCGATAATGGCGCCAATGGAGTTTATTCCCTGTCCGGAAGCGCCGACCATTTTGAGAGAAATGCGGGGCATCGCCTAACACCAAGCCGCCGAAGCATCCAACAACCGTTTGCCCCAAACTCTTACTGCCTCCTCCTGGCCGTAGGGCTCGTCTATGATCTTAAGCGTTGGAACAATGAGCCGACCATGATGGGCCTTCACGTAGTGCTGCAAATGATCCGCCGCTCGCGCCGTGTAAAAGTATCGATGGTCCCCGAGTCCGATGCACGCACACGGTTTGCCGGCCAAGTCCAGCGTCTTCGCCTTGTCATGGAGCAGCACCCACATGTGTGGATTCAATTGCCCCTCGATACCCCCGGTATTCCAGGTCGCGGAGGCAAACAGGAGAACATCTCCGTTTAGCAAATCCTGTGGCTGCGCTTTCTCGGCCATCGTTTGCTCGATCTCCCAGCCTGGGGTAATGCTCCTCAAAGAATCGATCAGCGCCTCCACCACGTACTCCGTGTGACCGCTAGTCGAGGCAAAGACGATATGGAAGACTCGACGCTGAATGACGTGCGGGATAGCCTCGGCGGCATTGGCGATGTTGTTCACGAGTTACCTCCGCTCTCCACCAGTGACGGTTCCCGGCTGACTACCGTGACGCGGCCAAGTAATTTCATCAGGTCCCTGGCCTGGATGTTTTCGAGCGAACGCGCCGCATTCCATACCCCACCGGGAAGCGGACCGACCTGGCAGAGGCAATTCCTTCGTCACGACGCCGTCGTCTCGAGAACGGGCAGCACGCCCTCAATCTCCTTCCGACGCGGTTCGAGAAAGTTCGGCAGCTCCAGATCCCGACCAAGGGTCTCGACCGGCTCGTCGACTGCAAATCCGGGAATGTCGGTCGCGATCTCGAACAGAACGCCGCCTGGTTCGCGGAAGTAGATCGAGCGGAAGTACTTGCGGTCTTTCTGTTCGGTCGGGTGCCGGCCGTGGGTGCGGATCAGCTTCTCGGTCATCTGCGCCTGTTGTCCGTCGTTCGCAGCGCGGAAGGCGATGTGATGCACCGAACCGCGTCCCTGGCGCCCTCGCGGAACTCCCGCGGCTTCGTAGATGTCGACCACGCTGCCTTTCGCGTCGTCCGCCGCAGCGAAGCGGATCACCGATCCTTCGCGGGCGACCTCGCGGAAGCCGAACACGTCGGTCAGGATCGCCGCCGTCTTCTGCGCGCTGTCGAGAAACAGCGTCACGCCCTGCAAACCGCGGATAGCGTGTTCGGAGGGGATGTTCTTGTTGCTCCAACCCGGCTCGTTCTCGGCATCAGCGATGCCGACCAGCGCGAGCGCCATCCCGTCTTGATCCGTGAAAGGCAACACGGACTGACCGAAGCGCTTCTCCGGCGGCTGGTGAGGAATTCCCTTCTCGATGAAACGCTCAGTCCAGTAGCCGATTGAGCGCAGCGGTACGCGGAACGCGGTCTGGCGCGTTTCGCCAACACCGCGCCGGCCTACCGCGGCGTTGGTCCCGGGAAAGAAGGTCAGGATGGTGCCGGGATTGCCGGTCTCGTCACCATAATAGAAGTGGTAAGTCGACGGATCGTCGAAATTGACTGTCTTTTTGACAAAGCGCAGCCCGAGATCGCGCGTGTAGAAACTTAAATTCTTGACGGGATCGCCGGCGATTGCGGTCACATGATGGATGCCTGGCATGTTTGCCCCCGTCTCTATGCAGTCGCTGGCGATTTGACGGCCTTCGTGAAGTCGGGCTTGCGCTTTTCCAGGAAAGCCGTGAACGCCTCTTTGGCGTCTTCGGAGCGGACTTGCGCGCTGAACTCTTCGTTCTCGGCCTTCATCGCCGCCTTGAGCTGCTCGCGAAATGGCTGCTTCATGAGCCTCTTGCTGGCTCGCAGCGCGGCTGCCGGCTTCGCTGCCAACTTCCCGGCCGTTTCGGTCGCTCTCACCAGGAAGTCCTTGTCGGATATGACCTGGGTAACCAGTCCCAACTCGGCGGCGCGCCTCGCGTCAAAAGGAACTCCCAACAAGATCAGCTCCGCCGCGCGGAGGTGGCCGGCCCGCGCGGGCACCGAACAGCTCGATCCGAATTCCGGCACCACAGCAAGATTGATGAAAGGCATCTGGAACTTCGCGCTCTCGGCCGCGTAGACGAAGTCGCAATGCGTCAGCATGGTGGTGCCGCCGCCGATCGCGGCGCCATGGACCGCCACGACCACTGGCTTGTCGAAGTTGACGAATGCATTCATGAGGCGGGCTTGCGGCGATTCGCCTGGCCCGGGAGGATTCTTGAGAAAATCTTCGATATCGTTGCCCGCGCAGAACGAATCTCCCGCGCCGTGCCAGAGGACGACACGCGTGTTTTCGTCATTCGCCGCCTCGTTGAAGATGCCCGCGAGAGCCACGTACATGGCGGACGTCATCGCATTTCGCTTGGTCGGGCGGTTGAACTGAACGCGCAGAATGCTTCCTGAGTGTTCGGTAACAATATCATCCATGGTCGAAATCCTGGTGCCTTGGTGAAATTTCACTGCAAGTCGAGGTTTGGGGCGGCTCTCGCCACCCCGGCAGCGTCGTCACGCTACGCCCGCATGTTCCTTTGCTTTCGGAACGGCACCGCTCGCATGCAAAGCATCGATTTCGGTGGCGCTAAATCCGAGCTGCCGGAGAACCTCCTCGTTGTGTTCGCCAATCTTCGGCGCGCGCTTGGCGGGCACTTTGGCGACGCCATGCACTTGAAGCGGGCTGCTGATGGTGGACGTCAGCTTACCGCCGGCACCATTGAGCGGAACGATGATGTCGTTCGCCTGGAGCTGGGGATCGTTGATCACCTCTTGCGGCCCACGCACCGCTCCGAACGTCACGTGAACGCCATTGAACACCTCGTACCAATGCGCCATCGGCTCGGCACTGAAGATCTCGTCGAGGATCGCCGTAAGCTGCGGCATATTCGCCGCCAGCTTCGCCGGATCGGAGAAACGCGGGTCGGTCAGAAGGTCCGGGCGGCCGATGGCCTTGGCGACGGCTGCCGCTTTATCGGGCGTGACAATAAGAACGAACCAGGTGTCATCCTTCGCCCGATAGACGTTCAGCGCCGCATTCGCGGGGTGCATGCGATCGTGCAGCCCGAAGAATTTCGCGTCGCAAAGTGCTGCCTGGATCGAGACGCTGGCGGACCATACGCCTTCGGCAAGCAGCGAGGTCGTGACATGCGACCCCTCGCCGGTGCGCTCGCGACGATACAAGGCAGTGACGATCGCCGAATAAAGCCCGACGGCGGTGGCATTGTCACCGCTGCCGGCCACTGGCCAGGTTGGCGGCGCGCCGGCATCGCGCGTCATCGACAACAGGCCGCTGCGTGCCCAGTATGACGTGATGTCGAAGCCGGGGAGATTCGCATCCGGCCCCTTGTCGCCGAAGCCCGAGATGTCCGCATAGATGAGTCGCGGGTTCCACCGCACCACATCCTGATATTCTAGCTTCAATCGTGCCCGCGCGGGATGCGGCGTATTGACAATGAGCACGTCAGCCCATTTGACGAGCTTTTCGAGAACTTGCTGCGCGCTCGGGGATTTCAGATCAAGAGCGATGCCGCGCTTGTTGCGATTGGCCAGATGCCAGGGATAGGCTTCCTCCGAAGCCGGCTGCGGTGGCAGGTGGTGCCCAATTCGCCATAGATCGCCGCTCGGCGGCTCCACTTTGATG
>Ga0066790_10000309_pt1 | contig 17420 bp, 17 predicted proteins | sample OrgsoiDNA2013050_FD_70963 | JGI IMG/M metagenome (GOLD analysis project Ga0066790, IMG submission 70963) | Permafrost soil microbial communities from the Arctic, to analyse light accelerated degradation of dissolved organic matter (DOM) -... | ecosystem: Environmental > Terrestrial > Soil >...
ACGAACCCGCCGACGATCAATCCGGCGATGAAAAACCCCTGCCAGAGCTGGAAGGTCGTTCGGCCCTGGGTGGTGGCGCCGGGATAGAAGCCGAAGGACGGGAGCTTGCAGCCACCGAACACCAACGCGGCGGCCAGCACCCCGACGACGGCCAGCGGTCGACGCCGGGCCCGGGAGGGCGAATTTGGGGACGTTGCACCGCCGATTTCGGCAGAAGGGCTGGTCAACGACGAGTCCACGAAGCTGACACTATCGAACCCCACAAAAAAACACGAAGTAGCTGTTCACCGGCTGGTTCGGTGGGCCGCTCCGTGCCTAGTGGGTGTGGGGCGCCGTCGCCTCTGACCCACCGTCCACCGACTCGTTTGCGACCCAGGTGAAGACCCCCCGGGCCATGGTCGAGGTGGCCCGCTCGGCCCGGGCGGAAAAGACCCGTTGACGGGCCGCCTGCACCGCCGTGTCGGCCGGATTGGCCAGCCAGGCCTGCTCGGCCAGATGCCCGGCCAGCCGGAGGGCTTGCTCAGCGGTGCCGGCGTCGCTGGCGCCGTCGGTGGCCTGGTCCAAGAGCTCGAGGGCACGGTCGGCCAGGACGACGGGCCCGCCGGCCAGCGCGGCCAGTTCGGCGGCCAGGGCGCGTTCGGGAGCGGGCTTGAGCGTGGCCGGGTTCCCGTCCCACCACCCGCCGTACTGGCGCCACACGGTGTGCACGATGAACTCCGGTTCGTCGTAGACCGGGCGCAGGTAGGGCCTCGCTTCGAGCTCGGGCGGTGGCGAGACCGAATGGATGGCGTCATCGAGCCGGCCGCCGGCGTTCATGACGGCCAACGTCTGGTCGACCAGTGACGTCAGGAGGTCGGCCGTGTCGGTGAGCGCCTGGCGCACCCGGTCGGCCCCCACTACCGGGAGGCCGTGGCCGGGCAGGAGGAACTCCGCCTCGAGGGCCAGCATGCGCCGGAGCGCGTCGGCCCATTCGCGCGGGTAGCGCTGCACTTTCTGCGGGTTCCCGGCGTTGGGAGAAGCCCAGATGAACAGGTCGCCGCAGCACAGCACCTTGGTGTCGGCTTGCCAGGTGATCGTGTGATCATCGGTTTCGCCCTTCTCATGGCGAAGGGAGAAGTCGACGCCTCCGACGGAGAGATCGAGGGTGTCGTGGTACGTGCGGTCGGGGTAGCGGTATTTGGTGGGCCAGTTGAGGTCGGTGAATCCGAACTGGCGCCGGTTGATGATCGTGTTGTAGCCCGCCGTGAAGATGTAGCGGTCGAATCGGGCCGGCAGCGCGTGGTGGGCGATCACCTCGGGCGCCTTCCACCCCTGGGCTCTGGCCTCTTCCTCCCAGACCGGCACCCCGAAGACGTGGTCGATATGGCCGTGGGAGTAGATGGCGGTATTGAGGCGGGCCTCGCTCCAGCCGCGGATGTCGCGGTGGACCACGGGGGCCAACGGCAAGCTCCCGGTGTCGACCAGGACGAGCCCGTCATCGGTGGCAAAGGCCGAGACGTTGGCGAAGGAGGGAGTGAACCCAACGCCATCGGTGATCTCGACGAAACCACCGATGTGGTCCACGGGGTGCATGGTGGCCGTCGACACCTCGCCGCGCCAGAGGCGGTCGGCTAGGGTCAGGACATCTTGGGACACGATCCCCCTGTCCGGCGATTCAGTCGATTCAGTGTGAGGAGTCCGGACGCCGGTCCGGCGCGGTCAGTTCCCCGGTGCGCTGTCGTCGGCCTTGGGCGTGGGCGACGGGGCGGCCGTGTCGGCGGCGGCAGCGGTGCCGTTGCTCGCAGCCACGGTCCCGGTGGCCGAGGCGGCCGCCGAGGAGTCCTTCTTGGCTTCGCCCAATCCCTTTTCGAATTCGTTCTTCGCCGAGCCGAGGTTGCGGGCCAACTTGGGGATGGCAGCCCCACCGAAGAGGACGACGACCAGGACGATGGCCACGATGAGCAAGTCGGGCCCAAAAATGTCTGCCAGCATGTGAATCTCCTTCGCATCGGTCCACGTGAGGTGAACCACCCATCAGGTTAGACCTATTCGGCTGCCCCCTTGCGGCGGCCGACCTCAGGCTGCACCCGGATCCGACCAGTATTCGGAATCACCCCGCCAGAAGGATGTCGATAGCCGATGCCGCCCCGCTGACCAGGCCCGTCGCCGAACCCCGCAGGCCAGGGCTGTGCTGGGCGTGGACCTGGAGCGGAGCCCCGTGAGCAGACCCGCCAGGACCACGACAGAAGCGGTGAGGACGGGGGGTGAGACGGAGCGGCCCGAGGCCAGAGGCCAGGCAGGGTGAATGGTGGCCGGTGCTACTTGCCCTGCCACCTGGGTGGCCTCTTTTCGGCAAAGGCGACGGGGCCCTCCATGGCGTCGGCAGACGAGAACACGATGCCGGCCGCCTCGGCGTTGATCTTCCATCCCTCCGATTCGGGAAGCTCGGCGGCCGTCTTCATGACGCTCTTGGAGTAGCGCACCGCCAACGGTGCATTGGCCGCGATGGTCTCGGCCAGGGCGAGCGCTTCGTCGAGCAGTGATGCTGCCGGCACGACGCGGTTGACCAGACCGAGCGCGTGGGCGCGCTCGGCGTCGATGGCATCTCCGGTCATCGCCATCTCCAGAGCCACGGCCATGGGCAGACGCTTGGGCATCCGGATGAGGCCGCCCGCACCGGCGATCAGGCCTCGCTTGGCCTCGGGGATGCCGAACACGGCATGGTCGGCCGCCACCACGAGGTCGCACGAGAGCATGATCTCGAAGCCCCCGGCCAGGCAGGAACCATTGACGGCGGCGATGATCGGCTTGGGGAATTGGCGAGTGGTGAGACCGGCAAAGCCGCCGGACGCGGCCGTGATCTCCGCCCCCTCGCCCCGGGAAAATGCCTTGAGGTCCATGCCGGCGCTGAACGCCTTGTCGCCTTCCCCGGTGATGACGACGACCCAGCAGTCGGCGTCTTCGCCCAGCTCGTCCATGATGGCCGACATGGCGCGGCTCACCGCGCCGTTGATGGCGTTGCGGGCCTCGGGTCGGTTGATGGTGAGGATCTCGACGTTCCCTCGACGTTCCCTCAAGACTTCATCGGCCATGGATGTTCCCTTCGCTGGTGGGGGGTCCGGCGAAGATTAGTGCGCCGGTCCATCCGGTGGCCGGGCTCCTCTGGCCTTACGCACGGCCGGGGCGGGCATGCCGCCGACTCCGCCGGGTGCCTCACCACGACCAGGAGCGCGGGAATACTCCAACCGTTCGGGCGTAGGCTTGAGAGGTGACATTTGTCGAGCAGGTGCTGGTCCTTCTGGTGATTCTGTGCGGAGTCCTGGTACTGGGCGGGACCATCGCCTTCCTCGTGGTCCGTCGTGTCCTGCGTCGACGCTGGCACGGCGTCCGCAACCACGTGGCGACCCGGGCTTTCATGGCCACCCTGGCCCTCCTCTCGGGATGGCGCGAGCGGGTCGGGGCCCGGGCCACACCCGAGACAGACGCGCGCGGCACTGCGGCCAGGACCCGGCGCAGACTGTGGTCCGCCATTGAGGACGCCGAAGCGGCGGTCCATCATGCCGACGTCTCCAACGCTCCCGTGGGTGAGCTTCCTGCCGTGTGCCGGTCGCTGCGCCAAGTGGCCGGACAGCTCGACACGCTCCTGCGTCTCGAACGTCGGCTGCCCCCGGCGGCATCGGCCCGACCCGACGCGCTGCGGACGCAGGTGGCCGAGGTGATGACGGCGGCGCGAGACGTCCAATCGGCCGCCCTTCACGCTTGCAGCGACGCCAACCAGCCGCGGATCCGGACCCTGGTCCGAGACGCCGGCGATGAGGTGGCGATTGTGGCCGCCGCGGTGGCTCGGATGCGCTCGATCTCCTCGCCCTGAGCGGCTCCACGCGGTGGTCCACCGGCTGCCCTCGTCGCCGCCATGCCAAGCTGTCCGACGTGCCCGCTCCGGCCCATGCCCGTCGTCCCCACACCGATGCCAAGACGAGCCTGCTTGGTGCCGGGTTCGTCATCGGGGTGGCCACGGCGGGTTACCAGGTCGAGGGGGGTTACAACGGTGCCGGAGAGCCGGGGAACAACTGGCTGAACTGGGAGCGCTCGGGCCGCGTGGAGCGCTCCGGCGTTGCCTGCGACTTTTGGGAACACCCCGAAGAAGCCCTTGACCGGGCGTCGGCCATCGGCTGCAACGCCTTCCGCCTGTCGGTCGAATGGGCGCGCCTCGAACCCGAAGCTGACCACTTCGACGAGGTCGCCCTAGCCCGCTACGTCGAGATCCTCTCGATGTGCGCGGCGCGCGGCCTCCATCCGATTGTCACCCTGCACCACTTTTCCTACCCCTGGTGGCTGGGCGAGGAGTTCTGGTTGCGCCCCGGGTCACCGGACCGATTCGTGGCCCACGTGGAGCGGGTGCTGCCGGCACTGGCACCGCACTGCCGAAATTGGGTGACCATCAACGAGCCCAATATTCAGATGCTCATGGGCTGGATCGAGGGGGCAACGCCGCCGGGCCGCCGCCGGGCCTTCGCCGATGCCTATTGCGTGCTCGACAACCTGCTGACGGCGCACGTCCTGGCGTCCGACGCCATCGTGGCCCGGCAACCCGATGCGGTGGTGACGTGCAACACCAGTTCGTCGTCCATTTACGAGCATGATCGGCTCTTGACCGATCTCTTGCTCCTGCGTTCCGCCGCCGTGGACGAGTCCGCGGTCGACGCCTTCATTGATGAGCGCCGCGTCCTGCACGACGCCGCCTTCCCTCCGCAACACGCCGGAGAGTTCATGTTGCGCCGGTTCTTCGCCGCCGTGAGCCCCTACGGCACCACCAAGAGCATCGGCGGGGGAGCGCTGTGGCCCCGGATCCGCGCCGCCTCGCGCCGCCCCGCCCCTCGCCGCGTGGTCGAGGCCGTCTATGCCTCGCCGCAGACGTCCACCCTCGGGGCCGTCGGCTTCGATTGGTACGACCCGATCGCCAGCCATGCCATCCGCCTGCCGGGTCGTCGCGGCGAAAGCGGCGGTCGGGACTGGTCCGTTGCGCGGGCACTGTGGGACGTCCCGCCCGATGCGGCGGCCCTGCGGTCGTGGTGCCGGGCCGAGTCGGCCCTCCACCCCGGCCTCCCTCTGTGGGTGGTGGAGAACGGGATGGCCAGCCGGGGTGGCGCGCCCCGGGCCGACGGGTGGGACCGACCCCGCTATGTGCGCGAGCATCTCGGCGCGGTGCTCGACGCGATTGAAGCCGACGTGCCGGTCCGGGCCTACCTGCACTGGTCCCTGGTCGACAACTACGAGTGGGGCACCTACGAGCCCCGCCTGGGCCTGTTCGGCATGGACCGGGATCTCCCGGGTGGCGGAGTGCGCTGGCACGACACCGACGCCCAGGGCCACGATGCGGCCGGTGCCTTCAGTCGCATCGTCCACGGCCTGCTCGCCGGCGACCGGTCGGTGCTCGAACCGGGGGGCGGCTGAGCTCAGCCTGGGTCGCCGGAGGCCGCCGCGTGGTCGGCTGAGGCGTCGGCTGGGGCGTCAGCCTCGGCATCGGCCTCGGCCTCGGCCAGCTCGGCCCGCTCCTTGCGCCGTCCGCGGACGAACAGCACCACGATGACCACGACGATGAGGCCGAGGAGGATGTCGGAGGCCAGGCTCGAGATGCTCTCCAATCGCGCGTAGGCATTCCCCACGAAATAGCCCAGCAGGCAGAAGGCGGTGCCCCAGACGACACCCCCGGCCGCGTTGGCGGGAAGGAAGACGCGATAGTGCATGTCGGACATGCCGGCGAGTCCGGGCACCACGGCGCGTAGGAACGCGGTGAACCGGGCGACGAACACGGCGATCCCGCCCCGGCGGTTCAGCTGGTCGGCGATGCGGTCGATGAGCCGGCGACGCCGGCGCAGCACGGGCAGGTCGAGCAGGCGGGGACCCCACCTCTGACCAACCACGTAGCCGACCGAGTCGCCGGCAATGGCGCAGAGCACGACGACCACGATGAGAACGACGATGTTGATGTGGCCGCGGGAGGCCACCACGCCCCCGAGAATGACCGCCGTCTCACCCGGGAAGATGAACCCGATGAGGATCGCCGCTTCGGCGAAGACAAACGCGCCGACCAGGGCATAAGCCTCTAATCCGTGCAGGTTCAGGATCGGGTCGAGCAGTCGCAGGATCATGGTCCGTCGCCTCGGGTCAGCGCGGGATCACCGCCTGCTCGGCATGGCAGCGAACCGCTCTAGTTGACGGCGCGCAGCGTGTGGTCGCGTGCAGTGAACTGGCGCCAGCGGTCCTCGACAGCGGACAAGAACGCCTTCCCCGAGGCCAGGTGAAGGAGGATGTCGGACTGGCCCTGGGGGCGAGCCAGCATCCAGCTGTGGCCGCCGGGGACCCACTGGACGGGTGCTCGCGCCACGCTGGCGAATTCGGTGGCGGCCGCTCCCGGCGTGATGCGATCGAAGCAGCCCCATTCGTTCAGAATCGGAATCTGCTGGGCCACCAGACCGCGCACCTCTGTGCGCTGGTCGACTCCCATGAGGAGACTTCCGATCGGCATGGTTTGACTCACGGTGCGGATGTTCTGGCGAAAGTCCGGCAGGAGGGATCGCACGGTCGAATACAGGCGGCCGATGAGGAGATCGGGAAAATCCATGACGACAGCAGCGACCATGTCGACCATTGGAGCCACGTCAGGGATGATGGGTGTGAGCAGGGTCGGGATGATGCCGCGGCGGTCCTTCCAGGCCGGTGTGCTGACCCCATCGCGGTAGATCAGCCCAAGCGTGCGTCGTGGATGGTCGTGGGCGAACTGCACGGCGACGGCGCCGCCCATGGAATGTCCCAGGAGGACAACCGGTCCGGCATCGACCTGATGCACGATGGCCATGACCTGATTGGCCAGGCTCTCCATGGAGACGTCGTGCCAATCGAGTGGGTCACTGCCGCCGAATCCCGGCAGGCTGGGATTGATGACCCGCCACCCCATCTGCTCGGCCAGTCGCGCGCTCTCCCGCCAGTACATGCCGCCGCCGGCGAAGTACCCGTGGATATTGACGGCCCAGATGGGGGGAGTGCCCGGTCCGTCCGGGCCGTGGGCGCCCTCGTTGTCGGATACGGCAAAGTGCAAGCGCCGACCCTCGACCCGAATGGAGCTGGGCACCATCCGTAGCGTCGGTGTCCGGCGGATCTTGCGCACGTATTGGTCTCGGACGACACCGAGGCCGTGCGCGGCGTGCCCGGCGTCGACCAGCTCCACCGGTGAAGGACCGTCGGACGCCGCCACGATGGCGCCGGAGATTTGTAATGAGTCCTGCGGCTCCGGCGGTTCGCCCTTACGTCTCAGAAAATTCACCGCCATATGGGACCCCTCAAGCCATCCGTCTCGTGCCTGCACCGTACCCGACGCCATCCGCCATTCGGTACCCCTGGGTGTGCACGAAGTCAGCAAGGCTGCGACCATGGGTGTGGTTGAACGAGGGAGGGTGTCGAAAAATGAGTGCTGACACAGTCATTCGCGGTGGAACGGTGATCGACGGGACGGGGTCGCCGGGGCAGGTGGCCGACGTCGCCGTCACGGACGGGCGCATCTCCGACATAGGCACGGGACTGACCGGTCGCCGCGTCCTCGATGCCACCGGGCAGGTTGTCTCCCCCGGGTTCATCGACATCCACACCCACTACGACGCCCAGGTCTTCTGGGACCCCTCGTTGACCCCGTCCTCCTTCCATGGGGTGACAACAGTGGTTGCCGGAAACTGCGGGTTCTCCATCGCGCCGATCCGGCCCGAGGGCGTCGCCCTCATGGCGCACACGCTCCAACACGTCGAAGACATGAGTTTCGACACCCTCTCGGTCGGGGTCCCCTGGTCGGAATTCGAAACATTCCCGCAGTACCTCGATGCGGTGGAACGCCGAGGCACCGCGCTCAACTTCAGTTGTTACGTGGGTCACACCGCGGTGCGCCTCTACGTCATGGGGGAGGCAGCGTACGAGCGCGCCGCCACCGAGGACGAGATCGACCGCATGCAGGCGGTGGTGGCCGAGGCCATGGCGGGCGGCGCAGCCGGCTTCGCCTCGAGCATGTCGCCCACCCACAACGGTGACCACGGCCGCCCGGTCCCGTCCCGGGTGGCCGACGCCCAAGAGCTCCGGGCGTTGCTGCAACCTCTGCGTCAGGGCTCACGCGGCGTGGTGGCCTTGCTGCCCGGAGGTGTGATGAACCATCAAGAGGTCTTCGCCCTGCAGCGGGAGATCGGTCGCCCCTTCACCTGGACGGCGCTGCTCACGGTGAAGGGCTATCCCTACCACGAGAAGGTGATCGCCGAACACGATGCCGCCTGGGCCGACGGCGTCGAGGTGTGGCCCCAAGTGTCCTGCCGCCCGCTGGTCTTCCAGATGAATCTCTCCGAGCCCTTCACCTTGAACATGCGACCCACCTTTGCCGCGCTCATGGGCAAGACGAAGGATGAGCGTCTGGCCACCTACCGGGACCCGGCGTGGCGCCAGACGGCCTGGGACGAGGTCAGCGGGGGGCGCGGTGGGTTCCCGGTCAACTGGGCCAACATCTCGGTGGCCGAGTCGGCCGCGCACCCCGACCTGACCGACCGACCGGTCATGGTGCTGGCCGAGGAGCGGGGCTGCACCCCGCTCGACGTGATGCTCGACATCTCCCTCGACGACAACCTCGAAGCCCGCTTCTGGTCGGTATTGGCCAACGATGATCCCGAGGGCATCGCCTGGCTCTTGCCGCGCGACAACGTGCTACTCGGTTTGGCCGACTCGGGCGCGCACGTCTCCCAACTCTGTGACGCCTGCTTCTCGACCGACCTGTTGGGAAACTGGGTGCGCGAGAAGGGGGTCATGCCCATCGAACGGGCAATCCACAAACTGACCGGTGAGCCGGCGCAGGTCTACGGGTTGATCGATCGGGGCACAGTCGCCGTCGGCCAGGCCGCCGACCTCTGCGTCTTCGATCCGCAAACGGTGGCTCCGGGACCCCTGCGCCGCATCCGCGACTTCCCCGCCGACGGCGAGCGCCTGACGGCGGACGCACCGCTCGGCGTGACCCACGTCCTGGTCAACGGGGTACCCATCCGAACCGACGGCGTCGCCGACGAAGAGGGTCTGGCGGGGCGCCCCGGGGTCTCCCTGCGGCGCTGACGCCGGGGCCACTGCTCGGCGCTTGGACCCCGATGGGAGCGTGCTGGCCTCGTCGCGCCGCCTCGTATCATCGGTGCATGTCCTTCCCGATAGTGGAGCCGAGACCATGAGCCAGGACGACCTCACATCGCCAGACGAACCACTCGGGACGGAGTCCTTCGAGCAAGGGGACGAGGCGCTTGACGAGACCTCCCGGATCGATCCGGACTTCGTCGAAGAGGTGGAACAGGATCCCTCACTCAATCCGGCGCTTCAGGTTGACGATCGTGAACTGGACGAAGCCGGTCTGCGGCTCGATGACCCTGAATCACTGGCGAGCCTCGACGGAGGCATCGACGACCCCGATGGCATCGGCGAACCGCCGTCCGGGCGCCTTGACCCTCGGGGCGGCGACGATGAGGGCTGGGACCTCGACGCGCCGGTGGCCGGCGGCGACGAGACCGACGAGGATTTTGACGAACCAAGCGATTGATCAGCAGCCGTCAATTAGTGGATGTCGCCACTCACCCACTCCGCCGATTCCGCTACTCCGTCACCTGTCATCTCAACGAGTCCACTAGACGGGCGCCATCTGTGCTCACTGAGTCGTTCATTTTGTGCGGGCGACGTCAGGGTGTCGCGGTACTGCGCGGTCGTGGCTGGGATGCGGGCGACCTCGCGGACTTGATCTGATTACTCTCTCCGCGGTGCTCGAAGAGCGGATCGAGAACGACAGCATCCCCGCCAAGCTGTATCGACCCACTGACGCCCAAGGCATCCTGCTACTGGGCCACGGCGGCGCCAAGAGCAAGGACAGCGAGCGGTTCGTAGGCCTGTCACGCCTCTACGCCGAGGGCACCGGGCTTGCTGTTGTCTGCATTGACGCCGTTGACCACGGGGAACGGATATCCCTGGGCGCGGGCGCTGGACTGCCCGTGGAGTGGCACTCCAGATCGGTCGCCAACATGGTCAGTGACTGGGACAAGACGGCCAGAGCGCTCTCCTGGATCGGCCCAGAAGTTGCCTACGTTGGCTTCTCGATGGGTGCGATCTTTGGAGTGCCGACTGTGGCAGCGCTCGCATCCATCAAGGCAGCCGTATTCGTCGTCGGTGGTGTCCCCGCCGGAGGGGGAATAGAGGATCCTCCGCTTCGCCCCCTTCTCTTGAAGGCAGCATCCAAGCTCGGCCGATCTCAAGTCCTCATGGTGAACACGACCCAGGACGAGATCTTTCCCGTCGAGGGCGTACACGAGCTCTTTGATGCCATACCGGGATCCAACAAGCGGCTCATGTTCTGGAAGGCACACATGACGATTGGCCGCCGGAGGCGATCGACCACACGATCGCCTTCATCAACTCCCACGTCGGATGATGGTCTCCTGCGGCCAGCGTGGGCTGATCCGTCCCAACTGGGCTGCGCTTCCGGCGCCGACGGCGGAGGGTGCCCCAAGGTGCCGACTTGCATCAGGTGACGCGAGCAAGCATCAGTTGTGTCCGGAGCGACCCGAGCATGAGGTGGACAGCAGGCTGCTGGTCAGGTGACGTCGCGGCGGAACGTGGTGAAGTAACCGATGGTGAGGGGAATCAGGCCCCAGCCCAACATCACCAGGCCGCCCTGCCACCACGCCAGGAGATCCGGGGCGTGGCCGTTCCCGCCGCCGAATCCCCCTCGCGCCACGGCACCGGCCAGCGCGGCGGCCGCCGAGGAGGGAAGCCAATTCAAGTTGTAGTGAAAGATGGCCCGGGCCAAGGCAATGAGAATTCCCTCGAGAATGAAGGTGGTGCCGATCGTGATGAGGATGCCGGCCACCTGGTTCTTGACCAGGACGCCGAAGCCCAACCCGAAGAGGCCCAGCAGGATAGAGGCCGCCACCAGACCGGGGATGACGGCTCCGGCCTGGTCGAGCACCGACGAGGTGGTGCCACCCAGACTGGAGTTCCAGGGCAATCCGACGGCCAGCGCGACGACCAGGGTGAGAACGGCCATCAGGATGGCCCAGTAGGACGTGACGAGGACCTTGGCCCCAAGGACCCGGCTGCGGACGGGGGTGGAGATGAGGGTGTCGGTGATGGTCTTCTGCCGGTACTCGCTGGTGATGCAGATGACCCCGGTGATCGGGGCCAAGAAGGTGATGCCCAGGTACCCGGCGCCCAGCAGGATGCGCCGCTGATTGAGGGTGTGCACGAAATAGAAGGTGTGACCGGGAAAACCCCCTGCACCGGCAAAGACGGCCGTCATGAACAGGACGGTCAGCGGAAAGGCCAATCCGAAGCAGACCCAGACTCCGGGCATGGTGCGCATCTTGAGGAGCTCAGAGCGGACGGCGTTGATCACGTCGGCTTCTCGACCTCGTTGAAGCCGAGGCCGGAGGTGAGCTCGAGGAAGATGGCCTCGAGATCGGCTCCCTCATTGGTCAGCTCGTAGAGCACGATCTGATGGGAGGCCAGCAACGGCCCCAGCTGCTCGGGTGTCACCCCATCGACGGCAACCACATCAGGAGCCAAGCGCCGGAATCGCATGTCGGCCGCGGTGAGAACGGCACAGAGCCGATCCGCCTCGGGCGAGCGAGCGTGCATGCTCGTCTGCGAGATCCCCGCCGTGATCGACTCCAGCGATCCCTGCGCCTTGAGCTGACCGTGCGAGATGATCACGGCGTTGTCGATGGTCTGCGCCATCTCCGAGAGGAGGTGGGAGGACACAAGGACCGTGCGTCCCTCGCCGGCGAGGAAGCGCATGAATTCGCGCAGCCAGGCGATGCCCTGTGGGTCGAGACCGTTGGACGGCTCATCGAGGATGAGCACGTCGGGGTCACCGATGAGGGCGGTGGCCAGCTCGAGGCGCTGGCGCATGCCCATGGAGAAGCCCCCCACCTTGCGCTTGGCGTCGGCCGTCAGCCCGACCAGGTCGAGGACGACGTCGGCCCTGGCCTCGTCATGGCCACCGGCCCGGGCCACCATGCGGAGGTGGGTGCGGGCCCGGCGCGACGGGTGAAAACTGGTCGCTTCCAGCACGGCACCCACCAGGCCGGTCGGGTTGGGGATGTCGCGGTAGTACCGGCCGCCGATGGTCGCCTGGCCGGACGATGGTGCCACCAGACCCAGCAACATGCGCAGCGTGGTGGTCTTGCCTGACCCGTTGGGACCGAGAAAGCCGGTGACGCGACCCGGCTCAACCGTGAAGGCCAGGTCGTCAACCGCTACCACCGATCCGAAGTGCTTCGAGAGACCGGTGAACTCAATGGGAAGGCCCCGGATGGCCGCCGCTCCGGTCGTCATCGCAGGGACGATAGCCGCCTCACCGGGGGCGGTCGCGGTCGGCGGGGTCACGTCGCGGTGACCGTCCGCCGGATGATTCTGGCTTCACGTCGGGGCGAGGCCAACGCTCGGTGGAGAGCGATGGAGCGGGATACGCGGGATGGCCTCTCCGGGGCCTCGCCTACCCGTGCGAGAGTTCGTCCGGCAGCAGGAGGCGCACCGACACGGCCAGCTCGTCGTAGACGCGAGCCATGGTGGACCACCCGTTGATCCAGCCGACCAGGGCCGAATACCAGACGTGCCCGATCATGCGGGCCCGGTCGGACATGTCGGGGATGGCCGGCTCTCCCATGGCCCGGGCGATGATGCCCTCCATGAGCAGCGTGATCTGCTGCTGGCATCCCACCGCCCCGGGGTCGGGCGAAGACAGGGAGGCGAACACCGCAGCGACCAACCGTGGTTGGCGGCCCATGGCGCGCAGGGCGCGGTCGAGGACGTCGCGCACCCTGTCGCCCGGATGGTCACCACGCGGCGGGTGCTGGCCGATCCGGGTGTCGAGCAATTCCACCCAGTGCACCAGGGTGGCGGCCAAGAGGTGGTCCTTGCTGGTGAAGTAGCGGTACACCGTCCCCATGGCCACGTCGGCCCGCGCCGCCACGTCGCGCATCTGCACCGCTTCGTAGCCGCCTTCGTGTCCCAACGCCATGGCGGCATCGATGACGCGCTGGCGTCGAGCCTGCTGGGCGCGGGTGAGCGGGCGGGCCAGCGTCTGCTCCATTCGCACATGCTATCCGGGCCGCCACCTGCGCCTTCGAGATCGAGGGGTGGTATTCGGCGCCACTACGCTGACGAGCGATGCCCGGGCAGCCCGCCGACGCCGAGGCTGAGATCGTCCCATTGGGGCGGCCCGCCGACCCCCTGTCCACCACCGACGGGCGGATGCCGGGTGAGCGCGGGCGCCAAACTCGCCAGCGCCTGCTGACGGCCACGGTGGAGCTCTTGACGACCACGTCGTGGCGTTCGGTCAAGGTCACCGACATCGCCCGGCGGGCCCGCACATCGCCCGCCACCTTCTACCAGTACTTCGGGAACGTGGAGCAGGCCATCCGCGTCCTGGCCGAAGGCATGGTGGACCAGGCGGCCCGGCTCTCCGAGCTGGTGGTCGGCGATTGGTCCGAGGAGGCCAGCTGGGAGACGGCGCTGAGCGTGACCGAGGCGTTCTTGTCGTACTGGGAGGACAATCGCGCCGTGTTCCGGGTGGTCGATCTGGCCACCGAAGAAGGGGATGCGCAGTTGCGGGGGATCCGGGTGCGCGCCCTCAATGCCGTCACCATCGCCCTGGCCCAGGTGATCACCCAGGCCTCACCGTCCCACCGCGGTCCGCCCGGGTCGGTCACGACGTCGCCGGCTGGTTCGGATCCAACGGCGGTGGCCGGGACGCTGGTCGCCATGTTCGCCAGCGTGTCCGCTCATCGATACGGCTTCGAGTTCTGGGGTATCCGCACCCGCAATCTGATCGACACCCAGGCCCGCATGCTGCACTGGTCCGTCACCGGCCGTCCGGGGCCGACCGGCGTGGTGGGCCGCGAGGCCGTCGTCGCCGCGGTGGCCCGGAGAGCCGCCCGACCCCGCTGAGCGACGCCGACCCCGCTGAGCGACGCCGTGGGACCGTCGCCGGCGCCGCCGGTCGGGGGCAGACGTAGGGTGTGGCCCGTTCTCGAGGAGGATCCATGACACCCGACGATCGTGTTGCCACACCCGGCCCGCTGGTCCGGAGCAACGTGAGCCAGGCGTTGATCGACGGCTTCGGAGCCAGGTCGGCCGTCCGGGCCGGCTGAATCGGGCCGGGACGATCGTTCGCGCCATCATGTCACCGAAGCCGACCGTGGCCATCCTGGGTGCCGGCGCCGGCGGCATCGCCATGGGCATTGCCCTCAAGCGCGCCGGCTTCGAGTTCACCATCTACGAGAAGTCCGACGGCGTCGGTGGCACCTGGCGGGACAACGGGTACCCGGGTGCGGCCTGCGACGTGCCGTCCCACCTCTACTCGTATTCCTTCGAGCTGAATCCGTGGTGGTCGCGCACCTTCGCCAGCCAGACTGAGATCCTGGCCTATCTCGAGCGGTGCACCGATCAGTACGGGATCCGGACCCACCTCAGGTTGGGCACCGCCATCTCCGAAGCGCGCTGGCAGCCGGCGGCGCAGGAGTGGGCCCTGACCGCGTCGGACGGGGAATCGTTCACGGCCGACGTGGTCGTCAGCGGGCTGGGCATGCTCAACGTGCCCCGCATCCCCGCCATCCCCGGGGCCGACCGCTTCGCCGGCCGGGCCTTTCACTCCTCGCGCTGGGACCACGGCAAATCCCTGTCCGGCGAACGGGTGGCGTCCATCGGCACCGGCGCCAGCGCCATCCAGTACGTGCCGGCCATCGCCCCGGACGTCGAGCACCTCACCGTCTTCCAGCGCACGCCGATCTGGATCACCCCTCGGCTCGACAAGCCCTACTCGGCGGCCGAGCAGCGGCGCTTCGCCCGGGTTCCCGGTGCGGCGCGGCTCCACCGCTTCGGGATCTGGCGCACGTACCAGCAGGCCAGTTTCCGGACCGACTCCGACCAGACCAACGCCATGACCGAGTTGGCCCGTTCCTACCTGGCCCGCAAGGTCGAGGATCCGGCCCTGCGGGAGGCGCTGACCCCGGACTACCCCGTCGGGTGCAAGCGACCCCTGACCTCACGCGAGTGGCTGCCCGCCCTCCAGCGGCCCAATGTCCGGTTGGTCACCGAGCCGATCGTCGAGATCACCGAGCGCGGGCCGCGCACCGCCGACGGTGAAGTCCATGATGTCGACACCATCATCTACGGGACCGGGTTCAAAGCCGACGAGTATCTCTCCACCGTCGACGTCGTCGGCGAGGGCGGGCGCCACCTCAGTGACGATTGGGCGGAGGGCGCCGAGGCCTACCTAGGGATGTCGGTGACGGGGTACCCGAACTTCTTCCTGCTGTACGGGCCCAACACCAACGGCGTGACGTCGATCATCTTCTTGCTGGAGGCGCAGGTGCATTACGTGATGGCGGCGCTGCGTCACATGCACCTGATGGGCCTGGCCACCCTGGGCGTTCGCCGACGGGTGATGACCCGCTACAACCGCCGCGTCCAGTCGCGGATGGAAGGAACGGTGTGGACGGCGGGGTGTACGAATTACTTCCGCGCCCCGTCGGGCAAGGTGGTGACGCAGATGCCGTTCAGCGGGGGCTGGTACTGGCTCCACACCCGGATCTTCCCCATCTGGAGGTACCGGCTGGGCCGCCGGGTGCTGGAGTGAGCCCGCGCCACCGCGTGCTGGAATGAGACACGGCCAACGGCCCCCGCGCCCCGGCGGCCGAGAGAGCGAGCCCTACTTGAGGGCCAGCGGATTGAGCGGTGAACCCAGCGCGTTGGTGAAGGGCAGCGGTGTGGCGTCGAGCAGGAAGGAATACTGGCCGTCGTCGGCGCAATCGGCCGCCAGCGGATCGAGCACCCAGTTCTGTCCCTGGGTCATCCCCATCTCCACCAGGTGCAGTAGGTGGACGGGCAGATACAGGTCGTCGTACTGGCTGGGGTAGACCTCGAAGGTCAGGTTGTCGATGGCCACGGCGGCGATGTCGCGGGTGAAGAACCACTCCGCCGTCTCGACGGTGAGACCGGGACTGGGCCAGGTGTAGGCGACCAGGTCACGTGAGCCGGGGGCCAGGTGCACCATCTGCCCGGTGCGCACCAGCACGATGTCACCCGGTTCGGTGGCGATGCCTGCCATGTCGCAGGCCGACGTGAGGTCGTCGGGGGTGATCGGGTACCCCGGTTCGAGCACGTCGACGCCGAGGGCCCGGGCCACATCGAGCAGGACGCCCCGCCCGATCACAGTGGAGAGGCGATGAATGCCGCACCGGCCCGCTCCCTGCGCGTCGACCGACGAGGCGGGGTAGCCGTTGTAGATCACCCTGTCGTAGCTGCAGTGGGCCAGGGCGTCCCAGTGCGTGGCGCATTGGGTGGCCAGGGTCACGACGTCCTCGCTCGAGCAGACCCAGTCGGGATCCGGACTCAGCGGCTCATTGACCTGGATCATGGTGCGGGTGGGGTTCACCCGGCCCGGTATGAACCCGGCCTGGATGCCCTCGGCCTCCGAGAGCGGGAGCCCGAGCGCGAAGGCCTTGCCGCTGTGCACCGCCCCGGCGCCCCGGAGGCGGGCGGCGTCATCGATGAAATTCAGCGTGCCGATCTCATCCTCGGGACCCCAGCGTCCCCAGTTACGGATTCGGCCCGCCACCTCGGCAAAACGAGCGGGAACGGCCACGCGCGCACTGTAGTTGGCGCCACCCGGACGGGTCCGGGAAGGACCTTCACTGGGCTCGGTTGTCTGAGGGAGCAGGGAGGACGATACTGAAGGCGCAACCGGCCTCGACGAATGCAGCGGGAGGGATTTCCAATGAAGACACGTGCCGTGGTGTGCCTGGGACTGGACGAGCCCTGGAAGCTGGAGGAGATCGAGATCGACCAGCCGGGCAACCGGGAGATCAAGGTCAAGATGGTCTATTCGGGCATGTGCCACTCCGACGAGCACCTGCGGACCGGTGACATCAGCGCTCCGCCCGAAGTGCTCGAGATGATCGGCGTGAAGTCGATGTTCCCGGTGGTGGGCGGTCATGAGGGCTCGGGCATCGTGACCGAGACCGGGACCAACGTGACCCAGGTCAGCGTGGGCGACCACGTGGCCGTGTCCTTCATCCCCTCGTGTGGCGTCTGCCACTGGTGCGCCTCGGGCCGCCAGAACCTGTGCGACCTCGGCATGTCCACCCTGGCCGGCGGCATGATCAGTGACGGCACGTTCCGCTACCACCTGGGCGGCGAGAACCTCAACCGCATGGCGCAGCTGGGGACCTTCTCCGACGAGATGGTCTGCCACGAGAACTCGGTGGTGCGCATCGAGCCCTACGCCAATATGAAGGCGGCCGCCCTCATCAGCTGCGGCATCTCGACCGGCTTCGGGTCGGCCGTGGACCGGGCCAAGGTCAAGCCGGGCGAGACCGTAGTCGTCG
>Ga0066790_10000310_pt1 | contig 17419 bp, 18 predicted proteins | sample OrgsoiDNA2013050_FD_70963 | JGI IMG/M metagenome (GOLD analysis project Ga0066790, IMG submission 70963) | Permafrost soil microbial communities from the Arctic, to analyse light accelerated degradation of dissolved organic matter (DOM) -... | ecosystem: Environmental > Terrestrial > Soil >...
CTGGCTGGCTGCGGCGGCCGGGGGCCGGGGGCCGGGGCGAGGGCCGGGGGCCGGGGGCCGGGGCGAATCGGCTGGGTTTCTTGATCACCACCGTTTTTTCGCACATACGAGGCTGTCGCATAGCTCGTGATCGCCTTGGCCTGGCTGGCTGCGGCGGCCGGCGGCCGGGGGAATCGGCTGGGTTTCTTGATCACCACCGTTTTTTCGCACATACTGCTGAAAAACGGTGGTGATCACCGACGATCCGGTTTCGGAGCAGCCCTAAGCCATGCCCCGAGCGACCGCAAGTCCCGGCTGGCGCCCCGGAGCAGGCGGGAAACCGCAGACTCCGGCCGCAGCGCCGCCCGCCAACCCCGCCCGTAACGCGACAGCCTCCATTAGGACCCTTGGCAGGACCTGATGCCGGGCATCCCGCTGCTGGCAGCGGAGGCCTGGCATTGTTCCTATGATCGGGTCGCGAGAATCAGCGTGGCGCAGCGGGCACTGGCGGCCGCGCGGACCGCAGTAACGAGCGCCGCGGTCATCACCGCCAGCCCGGCCACGTCGACCGCGCCCGCGTGGAAGAGCCCGGCCGACCCCGAGCCCTGGCCGAACACCCAGGACGCGGCGCCGGCGAAGAAGCAGCACGTGGCCATCGCCGCCCCGCTCGCCAGGCGCGCCTGGTAGGCGAGCATCCGCGGCGACATTGGCTGCCGGCGCAGGATCGCGGCAGCCCCGCCGACCAGGCCGAGCAGGACGACGGGGCTCGCCACCATCCAGGCGAGCTCTGGCCCGGGGAAGCGATGGAGTGCGGCTGGATGCGCCCAGTACGAGGAGACCGACAGAGTAGACGCCCAGCCGAAGGCGGCCAGTCCGTGCGGCACCAGGATCCGGTGCGCGGCGGTCCCGCCGGTGCCGGGCCACGCGTTCTGGAAGTGATGGGCGCCGACCGCCAGCGCGGTGGCGGCGGCCAGGACCAGGCCGACGGGCCTGGCGATCTGCCTACTCCGCCGACGGAGCAGGCCGACCACCGTACACCAGGCCACCGGGACTGCGGCGAGCACGGCCAGCACGATGATGGCGCCGGCCGCGGCGGACATGATGACCGTGCCCGCCGTCGTGGCGGCCGCATGCGGCGAGGACCACTGCCAGCCGATGGCGAGCTGGGCCAGCATCGCCAGGCCGAAGGCGAAGAAGGCGGCCAGCGCGCAGGCCAGCGTGGCCAGGCTGGCCCGGATCTGGGCGGCCGGATCGAGGGCCCGGCTGGTCAGGCCGATGCTGGCGAGCCTGGCCAGCAGCCCGGTGCGGATCACGTCAGCGGTTCGCCGCCAGCACCGCGGCCGATCCGCGAAATCGGCGAGCAGCAGCTCGGTGAACTCCGCGCCGTACCGGCTCCGCCACGCGGACGGATACCAGCGCAGCAATCGCGCGGCCCGGTGCTCCGGGGCCCGGTGCTCCGCGGGCCGATGGTCCGCGGGCCGATGGTCCGCGGGCCGATGGTCCGCGGACCCGCGCGGGACGGTCATGCGGTCCCCCAGGTGCGGGAGAGCCGCCCGAGGCCGACCTCGGCCACCCGTCGCTGGTCAGCCAGGTGCTCGCGCAGGGCAACCGCCCCGGCCGCCGTCAGCTGATAGGGCCGCCGCCGGTCATGGCTTTCCAGCGCCTCAATGAACCCCTGGCCTTCTAGCCTGCTCAGCGCCTCGTAAAGCGTTCCCGGTGCTAGCCGGAGGCCGGCGAACTGCTCGATGTCCTTGGTGAGGGCATAGCCATGTTTAGGCCCGTCCGCCAGGCTGGACAAGATCAGCGTGGCCGGGCCCGCGTAGCGGCCGAACGCGCCCATCGCGGGCGCCGTCGCGGGCGCCGCGCCGCCGCCGGGTACGTCCTTAGGTGAGCCAGGCATGGTGGGATTATAGGTCGCCCGGCGATGGATCGGTAGACGAAGCTTCATCAGGCCGGCCCGCGACCGGGCACCAGATAGGGCACCCGCGAGGCGAGAAACGCCCGCGGAAACTGCTCACGCAGCCGCCACAGCCCAGCGTCCACCACGAAATGTGCCATGACCGCGCCCAGGAACGCGCCGAACAGCAGCCGGAAGCCCGGTTGCGCTATGTCCAGGCCCGAGGCCGCGGCCAGGATGGCGCCGCCGGCCAGGGCGATGTTGCCCAGGGTCGCGAGCTGCAGCAGGCGGCCGCGCTGGCCCGCGAGCCGCCACCCGCCGGCTCCGCCGGCTTCCCGTTGCCCGCCGGCCTCGCCGGGCCCGCCCGCCGCCACCAGGCCGACCAGTAGCACGTACTGCAGACCATGGGCGATCGTCATCCCGGCGACCGCCGCGTACGGGGAGCTGAAGACGAAGACAGGAACCGAGAAGGCCAGCGAACTGAGATAGACGGCGCAAAATCCTGTCGGACGCTGGCTCGCGGGACGCCGGGCCAGGCACGCCAGGCCGGCCGCGACGGCGACGACAAACGCCGCCACGGCCAGCGGGTATGCCGCCGCCAGAGCCGGGCGGACCGGGAGCTGCAGCAGCCGGGGATGGGCGAGCAGCCCGGCGATTCCCGCGATTGCGGCAGCCAGCAGGGCGCGGCGCTCGGCAGTCCGCAGCCCCGTTACCCGGTATGCGGAAGCGGCGAGCGACGCGAGGCCGAGGTTCTGCTTCTGGTAGTGGAAGAACTGCCAGGCGAAGTACGGGAGCAGGAGCCATGCGATGACCGAAGGCGGTAGCAACGCGGCAGTCGCCGCACCCCCGCCGATCAGCGCGAGCGGGCTGGCGACATACCGCCCGCGGTGCTGGCGCATGTAGCCGCGTACCTGCGGGACCGAATAGAACCACGCAGTCGAGGCGACATGCGCCGATGAGCCGGCGAACAACAGGTAGGCCAGGCCCTGGCCGGCCGGCGCCCCTGCGGCCGGCGCCAGGATGATCGCTACGCCGATGGCGCCGACCGTCACGGCCACGGTGCTCCACAGCCACGCGCGGGCGCCAGGGCCGGCCGCGGCCAGACGGCCCGCCGCGCCGACGGTCAGGTCAGCCGCCACCGCAGCCCCCGGTTGCCCCGGCGGCCGCCGCTCCCATGAGGTGCAGGACGAGGAGCGCCGCGGCCGCCGTCATCGTCAGCAACGTCAGCAGGACCCCGCCGACTAGCTTGCGGCGCCGGCCCTGTGATCGGGCTCCCGCGTGCCCCGCCTCCGCCGGCTGCTCGCCGTCCGCATGGCCGCCGTCCGCATGGCCGCCGGCCGGGCTCGGTGGCGTGGTCTTCGCAAACTCCGTCGTCGTGAACGCTGTGGTGTCCATGACCTAATTATATCGCTGGACGATATACCGTCAAGCGATACTTCGGTGAGCAGCCTAGAGGAGATCGCCCCGGCCAAGCGGTTGACCAACTCGTCTGCGAAGGTTGGCCCGAACCCTCCGCAAGGCCCGAACCCCGCAAGGCCGATGTCGGCCGCAAAGGAGGCTCCCATGCGTGCCGTCGTCGTCACCGAGCCGGGCGGCCCCGAGGTGCTGCAGCTTGAACAGGTCGCCGACCCGGTCCCGGCGCCAGGCGAGGTCGTCATCGAGATAACCGCCGCCGGCGTGAACCGCGCGGACCTGATGCAGCGGCAGGGTTTCTATCCGCCGCCACCCGGGGCACCGCCGTACCCAGGCCTGGAGTGCTCGGGCCGGATCGCCGCTCTTGGCTCCGACGTGACCGGCTGGCAGGTTGGCGACAACGTATGTGCCCTGCTGGCCGGCGGCGGCTACGCGGAGCAGGTCGCCGTCCCGGCGGGCCAGGTTCTGCCGCTGCCGCCGGGGGTCGGCGTCGTCGACGCCGCCGCGCTGCCGGAAGTGGCGTGCACGGTTTACGCCAACGTCTTCATGCACGCCGCCCTGGCGCCGGGCGAGACGCTGCTCGTGCATGGCGGATCAAGCGGCATTGGCACGATGGCGATCCAGCTTGGCCATGCCATGGGCGCTCGGGTGGCGTGCACGGCCGGCTCCCCGGCCAAGCTGGAACGGTGCCGCGAGCTGGGGGCCGACCTGGCGATCTCCTACCGGGACGAGGACTTCACCGAGGCAATTGAGCAGTTCACCGACGGGCACGGGGCGGATGTGATCCTCGACATCGTGGGCGCCGCCTATCTCCCGCAGAACGTGCGGGCGCTGGCGACCGGCGGCCGGCTCGTCGTCATCGGCATGCAGGGCGGCACCACCGGCGAGCTCAATCTCGCTCTGCTGCTGACCAAGCGAGCCAGCATCTTCGCCGCATCGCTGCGGGCTCGGCCGGTGCCGGAGAAGGCGGCCATCGTGTCGGCCACGCAGGCGAATGTGTGGCCGCTGATCGGTTCCGGCAAGGTTGTCCCGGTCATCGACCAGGTCCTGCCGCTGGAGCAGGCCGCGCAGGCGCACCGGCTCCTGGACGCCAGCGAGCACATCGGAAAGATCCTGCTGACTACCTGAATCTGACCCCCGGCGGTGCGGATCGCCGGCAACCTCGACAGACTAGGAACATGAGCGACGAGACGAACCCTGGCCAGCCGGACCTAGAGGCGCAGGAGCACCCTCGCGTCGTGGTGGTCGGCCCCGACGGTGTCGCTGTGGAGACCGACCCGACGGTGAGCCGGGAGCGGCCAGTCACCGAGATGGTCGAGCAGCCCGCCAAGGTGATGCGGGTGGGCAGCATGATCCGCCAGCTCCTCGAGGAGGTCCGGGCGGCGCCGCTGGACGAGAAGAGCCGGGCCCGGCTGAAGGAGATCCACCAGAGCTCGATCAAGGAGCTCGAGGACGGTCTCGCGCCCGAGCTGATCGACGAGCTTGAGCGGCTGTCCCTGCCCTTCGCCGAGGATGAGGTGCCGAGCGAGGCCGAGCTGCGCGTCGCTCAGGCGCAGCTCGTCGGCTGGCTCGAGGGCTTGTTCCACGGCATTCAGACGACGCTGTTCGCTCAGCAGATGGCGGCCAGGGCGCAGCTCGAGCAGATGCGCCGGGCCCTCCCCCCCGGCATGATGCCGGGGGGACCGGGCGGCCCGGAAGAGGCCCAGCAGGTCCCGCACACCTCAGGCCCGTACCTGTAATCAGCCCGATCCGGTCCGGGCCTTTCGGGCTCGGACGCGGACGCGGCGCGCGCGACGGGTGGCCGGCTCCCGCACCGCGAGCGCACGCGCGACGCCGGCGAGTTGCCGCACTCGGTGCAGTTGAGATCGCCAGTCGTTACCGGTAGCGCGATGAGCCAGCGGTACCTCCACTTCCGTGATCCGCATGCCCTGGCGGATCAGGTCGATGGTCAGCCCGGTCTCGGCTCCCCAGCCGGCCGCCAGCGGCAGGGCGGCCTCGAATGCGGCCCTGGTCAGGCAGCGCTGGCCGTTGAGGGGCTGCGCCGGCCGCCACCCGGTGGCGCGGGCAATCCCGCTGCCGGATGCCGCCGTGACGAAGCCGAAGCCGCCGCGACGCACCCGGTCGCTGAAGACGGCGATGGTCATATCGGCGGTTCCGCGTCGCACCGGCTCCGCCAGCGGCCCGGCCTGGGCGGCGCTCTCACCGAGATCGGCGTCGAGGAAAAGCAGATGATGAGGGACGGCCGCGGCCGAAGCTGATCCGGGCCCCGACTCGAGCAGCCGGACGATCTCCGCGCCGGTCTCCAGCGCGGCGGCCTTTCCGCGGTTGCGCGCGTGCCGTACGACGCGGGCGCCCGCCGCGGCCGCCGCGGCAGCGGTCCCGTCCGTCGACCCGTCGTCCACTACCACGACAATGTCGGCACCGGGGATGCTCGCGGCCGCCCGCACGGTCGCGGCGATCCGGTCGGCCTCGTTCTTCGCGGGGATGACGACGCCGAGGTCACCTGGCATAGCTGCAATCCTAGTGGGACACGGAATCGGCCCAGGGGCCTCGCCGCGGTCGCTACGGGCCGGTGACCGCTGCCGGGTGATCCACCACGGTGAAGACGGACTCCAGCCCGGTCACCTGAAGGACCTTCCTGATCGCCGGCCTGGGGTGGGAAAGCTGCAGTTCACCGCCGTCCTCGCGGGCCCGGCGGTGCGCGGCCAGCAGGACATTCATCCCGGTGGAGTCACAGAACTCGACACCCGTCATGTCCACGACCAGTCTGAGGGGCGCACCCGCGGCCAGCGCGGCCATCAGTTCCGCGTGCAGCTTGGGCGCCGTGTACAGGTCGATCTCGCCGGCGACGGACATGACCGCATAATCGCCTTGCGACTGAGTCGTTACCTTTAGCTCCACGAGCGCACCTTACCGGCTCCAAGCCGCGTCGCCTAGATGGTTACTCTGCGCCTATTAACAATCCACGTGCAGTGAGCACGGTTCTGCGCGAAGCTGGCTGTGGACACACTTTGCCCACGGAGCCGGAGTCCTCGGATGCACAGGCAACCAGACCAGGCACAACACGACGGGACGCCATTAGCCGCCCCGCTACCGGCCGACGATCTGGCTCAGCTGACCCCGTCGGCCGAGACCGCCGCCCCGCCGCCCCGGGCAGCGCTGACGGAGTGGGCCGTCCCGGCTAGCCTGCTCGATGCCGAGAAGGAGCGAGTCGCCCCGGAGCGGGAGAGCGGGGCCGCCCGCCTGCGCGAGCACCTGGAGGAGGTGCGGTCCCGGGCACTGGGCGCGGCGTCCTGGCTCGAGACAAGCCAGCATTACGCGCGGTTGCTGAACGCCGAGGGACTCGTCCCGGTAACGGCCCGGTTCGACGCCCGCGACCTGGCGTTCCTGGGCCAGGCGCGAGAGGACCTGCTGGCGTTCGCCGAGCTGGGCCTGCGCCTGGCCGACCTGCACCGGCCGCTCGACGCCGGCGGGACGACCAGCAATCCGGCCAATCCCGCGCTGCGCTGTCGTAGCTGCATGTGGCGGTGGCCATGTCCGACCTTGCGCCTGATCGCCGAGGTACTCACCGACAACGGCTCCCGCGCGCCGAGCTGACCCGGGCGCCCCCTAGGCCGGAGCGAGTTCTGGCCTGCCAGGGGCAAGTTCTGGCAGGTCTAGCTCTGGCAGGTCTAGTTCTGGCCTGTCGAGTTCCGGCGGGCCGAGCCCAGGTATCGGGCCGGCGGCCGGATGGCCGTCGCGGACCTGCACCGTGTCTCGGTAAAGGACCCTGCCAGGCTCGCCAGATACCAGATCGCCGGAGCCGCGCTCGCCCTCGGCGGCCGGGTCTCGCCCGATCGGGCACGACATGCACCGAGGTCCGCCGCGGCTGCTGCCTAGCTCGCTGCCGGGAACCTGGATGACCTGAACGCCGGCCGCCTCGAGCCGGGTGATGGTCTCGGTGTTGCGCTCATGGCAGACGGCCAGCCGGCGGCCCAGCGCCAGCGCATTATTGCCGTCGTCCCACTGGCCGCGCCGCCCGGAGACCGGCTCCAGGCCGGTATCGATGACCTGGAGCCGCTCGATGCCCATCGCCTGCGCGGCTGCCTCCAGGAACGGCTGCGGCCGGGATACCCGCGTGCCGTCCGGTCGCGGCGTGATGGTGTGCGCCGTGAGCGTGAAGGCCGTGGCCGGGTGCATCACCACGGTGTCGGTGTCGATGACGGTGCACAGGGTGTCCAGGTAGCCGGACCCGGGCGCCTGATCGACGGGAATCGCCAGCACCGTGTGCGCCAGGCCCGCGTCGAGCACCTGCCGGGAGAGGCGCTCCACCCCGGCCGGCGTGGTCCGCTGCCCAACGCCTACAGCCAGCACGCTTGGTGCCAGCAGCAGCACGTCGCCGCCATCCACATGCTCAAGGTCGGGTCCGTACAGACGCTTGATGCCCGCGAACCGGGGATGGTGGCCGTAGATCACCTCCAGCAGCCGGGCCTCCCGGCGACGGGTTGGGGCGACCAGGCTGCTCACCGCGACCCGGTCGCCGATCCAGAAGCTGGAATCCCTGGTGAAAACCAGGTTCGGCAACGGATCGATGACGAATTCGTGCCGGTCGAGCAGCTGGAATACCAGGCCGTGACCGCCCGGCAGGTCCTCCGGGGTGAGCCCGGCGATCAGGACCAGGCACAGCTCCTCGGGTCCGAGCGAGTCGAGCCGGGCGAATACCTGGGCCCTGAGCTCGTCACCGAGTTCGGTACCGGCGAGCACCGATTCGATCGCCTCGTCCCTGGCTGGCTGGTACTCCAGGGCGTCCTGCAGCAGCTCGGTGACGTAGAGGACCTCTACTCCCTGGTCGCGCAGCGACTGGGTCAGGACATCGTGCTCTTGCTGGGCGCGGCCCACCCAGGGCAGCGTCTCGAACAGCAGCCGGTCCTTGTTACGCGGTGTCATCCGCCTGAGCTCAAGACCGGGCCGGTGCATCAGTACGGTCCGGAGCTTGCCGACCTCACTATCCACCCCGTGGGCGTGCCTCACTATTTCCCCCCGCAGTGATCACCGCGCCCCCTACGCGATGACCTCTGCATGGGAGTATCACCAGTTCACCGGCCAATTACGCATGACAACCGAGGTCATTAACGCGAACTGCCGGCCGCCGGGCTCAGCGGCACCGGCTGGGAACCCCCGGCCCTGGGCGCGGGAAGCACGGCCCAGACGGTCTGGCCGACGCCGTCGGTCCTGATCCCCCAGTTCCTGGACAGCTGCTCGACGATGCCCAGGCCTCGACCGCCCAGCGAGGAAACCGGGGCGCAGGCCTGCCGCGGCCGGGTCAGGCCACCACCGTCGCGGACCGCGACCTCCACCGACCCCTGATCGACCGCCCAGGTCACCTGCAGCTTCTCACCCGGCAGCGGCCAGGCATGCTTGATCGCGTTGCTCAGGAGCTCGCTGACTACGAGGGCCGCATCGCCCACGGCCTGACCAAAGACACCCGCGGCGGACAGCTCAGCGGTCAGCCGCCGCCTCGCAACGCCGACGCTCGAGGGCGCGCACGGCAGTAGCACCACGTTCGTCGCTCTCACCTCCTGGACATCCCGACCCGATGCCATTCTCGCGACGTGGAACAAACGCTGCTCCCAAGATTGCCCCCGTGTCGCGTGGCGAAACCGGCAGCCATACAACGCATAGGTAACGGGGCCGCCGCACCGACCCAGTTGCGGCCTAGTTGCGGCCTATCCGGGGATGGCCTGCTCGGGTGCTGGCGGCTCGCCCAGCAGCCCTTCAGCGGCCAGTTCGCGAACAAGGCCGCGTAGCCCCGCCGACAGGCCCGCCCGCTCCTCGGCGGACAGCGCGCCGAGGATCCTCGCCTGCCTCGACTGCCAGGCAGCCCACACCTGAGCGGCCACGGCGCGTCCCTCCGGCGTCAGGTACAGCCGGACGTAGCGCTGGTTCTCCTCATCCCGGCCGCGGCGGATCCAGCCCTTGCGCTCGAGTCCGGCGGCCAGCCGGCTCACCGTGCTCTTCTCCAGGGCCAGCAGCCCGGCCAGTTCGCCCTGCGCGATGCCGCGGGCCGAGACCAGCTCGATGAGCGCCCGTGCCTCCGAGGGGGACACCGCCGGAAAATCGGCCTCAGCGGGGTGAGCGCCATTACTCCCGGCAGCAGTGCTCGCGGAAACAGTGCTCGCGGAAACAGTGCTCCTGGAAACAGTGCTCCTGGAAACCTGGGGGCGGACGCTAACGGCGGCGCTGCCGGCCACCCGGGCCGGGCCGGGCGGCTCGCCCGCCGGGGCCGGGCTCACCACCCTGAGCAGCTGCATCAGCAGCTGCTCCAGTTCCGTGTCGTCCATGGACTCGTTAGCCACGCCCACAGTTGTACCCCACAACTGGGGCGGTGGTACATTCGCCGCGTGATAGTTGCCCCCTACAACTCAGGTTCGGGTCAGCGCGGCGGCAGCCGCGGGCCCGCATCCCTGCCGGACGAGCCCGCGCCGAGCCTCGTCCCGAACGCGACAACAACCTCCAGCTTGTCCGGTCACGACATAGGGTCGGCGGCGTGACCGACGACAAGCGCTCCAGGCGCTCCCGCGCGGCAGACCGGGCCAGCACGCGCGAAGACGGACGGCTGAGCGCGCCGGGCCGCCTGCAGCAGGGCGAGGACGTCCCCGTCGGCGACGTCCTCACCGCCGGCCTGCCAGCCGAGCCGCTGGCCGAGTACGCGGCCGCCCACGGCCTGCGGCCCAGCGCGGCGCGGCCACCAGTGCGGAGCTACCTGCGCCAGCTCTGGAACCGGTGGAGCTTCATCATGGCCTTCGCCACCGCGCGAAACATCTCCATGTACACCGAGGCCAAGCTCGGTCAGCTCTGGCAGGTGCTGACGCCCCTGCTCAATGCCGGCGTCTACTTCCTGATCTTCGGCCTGCTGCTCAAAGTCAACAGGGGTGTCCCGAACTACCTCGCGTTCCTGGTCACCGGCGTATTCGTCTTCAACTTCACCCAGCGGGCGTTCATCTCGACCTCGACCGTCATTACCAGCAGCCTGCCGCTGATCCGGGCCCTGCAGTTCCCGCGCGCCGCATTGCCGCTGGCCTACGTGATCATCGAGCTGCAGCAGATGTTCCTGTCGATGGCGGTGCTGGTCGTCATCGTGCTGAGCACCGGGGAGCCCATCACCTGGTACTGGCTGCTGACCATCCCCGCGCTGCTGCTGCAGACGATCTTCAACGTGGGGGTCGGGCTGTTCGTGGCGCGGATCGGCTCGCAAGTCAATGACTTCAGCCAGCTCCTGCCCTTCCTGCTGCGTACCTGGATGTACGTCTCGGGCGTCTTGTTCAGCATCGCCGCGCTCGACGTGCGGACTCACCGGTGGATCGTCACGCTGCTGGAGATCAACCCGGCCGCCCTCTACATCACCCTGATCCGGAACTCCCTGCTGCTCAGCCAGCGACAGAGCACCCCCGGCTCGAAGCCCTACAGTGCCCGGCTGTGCCAGGAGTGGCGGACGCTGGGCCATCGGGTGGGGGCGCCGAAGAAGTACCTCCTCGACAGCGCGCACTGTCACTACTACGCCAACCCCGGTCACTTCTGGTACTTCGCCGTAGGCTGGGCAGTGGCCGCCATCATCATCGGGTTCTTCTTCTTCTGGCGAGCGGAGGCGAAGTACGGCCGTGGCTAAGCCAATGGTGGTCGTCGACGACCTGCACATCGTTTACCGCGTCTACGGCGCGGGCGGAGACCGCGGCACGGCCGCGACCGCGCTACTGCGGATCATGGGCCGCAAGACCCGCGGCAACATCCGCGAGGTGCATGCGATCCGCGGTATGTCATTCGTGGCCTACCGCGGCGACGCCGTCGGCATCATCGGACGTAACGGGTCCGGCAAGTCGACGCTGCTGCGGGCGATCGCCGGCCTGCTGCCACCCGAGCAGGGCAACGTCTACAGCACCGGCGAGGCGTCTTTGCTGGGCGTCAACGCCGCGCTGCTGGAGGACCTGACCGGCGAGCGCAACGTGATCCTGGGCTGCCTGGCCATGGGCATGACCAAGCAGGAGGCCAGGGATAAGTACCAGAGCATCGTGGACTTCTCCGGGGTGGGCGAGTTCATCGACCTGCCGATGAAGACCTACTCCTCGGGCATGGGCTCGCGGCTGCGGTTCGCGATCGCGGCGTCCAAGAGCCACGACGTGCTGCTCGTCGACGAGGCACTCGCCACCGGGGACGCGGAGTTCCGGGTCAAGAGCCACGCCAGGATCGAGGAGCTCCGGGCGGAGGCGGGCACGGTCTTCCTGGTCGCGCACAACCTGGAGGAGGTCGAGGCGACCTGCAACCGGGTGATCTGGATGGAGCGGGGCCAGATGGTGCTGCAGGGTGAGGACGTCATCGGCATCATCGACAAGTACATCGAGGCCTCCGGCGGCGCCCCCGTCGCGCGCGACCCGGTGACCAGGGAGCGACTCGGCTCCACGCCCCGCGTGCACGCCAAGGCCTAACCTCGGGGCACCCAGCCCGGCAGGCCGGCCGCCTGACGCGCAAGAGCCGACCCCACCCCGGCAACCCCACCAGTAACGCGGCAGCCTCCGTGTGCCGGGAAACGGTCGTGATCACGGCGGCAGCCGCGGGCCGGGGATCTCGGCGCCCGCCAGCTTCGGGTCCGCCGCCTCGCCGCCGCCCGCCTCGGGACCGGCGACCTCGGGACCGGCGACCTCGGTGACCGCGGCTACGCGCAGCCGCAGGCGCATCACCGTCCCGCCGGCCGGGCCCCCCTCCGCCGCCACGTCGCCGTCCTGGGCCTGGGCCAGCTGCTGGACGATGTACAGGCCCAGGCCGATGCCGCCGAACCTGCGGCGGTCGCCGGTCTCGCGCTGGACGAACCGCTCGAAGACGCGTTCCCGGTCGGCGGCCGGGATGCCGATGCCCTCGTCCGCGACGGTGACCTCGATCCGGTTCCCCGTCTGCCGGGCGCCCACCGTGACGGCCCCGCCGTCCGGCGAGTACTTGAACGCGTTCTCCAGCAACTGCCCGACGATGATGTCGGTGGCCATCGGGTCGCCGTATGCCTGCGGGAGATCGTCGGGGACGTCGGTGACGAGAGTGTGCCCTTCCGCCAGCGGGCGGAAGGCGACCGCCGCGCCGCGCAGCATGCCGGCGAGGTCGAACGGGCCGTTACTCACCGTCAGCTGGTCGGCGCCCGCCCGCGACCCGAGCAGCAACTGCTCCACGAGCCTGGCCAGCGACGCGGCTCGCTCGGCGATCGTCTGCACGGCCGAGCGCCGGTCGGCGTCGGCAAGCTGGTCCCAGCGGCTCGCCAGCGTGCTCGCGAAGCCCTGCACCACTGTGATCGGCGTGCGCAGCTCGTGGCTGGTCGTGGCCAGGAAGAGGTCCTTGGCCTCCTCCAGTTCCTTGGCCGCGGTGATGTCACGGAAGTCGAGCACCTGCTCCTCGCGGCCGCTCAGTCCCGTGCACAGCAGGTCCATCCAGCGGCCGTTGGGCAGCCGGTGGGTCAGCTTGGCGCCGGGCTCTGGCACCGGGAACGGCGGCGGCTTTCCCGTCGCGTCCTCCGGTGACACGCCGGTCAGCCGGTGCGCCGCCGGATTCCACTGCCGGACCAGCCCGTCGGAGTCGAGCACGGCGATGCCGTCGGCGCTGCCGTCGATGACGGCCCGCTCATGTGCTCGCTGCCTGACGACTTCCTCGAATGCGGTGACGTTCGACAGCGCCACACTCGCGTGCCCGGCCAGCAGTTCCAGCAGCTCCAGGTCGATGTGGCCGACCTTGCGCCCGCTGTAGAGGGCATAGAGCGCGCCGAAGGGGCGGCCGCCTACGTGGGACAGGCTGAGCGTGATGGTGTGCAGGCCCGGCAGGGCAGACCAGATCAGGTCATCGAACCGTCCCGACTCGCCCGTCGCCATCAGCACGGTCTTGCCTGAACGCATGAGCTCGCCCACGGTGCTGCTCGCCAGGTCCGCGGTCCGGCCGCGCAGGGTCTCGGGCAGGCCGTCGAGGCTGACCAGGCGCAGCCGGTCCTTCTCGATCAGCACGAACCCGCCCGCGTCGGCCCTGGTCAGCTCTCGCAGGCTGGCCGCGATCCGGTCCAGCACCGCCTCCAGGTCCAGATGACCGTTCATGTCCGCGACCACGTCGCCGAGCCGGCGGACGACCCTGGCCCGCTCGGCCATGTAGTGCCGGACCGCCTCCTCATCCCGCGTCTGGTGACAGATGCTCACCCAGCCGGTCAGCTGGCCGCCATCGTCGAGCAGCGCGCTCGCGTCGATGCGCAGGTCCACCAGGGATCCGTTTTTTCGAATCCGGCGGGTCGCGAAGGAAACCTGGCCGCCGCCCGCGACTCGCTCCAGGACGGCATTGTGCTCCGCCATGAGTTCCTCGGGGATGAACGGCGGCTCCTTGCCCACGACCTCGGACGCCGCCCAGCCGAACATCCGCTCGGCGGCGGGGTTCCACACCGCGATGGTCCGGTCGGTGCCGACCGCGATGATCGCGTCGGCAGCGCACTGAATAACCGCCCGCGAGGTCGCATCCGCCGGATCACGAGCTGGCGCCTGCTCCTTGCGCGTCACCGCCAGCCTCAATCCCACGGCCTCATGTTGCCATCGCAAGGCCGCCTCTGGTCAGCGAAAACTCAAGGACGGCCGGAAGAGATCCGGGCAGCGGGGCCGATGCCAGGCACGCACCGGCACGCCGCGGCCAGCGCAGCGGCAAAGCCGGCCCCGGCAGACGGAACCAGCGCGGCCTCGCGTGCGTCCAAACGAGCATGAGTTCAGACACGCCCAGAGCTCACTCGGGCTCCCGGTTTCAGCTGACCGCCGCCCGGTGCATGCTCGCCGCGGCCGGCGTCGCCCTTGCCGCCGTCGTCACCGCCTGCGGAAGCGTCGCCGCGCCCGCGAACGGTGGCGGGACCTCGCCTGCCCCGGCGAAGGCCTCGCTGTCCATCACCGTGCAGAACGGGGTCGGCAACAAGCCCACGTTCTGGACGCTGCGCTGCGACCCGGCGGGGGGCACCCATCCCCACGCGGCCGCCGCGTGCAGCGCCCTGATAGCCATGAAGGAGCCCTTCGCGCCGCCGCCCGCGCACCAGATGTGCCCGATGATCCTGGCCAGCGCCAAGCGGGCCACCTTTACCGGTACCTGGTTCGGCACCAAGGTGCAGCGGACCATCGCCGACGGCGGCTGCGATCTGGCCCGCTGGTCGAAGCTCGGCCAGGTCGTGAACTGAGCAGGGCTACTTGAGCAGGGCTACTTGAGCAGGCGGGACATCCGGCGGTCGGCCAGCGGCTTACCGCCGGTCTGGCAGGTCGGGCAGTACTGCAGCGCGGAGTCGGCGAAGGACACCTCGCGGATGGTGTCGCCGCACACCGAGCAGGGCTGCCCGGCCCGTCCGTGCACGCGCAGGCCCGCCTTCTTCTCCTTCTTCAGGTCGCCGGCGGCCAGGCCGTCAGACCGGGCGATCGCGCCGGTGAGCGTGGCCACGATGACCCCGTGCAGCGCGGCGACATCGTCGGGCGAGAGGCTGGAGGCAAGCCGGAAGGGCGACATCTTCGCCACGTGCAGGACCTCGTCGGAATAGGCATTGCCGATCCCGGCGATCAGCTTCTGATCCCGCAGCACGCCCTTGATCTGGGTTCGGCGCCCGGCGAGAATCCCGCCCAGGACCTGCGGGGTGAACGTCGCGTCCAGCGGATCAGGGCCGAGCGCGGCCACGCCGGGGACGGCCGCCGGATCAGTGACCAGGTACACCGCCAGCCGTTTGCGGGTTCCCGCCTCGGTCAGGTCGAAGCCGGCCCCGTCAGCGAACCGGAGCCGGAAGGCCAGCGGGCCCTTGCCGGGCCGCGGCGGCTCGGGGGGCAGGGACTCGCGCCAGCGCAGCCAGCCGGCCCTCGCCAGGTGCATGACGAGGTGCAGCGGCGGACCGCCGCCAGCAGGCTCGGCACCGAGATCCAGGAACTTGCCGCGCCGGCCGGCGGTGGTAATCGTCGCGCCCGAAAGCGCGGTCAGCGGCGGATCGAAGGTCTTCAGAACCGAGAACTCGGCTACGGCGCCACGGTCGATGACGCGGCCGACGGCGCGCTCGCGCAAGTCGGCCGCGAGGGCTTCTACCTCGGGAAGCTCGGGCACAACTTCGATTCTGCCTCGTCGGGCCCGATGCCCGCACCCCGCCCGCACCCCGCCCGCGCCAGGCTCAGGGCCGCCGGGGGGCAGTCAGCAGCTGCGTCAGGCGGTGTTTGATGGCCGGGCGGGATCCGAATACCAGCAGGAACAGCGCCTCTCGCGCCAGCCGCTGCGGATGCTCCCCGGCCAGGATGGCCCGGCTACCCGTCCCCGCCACCAGGGCGCCGGCGGCCTGCAGCACGAACTGCGACGCCGCCGCCCGCGCCGCGGGCATCGCTTCCGGCCCCGCGGCGTCGAGCTCGGCGCGCAGCCGGGACAGCTCGCCGTCCAGGACGCTGCGGCCCGCCAGCGCGCAGCACCGGGCCGCCACTCCCAGCGACAGCGAGCCGTTCGCCCGCAGCGCGCGGGTGTCGCGCGCCGTCCAGTCCGCATAGGAGATCACGTCCACGACGCGGTCGGCCGCCGCGAAATGCCCGTCGAAGCGCAACTGGACCGTGCCGCTGGCGTTCACGGCCACCAGTCGCAGCCGCTCGGCCGCCAGCGTCGGGCCTTCCTCCGCCGCCAGGAGCGCGGTCACGAGATCGCCGGCGGCGGAGCGCGCCACCGCGTACAGCGTGTCGATCATGCCCCAGCCGGTGACCCAGGGCGACGTGCCATCCAGCACGTAGCCGCCCGCCACCGGCCGCGCGCGCAGCGCGGGAGCGCCGGGCAGGGCACCACCCAGGGCGATGCCCGCCCGGCGATCGCCACGGCAGAGCGGCTCCAGCCAGGCTTTCCGCAGCGCCGCGTCGGGCGCGGCCGCGGCGGCGCGAACCGCCCGGTGATGCTGTAGCCAGACAAACGTCGTGGCCAGGCAGCCGCTGGCGAGCATCTCGGTCACGTCGTTGACGGTCTCCGGGCTAGCCTGCAAGCCGGCCGCCGCGGTCGGCCCGGTCAGGCCATACAGTCCCGCCGTGGCCAGCGCGTCCAGGTGAGCGGCGGGAATGCGGTCCGCCGCGTCGACTGCCATCGCCGCGGGGAACAGCACCTCGTCGGTGATTTTCCTCGCGATGTCCAGTGGCCGCCCCGCTACGCTCAGTTCCCGCTCCGCTACGCTCAGTGCTCACCCCCGGGCCATGCCGCCCATGGTGCCAGTCCGGCCCCAAGCAGACACATCCGGTGACAAGGACAGGGCTGGGCGCTTATGCTGCGGCCAGCATGTACGCGCTGGCCAGATCCTGGGGTGAGCCGATGATCGAGAAGCTCGTGTGGGCGAGGAGGGATTTGAACCCTCACGTCCTTTCGGACACACGGACCTGAACCGTGCGCGTCTGCCGTTCCGCCACCCGCCCTGGGCAGCTGTCAGGCTAGCACGTCCGCAAGCGCTGCCATGTCGCCTATACGATCGGATGCGAGTAGCGAGAGGAGGCACCAACGGTGGGAGTCCTGCAGCGGTTTGAGCACCGCCTGGAGGGGATGGTCGAGGGTGCCTTCGCGCGGGCGTTCAAGTCCGAGCTGCAGCCGGTCGAAGTGGCGAGCGCGGTTCAGCGGGAGATGGACGACCGGGCGGCCATCGTGGCGCAGGGCCGGACCCTGGTGCCCAATGACTTCGTGGTGGAACTGGCCGACGCCGATCACCAGCGGCTCGAGGTCTACGCCGACAGCCTCGGGATCGAGCTTGCCACCCTGGCCCGCGAGTACGCCAGGGAGCAGGGCTACTCGTTCGTCGGGCCGGTGCAGATGCGATTCGAGGGCGTGCCGGAGCTAACCACGGGCACGTTCCGGATCCGGTCCGGGGTGATCCGGGGCACCACGGTGGAGGACGGCGAGATTCGCCGCCCGGCCAGCGACCTGCCCCGCCCGCCGGGAAACCTCAACGGCAAGCCGCGGCTCCTGGTGTCCGGCCCGGATCCGGGCTCGGACGGAAGCACGCAGCGGACCTATGACCTGACGGCCCCGATCACGATCCTCGGCCGTGGCACCGACTGCGACCTTCGGCTGGTGGATCCCGGCGTCTCCCGGCATCACGCCGAGCTCCGGGTCGAGGACGGCGAGGTG
>Ga0066790_10000312_pt1 | contig 17350 bp, 8 predicted proteins | sample OrgsoiDNA2013050_FD_70963 | JGI IMG/M metagenome (GOLD analysis project Ga0066790, IMG submission 70963) | Permafrost soil microbial communities from the Arctic, to analyse light accelerated degradation of dissolved organic matter (DOM) -... | ecosystem: Environmental > Terrestrial > Soil >...
AATGACCCAGCCCGCCCTGTCCCGCCTCGAGGCAGGCAGCGTCATCCCGACCATCCCCCTGCTCGACCGGATCTCCGCCGCCCTCGACGCCGACCTCATCGTCCACCTCGCCCCCCACGCCGCCTGACCAACCACACAGCCAGGCACCAGCGAAACCCGCGCAGCGGCGACTGGCGCCGACCGCATATAGTGACTGACTTGCTGCCGGGCGGCGCGCACAGTACGCCGATCTGTATGGATGCCTGTGCCTCTGTAAGCTGTCGGCTGCGACCGCATAACCGGATGATCTGTGCGCGCAGCGAAGTACGGCTCCTGCGCAAGATCCCCTCCGTACCTGGTCGACATGCCGGGATTGGCACCCCGATGTCATAATATCTGCATGAGAATTCCTCAGCGAGCAATTCTATTGATCGGACTGGTAGCAGTTGTCGCCTTCACGGTTTCTATTTTCCTGCTTAGCTCGGGCCAATATCAGGCACTGGCTACTGGGGTGCAGGCAGTAGGCGTCCTCGTCGCTCTCGCGTTAGGAGTATCGACGCTGCGGGCGGATAGCAAAGATCGACGAGTAGATAGGGTAATCGCGTACCATTCGCAGATGACAGGGGGCGAACTGCAGCTCGCCCGCCAGCGTCTCATCGAATACCTTCTGGACCATGCTTCTGGCGGTGTCCTGCCTGTCCTCTCCTGGACTGATCTCCGCTCTCAGTCGAAACTAATTGCCTACGCTGACTCCACTGAGAGCCCCGTGCGTGACGCGCAGCGCCTACTGGAATACTTTGAAGGAGTATGGGGGGCGCATAATTCCGGGGCAACAGAAGATAATCTGCTGTTTCTACTTCTCGGTGGTTATGTGACATGGTGGGACCGGGCACTATCTGAGGCTGATGCGGACCTGAGCCGATCGCTTCATGAGTTTGCAGCCTGGATTAGCGCCATGGCATCAGGCGTTCCGGAGAGCTCTCGTGTGGTCGACTGGCAGGAAAGTATTACTCGTGATTTCGGGGCGTTGCCATCCACAGAGGGCTCGGGCCAGGGCGGCAACGGCTCATGAATCGGTGGTATCGTCGCCCGCGGGTAAAGAACCTGCAACGCGGTGATTCTTGGCTGCCCAGCTATGGACGGCGCAATGGGACGGGGCGAATACGCACTTGTAACGGTGGTGCGGCGAAAGCGATGAGCGCGTTTCGAGTGCGAATGGGCATGCGCAGCGGGAGTCCGCCCGAGCAAGGTCTGGGGTACCCACTCGGAAACGAATAATCTGCGCGCGCCCGCACTGTTCGATCCGGCCAGCCAGCAGGCGCCTATACTCGGCGCTCTGGTGCGGCAGGCGGTAGCAGCCACGCGGGCTGGCTCGTGACCTAGCGTGGCCGCGGGGGTCGTCTTATGTTGAGGTTCTCATCATCTGCTGGGGCCTGGCCGCCCCCAGCCTCCGGGCCTCAGCCTCACCCTGGAGGTGCCCCATGGCCACCACGTCCCCGTCCACCACCCTCGTTCCCGTTACGCCGGTGTTCAGCACCGCGGAGCGGCTGGCCTTAGCCGGGTTCCTGGCCGGGTACAGCGGCCTGACTCGCCAGGCCTGCGAGCTGGACCTGCGCCAGTACGCCGGCTGGTGCCAGACCCGCCACCTAGCCCTGTTCAGCGCCCGCCGCGCGGACATCGAGTGCTTCGCCCGCGACCTGGAAGCCCGCGGCCGTGCCCGTGCCACCATCACCCGGCGGCTGTGCACCATCGCCGGGCTCTACCAGTACGCCGTCGAGGAAGAGCTCCTCGATCATTCGCCCGCCGTGCACGTCCGCCGGCCGCGGCTGGACTACGAGTCCCACGCCACCGCCCTGGACCGCAACGAGCTCGGCGCCCTGCTCGTCGCCGCCGGCCTGGGCCCGCCCGCCGAGCACGCGCTGATCTCGCTGCTGGCCCTGAACGGGCTGCGGGTGTCGGAGGCCACCGGAGCTGACATTGAGGCCATGGGGATCGAACGGGGCCACCGGACCCTGGTGATCACCCGCAAGGACGGCAAGGTCCTCACCATCCCGCTCGGCCCCGCGCACCGCCCGCGCTATCGACCTCGCGGTCGGCGAGCGCTGCCAGGGACCAGTGTTCCTCGCCGTGGACGGCCGGCGGCTGGACCGGCACGGCGCCGGCCGGATCGTCCGCCGGGTAGCCCGCCGCGCCGGGATCACCAAGCCCGTCGGGCCGCACACCCTGCGGCACGCCTTCATCACCGCCGCCCTCGACGCCGGCGTGCCGCTCCGCGACGTGCAGGAAGCTGCCTCTCACGCCGACCCGCGGACCACGATGCGCTACGACCGGGCCAGGGCCTCCCTCGACCGGCACGCCACCTACATCGTCGCCGCCTACATCGCCGGAGCCGCCCGGTAAGCCGCACCGGGCAGCCGCGCCGCCTGGTCAGCCGAGCCCGGCCAGGCGGCCGGCACCAGGCCGCCAGTTACAGGCTGCGCATGTCCGCCCGCATCCGCGAACCGCCGTTCGGCGCGGCTCGCCCGCTTGGTCGGCGTCATCTAGGATGCGCGCAGATTAGGTCATTACGTGGCTCGAAGGGGAGAACGTCATCTAAGGATCAGCCGCATAATGCATATGTGGGGACTGACTCATGAAAAGTCTCGCCGCCGGGCGGCATGGCACAGGAGGTTCCGCTGACGTGAACAAGGTGGTCCTCAGGCAGCAGGCAGAGGATAGGCTCCGGCACGACCTCCAGCAGGGCGAGCGCATTGCTGCCGGCTCGGCGGTGACTTCCGACCCGTCACGCTGGGGCGTTGGCGTCGTGCTCGTGGTCGCGCTCGCTTTGATTGCGGCGGGCTTGCTGAGCTTGGTCGGCCCTTTGCCAGCCAGTCCCGTCCTCGGCCTGGTGGCGCCAGTCCTGGGACTGGGCGTTCTGTTTCTGCCCCGGCCGATGTATCTCGTGGTGACCGACCGGCGGCTGATCTGCAGCCGGGTGTCCCGGTTTCGCGGCACGCCAGGGCGGAGGGCATTCGCCGTGCCGCTCGCGGATCTGCGGATCCTGAGCTACCGGTCCGGCAAGTACGGAGCTTCGCTCCGATGCGAGATTCCCGGCCGCAAGCCCATCCTGCTGCACTGGGGCTGGGCCAGGCGCAAGGACTTCACCGAGGTAGAAAAAGTGCTGGCGCGCTCAGGCGCGTTCGCGAAGCTGGATCCCTCATACCCCTCGGCGGAGGATTTCCCGACAGCGGCATACAGGCACTAGCGGTCAACGCGCCGCAGTCGCCGGCATGGTTCAGGCAACCCCCGCGCCAGAACTGGCTGATCTGTAGTCGATGCAACGTCAGCCCCGCAACGGGACAGCAGTAAATATTCGGCGTTACGCGTGCTTCGATGCAGCGGGAACTGGGTCGCCTGTCACGTGCCGTGAGCGCTCGGCCGAGCCGGGCAGGGCATTCGGCGGAACGCCAGACGGGCGCGCCTTGCCGGCCCTGAGCCCGACCGAGCCGACCAGGCTCAGCCCGCGGCCCGCACGAGCCGCGCCGGCCCGCCTGAACAGGCTCAGCCCAGGCGGGCAGCCGAGCGGCGCAGGCACTAGCCATGACCAGCCCGAACGCGAGTTAGCACTAGCTCTCACCAGCGTCGGGTAGGCCCGCGCAGGCGCAGTTTGCCACTCAATCTGCCACTCACTTTGATCTGGATGTGCAGCACGCGGAAGCCCCGCACCCAGTCGTCCGCCGGCCGTCGCCACGGAGGACAACTATCGGCGCCGCGCGGTGGCGGAACGCTTCGCCCTACCCTGGGCGTTGCGTAGGAGGTACAGTTTGTGCATCACCTACGCAACGCTAGGAGGCGTGCCGTGCCAGAGCCGGAGATGCTCGATGTCAGCTTGCACGAACGTCGCCGGGCGAGCAGGATGCAGGACCCTGAGTACCGGCTGGCCTATGACCGGGCTGCGCGGGAGATCGCCCAGACTGACTCGGTCATCCGCGAGCTCGACGCCCTCCGGGTGGACCTGGGCATGTCCAAGGCCGAGCTTGCCCGCCGGGTCAACCGCAATGCCTCCAGCGTGCGGCGGCTGTTCACAGCGAGCCAGGCGCGCCCGGAACTCCCATTGATCGCCGCGATCGCTGACGTACTGGGCGCTGACCTGCGGGTGGTGCGGCGGACAGCGTAGAACCGCCGGCAGCCGAGGTCGGAGCGGGGCGTGTCGGGCATGTCCTGTCACCTTCGCCCGCTACGGTCGGTCCCATGCCCAGGCGCGAACGTGAGTTACAGCTGCCCTGGTCGGTGATCTACTACCAGGCGCCGGACGGGTCAGCTCCGGCGATCGACTTCCTCTCCGGCTGCCCGGGAAAGCTAGAAGGCGAGTTCGCCGCGGTCCTGGACGCGGTCGCCGCGGCGCCGCCGCCCCGCTTCTCCGGCGGCGGCAAATGGGAAGCCATGCACGGCACGATGAGCAGCTGGCACGAAATCCGGCTGACCGGACCCGGACGCGAGCAGTTCCGGCTCTTCTGCCTCCTGGAGAACGGCTCACCCGCCGAACTCGCACGCCGGGGCCTGCAACGACCCGCAATCGCCGCCATCACCGGCATGCGCAAGCCCTGGCGCACGACGTTCTCCGACCGCGATTATCAGCGTATTCGGGCCCTTGGCGAAGCGCACCAGCGCAACTACCCACGGGCAATAGCAATCTGAGCGTCGGTGACATTCAGGGCGAGTGCGCCAGGACTGGGCGGCGACCGTATCCACGCCGCAATAGCAGCTCGGCGCACGGCTGGCCACGGCCGGGCTGGCCCGGTAAACTTCAGCCGCTCCCGGAAGACCGCCTCGGCGCCCGCGTCGTAGCGCGCCGGAAGTTCGTCGAGATTCGCGAACCGGGCTCATCCTGCGGTGCCCCCAGGCGGTCACATGCAGCGGGCGGGGGGAGCAGGTCGCGTTTGTCGTTGTTGCACCGCCGGTCGGCCAGCACCCGGCTCTCGATGGCGTCGATACCGCAGTGGATCAAACGATGCCGTCCAGCCCGCTACATCACCTGGAGTACTAACCAGGCTGGACTGCCTTCCTCAAAGCCAACTTGTCCGTGAACAACCTCGCCAAGCCAATCCGCCAAACGCGGACGGCACCCAAATCAGCGAACTTCGGTGTACTCGCTGCGGTCCAGGTGCACGACCTCGGTGTAGTCGCTGCCCTTCGGCTCTGCGACGTCGGTGTACTGGCTGCTGTCCAGTTGCACGACACGGAAGCCGCGCCCGGAGGCCAGCTTGCGCAGGTGCCGCATCCCGCTCATGCCTGCGACCGCGACAGCTATGACGGCGGCGAGGATCGAGCCGCCGAAAAGCGCGAGCCCGCCGATGACGTGTCCCAGCAGCATCATGACCACTCCGGCCAGCAGTGCCACGGGCACGGCCGTCACCAGCAGTAGCGCGAGCAGCATCGCGGCGATCATGGCCTTGCCAGACCTGTCCGGCGTCCGCTCTGCGTACCAACCGGTCATCACGCTCACCCCTCAAGACCCCGAACTCTTCAAGTGCCGACGCTAGATGAGTAACACGATATGTCGCGTCTCCAGAACAACGCAGTTCTCGATCAGAATCATCCCGTGGCCTTCGGGCGATGACCGTGGGTGGAACGGCACACAACTACGCTAGCCGAGGCCGTCGCTCCCGCAGCGACCCTCTGACCCCGCTCCTTGCACGCCGCCTCCGTAATTCCGGGGCGCCGGGCCCTGGCGTTGCCACCGGGCTGCCGCGGAACTGCGACCCTTTGTCAGACGCCGCGCGCAGATCGGGATGTTCTGGGCACTGCTGGCGACCCGAGCGAGCCACCTACGCCCGGCGCATAGGCGACGATCTGTTCCGCCTTGAAATTCATACGTCGCGACGTTGCTCACCTGCGTCAGGGCCTGAGGCGGCACATAGCCGACAATTGACTGCATCCCTGGGGGGACCTACTGGCTATACCTCTTCCCGGCGCGGGAGGCGCTCTGCCGTGTCCACCTCCGCAGAAACCGCTGCTCAGCAGGCCGACCAACGTCGCGAGTGCCACTCGAATGGCAATTTCCGGAAAGTTCGGCACTCAGCTGCACGTTCGAAAATACTCAACTAGCTGGGAGCCCCCTTACGGAATCGAACCGTAGACCTTCTCCTTACCATCCGGACCTTCCTGGGTTCACTGGCCGGCGACAGGGTCGCCTGTGCCGTGCCAGAACTCGCGCGAGGGTCTGACCTGGGGCTCTACGCTCAGCGATCATGCTTATCCGCCTCATCTACCTGCTCATGGTCCGGCTGTTTGGCTGGCTGACCCTCCTCGCCCGGAACGGTGCCGCGAAGGACGCGGAGATCCTGGTACTGCGTCACGAGGTCTTCGTCCTGCGCCGTCAGGTTGCGCGCCCGAGGCCGGACTGGGCCGACCGCGCCGTGATCGCCGCCCTGGCCCGGCTGCTGCCAGCCCGGCTCCGGCTGCACAGAATCGTGGCCCCGGGCACTCTCCTGGCCTGGCATCGGCGCCTGGCCAGGAAGAAGTGGACTTACCCCCACGCCGCGGGACGCCCGCCGGTCCCGGACCAGGTACGCGAGCTCGTCGAGCAGTTGGCCCGGCAGAACCCTCGCTGGGGCTACCGGCGCATCCAGGGCGAACTCGTCGGCCTCGGTCACCGCGTCGGCGAGGGAACCATCCGGCGGATCCTGGCCGCCGCCGGGCTGAAGCCAGCACCGCGCCGGGCGTCACCAACTTGGCGGCAGTTCCTGGCAGCCCAGGCCTCCGGCATCCTGGCCTGCGACTTCCTGCATGTCGACACCATCTTCCTCAGGCGCGTATACGTGCTTTTCATGATGGAGATCGAGACCCGGACCGTGCACATCCTGGGCGTCACCGCCCACCCCACCGGAGCCTGGACCGCCCAGCAGGCCCGCAACCTGCTCATGGATCTCGGCGACCGGGCAGGCGGCTTCCGGTTCCTGATCCGCGATCGAGACAGCAAGTTCACCCCGGCATTCGATCAGGTCCTCGCCGGCAACGGCACGAAGGTCATCAAGACTCCAGTCCGGTCACCGCGGGCAAATTCTTTCGCGGAGCGGTATGCGGGCACGCTGCGCCGCGAGTGTCTCGACCACCTGCTGATCTACGGTGAGCAGCATCTCCGGAGCGTCCTGGCCGACTACGCCCGACATTACAACGCCCACCGGCCCCATCAGGCGCGGCAGCAGAGACCTCCATCGCACGACTCAGATCAGTCCATCGATCTCACTGCCCGGATCCAGCGCAGCCAGGCCGTCGGAGGCCTGATCAACGAATACCGGCGAGCGGCCTGACAACATAAAGCCCCAGCTCAGCGGCCACAAGCCAAATTTCGGCACGGCAGGCACAACGCCCGCCATGCGCTACGTCCAGGCCGCCCACCCCGAACGCCGCTCAGCACTGCCGAGATAGACCCAGACCAGGTCACGACGATCGCGCCGGACCGCGAACCCAGCGCAGCCCGGCCCCAAAGCCCCAGCCATGTGCGAGTTCCGGCCAATCAACCCTCAGGAATCAACGAACCCGCGCGCTTTCGGCTCCTGCATCACGCCAGCGTCGTCGTCACAGACGGCGATTCCTACCGCATGCGGCAAGCCAGAGCGAGAGGAGCCAACCACCTGAACAAGCACTGAATCAGCCCGAGGGGTGAGGACTTTTACCTGGCCACCACCGGGGACCGCAACTTGGTCCACCTTGACATCCGCCCGTATCCACCGCGTCAAGGCTAAGTCGCTACGCAGTCCCGGTATCTCGCGGCCGGATCGTCCTTGCACCTGTGGGATGCACGAAATCAGACATGGTTGCTGAGCTGGTCTTTTAGCTGGCTCGCCCAGGTCAGCTGATGAGGCCGCCGATGATCGCGGTCCTTGTGTCAGCGGCGCGGTTTCACCACGACGCAGGTCCGCGGAAGGTCAATGCCAGGTACATCCGAGGTCCATCGCTAGTCCTGCGCACCGCCGTTCAGTCACCGCGGATGAACGCGACCTGCGGACGGACGGCTCATCGAGACCCCGCGCCGCGAGCTCCTGGACCGGGTGCTGATCCTCGGCCACGCGCACCTGCGCGCCGTCCTGACCGAGTACCAGGAGCATTACAACGCAGCCCGGCCTTCTCTGGGGGTCGCCCAGCGCATCCCTGACGGCGACCCTGACGCATCCCACGGCTCCCCGGCAGACCTCGACTCTCGGCGGATCCGCCGAAAACGTCCTGAGCAGTCTGCTCAACGAGTACCTGCGGGCCGCCTGACCTCCGGAAAGGTACAGGTCACAGCCCAGACCCTCTTTTCAAGCGGCACAGGATCGACTCGCCGATCAGCCTGAAATTCCTAACCCGCTTCAAATCCCGGACCGCGCCAGTTGGCTCTTGCCCCGGCGGATCGCTGCGTGGCTGGCCAGCGTCGACTACTGGGGCCGCCGACGGCATCGAACTGGAGCCAATCCTGGCAAACCAGGCGCTGAGCGCCGGAATCGAGCTGCACGTTAGATCACGCTCGCCGGGCCCTGGCGCTATGAGCTGTTTTTGGCGACCACGCTAACGACAAGAAACCCTAGCCCGACCATTCCTAGCACGATGCTTATGGCATCGAGAATGACAAGGCTGGTGGCTGCCGATCGATGCAGATTCCCAAATGCGCCCACCACTCCTCCCGTTATACAGAGCAGTAGGGCTACGCCAAGCCATCGTATGGCTACCTTCTTCCGGTGCCGCTCGATAAGGTCTCTGATCACGCCCGCACAGGCCGCGACCCAGACCACGATCATGGTAACCATTACTATGATGCCCAACCCGACCTCTACCTTACATCGGATAATACTGCCTGCAGTCGGAGGCGGCGCCTCTGCATACTTCGATTCGTGGCTATTGGTGCCACAAATATCCTCCCGAATAATACCTGGAGTCCTGTACGCGGTGCCAGCCGAACCACCACCACTGGAAGGCTAGGGCCCACTGCCAGACTACGAAGTAGACACCGTGATTATTACCGATATGATCGATAAGCGAAACATAGGGTGCGTATATAACGAAGGTGATGGCAATAGCGCCGCATACCGTGGCGATCTCTTCGCTTACCTCCGGGATCCTCTCTGCCGTGAATGCACAAGCTCCGTAAAGGCCGCCGCCTTCCCACAGGGCGTCAATAAGTATGCTCGTATAGTGTTCGTTCAGGAATAGCTCAACCGTTCGCTCTTTCCATCCCCAGAAGTCGCCGCCGCTGAAGCGCCAGTTCACCCAGGACTCGATTCCGGTCCAACTCTGCCCGGTCGGGTCAGAGTTGCTGACCGGGTTGCCGTCGGCGTATTGGTAGGGCTGGCGAGTCTGAGTTATGTCAGGGTCGACGGAGATGAACTGTCCGGCCTGCGGGTCATAGTATCGGTTAAGAAGGTAGATGAGCCCGCCGGGATCAGTGTATCCGCCCGCGTAGCCGAAGGGCGTAGTGGCGGTGAGGCCACCGGCGGTCTCGGGGTTTCCCCACGCATCGTAGCTAGTGGTCCCGGTGAGTGCCCCGGAGGCGTTTACCGTGCCCCGGACTGATCCGAGCGAGTCGCTGAGCAGGTAGGTAATGGTGCCGGTGGACAGGTTCACCTGCTCGGCAGGCGCTAGTCCGGGGCCATAGATATAGGCATTTGTCGAATCCATGAGCAGTTGCGGGGCTTGCGGGACGGTGTTCCACACGTACTGCTGGGTGACCGCGGATCCGCCGGCCGAGGTAATGGTGGATGAGGCCCGAATGCCGTTGCCGTCATACGTCGCCGCACTCATGTCGGCCGTGGCGTTGTCATAGGCAGTGAGTTGTCCGGCGCCGTTCCACGTGCTTGCTGAGACGGTCGCGTTTCCCTGCGTGGCGGTCAGACGTTCCCCGTCGGCATTGTAGGCGTAATCCGTGGTGCTACCCGGCAGGCTCGATGAGGTGAGTTCCCCTGCGTCGTCGTAGGTCCCGGTCCCGCCGGTGGGCAGGGTGGTCAGGTTTCCGGAGGCGTCAAACCCGTAGTTGAGCGTGGATCCGCTTCCCGGAGCCATGGAGGTGACCCGGCCCTGGCCGTCGTAGGTATAGGCGGCCGACGACTGCGACGAAGATGGCGTGTCGGTTTCGGACACGATGTTCCCCGAGGGCGCCGTAGCGTAGTTGAAGGCCTCGAGGGTGGAGTTGGCGTTCTGGAGCGTGATTGACGAAGCGCTGTCAGTGTTGTCGTAACTGGCGGTGGTGGTATCGGCCGTGGAGCCAAGGTTCTCGGTGCTAGGGAGGCCGTCGGCGGTGTTCCCGATGGTGATCTTGTTGCCGTTGAAGTCGGTGACGGAGGTCAGCAGGTCTGCCTTGTCGTACCCATAGGTGACGGCGTTGGAGGTGGCCCAGCCCACGGTGGAGGGGAGCGGGTAGCTGAGAGAGCTGACCTGGCCGTCAGCGCTGTAACCGTAGGCGGCGACCTGCCCGGTTCCGTTGGTCGCGGAGGTGAGCTCGCCGAACGGGTCATAGGCGTAACTGGAGGTGCCGGTGGCGTCGGTCATGCCGGTCTTGTTGCCGCTGGCATCGTAGGTGTAGGTGACCGAATGGGCGGAGGAACCGGAGTAGGAGACCGACGCGGCCAGTTTCGACGGGGTATACGTCCATGTGGTCGTGACGCCGTCGGGATCGGTGCGGGTCAGCATGTTGCCCGCCGGATCGTAGGTGGCGGTCGTCGTCGCGCCGTTCGGGGCAGCGACGGTGTCGGGCGCTGTGCTGGAGACCAGTTCCCCAGCCGAGTCGTAGCTGTAGGTCGCCTGGTGCGCGGCTTGCGTCGGCGAAGGTACCTGGCAGCTTCCGATCGTGGAGGCGTTGCCGTCGCCGTAGACGACTGCGGTCGTGTTTCCGCTGGGGTCATAGCAGTAGCTGACGGTAGACGCCGACGATGTGCCGGACCCAGTGGTCACGGACACGAGCTTATCGCCGGAGTTGAAGGTCTGCGTGGTGACCTGGTTCTGCCCACCGGTCGAGGTGGGAGGAGCGGTGGTCTTGATCAGGTTGTCGTTGCCGTCATATGCGTAGCTGGTGGTCTCGTACCCGGTCTGCCCGGCCGGAGCTGGCGTGGTTTGCTGAATTTTCTGGCCAAGGGCACCGAAAGTGGACACTGTTGCGTCGGAGACGAGCCGGTCGCCGTATCCGGAGGGGTAGGCAGTCGGGCAGGAGGCCGGGGACAGGCTGTTAACGGCCACGCCTACGGCGGGGATGGTCTGGGCGGCGTTCGCGTCGCCGTCATAGCACGTGAGTGCGGCATTGCCGTCGGGGTTGGTGACCAGGGTCGCCTTGTCGTCGGCGTCATAGGTCGTGGTGGTGGTGTAGCCGCGGGCGTCGGTGACCCCGGTCTGGTTACCGTCGGCGTCGTATCCGTAGCTCGTCGCACGCGACGTGACGGTCGCGCCCGCTCCCCCGCCCTGGGTGACCGAGGTCTTCTGCCCGTCAGCATTCCATGCGGCGGCAGTGGCGTAGTTCCCGGCGTTGGCGCCAGGCAGATTCCCGTCGGGCGAGATCGTGCCAGTCTGCTCCCCGTCGTTGTTGTAGGTGTAGGTGGTGGTGGCTAGCTCCGGTCCGTTCCCGTCCGGCGTCGAAGATGAGATGAGGTCGCCGGCGGAGTCGTAGGCCAGTTGGGTGACCACCCCGTCAGCGTTGATGGTCACGCATGGCAGCGACGGGGACGGCGGGCTGGTGGTGCAGGTGATGTTCGTGCCGCTGAGGGCGACGCTGTTGCCCTTGAACAGCTGATAGGCCGTCTGGTCGTAGGACGCCTGGGTAGCGCCGGGCTGGTAGACCCCCGTCGTGGTATAGAGCTGATTACCGTCGGTGTCGTACAGCGCGTACGTCAGCCCGAGCGGCGGCGACGGCGGCGGGGTGATCACCCCGCCCGGCGCGGCTGGTGTCGGGCCTGCCTGGCTTTTTGAGCACTGGCTGGATGCCTGTGCAGTCGCGTCGCAGCTGTCCTGCTGCAGGCTGGTGTAGGCGGTGGTGGTGGCGGCGGGCTGGCCGTTCCCGCCCGGCGCCGTGGTAGAGGTGGAGTTCCCGTCCTCGTTGTAGCTCTGGGCCGTCTGGTTACCGTCGCCGTCGAATGTGGTGGTGTCCAGGAGAGTGCCCCCGCTCGTGCCGCCTGCGGTGGTGTCGGGGATGTAGTCCTGCTCGGAGGTGAGGGTGGTGCCGGTGTAGCTGGACTGGGCGGCGAGGGTGCCCTGGTCGTAGTCGTACACGGTCGAGTTGCCGTCGGGGTCGGTGACGGTGACCAGCCCGCTGCCGGTGGCCTCGTCCATGCAGTTTCCGCTGGCCGAGCTCACGCAGTAGGTGAACGTGGTCGTGAAGCCCATGGCGTCGGTCTGAGACGCGACCCGGCCCTGAGAGTCATAAGCGTTGACGGTGGCGTCGCCTGCGTCGGGCCCGCCGGGCTGCGCGTTCGGGGCGGTGATGGTGAGCAGGTCGCTGGTGAGCATCGGGTTGGCGTTGGCCGCGTCGTAGGTGTAGCTGGTGACGTGACCCATCGGATCGGTGGCTGAGGTCAGGTCACTGGCGAGGTTGTAGGCGTAGGCCCACTGGCGGCCCATCGGGTCGGTGACCGACGTGACCAGTCCCCCGGCGTTCGACCCGATGACCAGGGCGCGCCCGGAGGCCGCGGTGATGGTCTGGCATGAACTGGCCGCGGCGGGGCAGGCACCGGTGCCGGGTGCGGGAGTGTCGTAGGTGATGGCAAGGGTGTTCCCGGCGGGGTCGGTCTCGCTGATCAGCTGCCCGTCCCAGGAGTAGGTGTAGGTGTCGGACCCCGGGGCGGGGACAAAGGAGTAGGTGCTGCTGCCGGTGTTGTCGGCCAGCGTCGCGCCGGTGTCTTCAGGCAGTGCGCAGTACTGGCCAGCGGTGACGTACGGGGCGGTGCACGAGGAGCCGGACTGGGCGTAGAAGGTGACCTGGGCGCCGCCGGGCTGGGTGATGGTGATCCCGCCCGGCGCGGTCCCGGCCGGGTAGATTGCCAGGGAGCTGGTCTGGCCGGGCGGGGGGCTGATCGTGGCCGCGGTGGTGGAGACCATCTCGCGGAGCCGGTTGTTGTTCAGGTCGGTGATGTACACGTCCCCGGCCGGGTCCACCGAGACGGCCTCGGTGTTGTTCATCCGGGCCGCCGTCGCCGGGCCGCCGTCGCCGCTGTTCCCTGACGTGCCCGCCGCGCTGCCGGCGATGGTGTACATGTCACCGGAGGTCATCGACTGGCTCCACTGGGTCCCGGACGCGACCGGGACTTCCTGGAGCCGGTCGTTCAGGCTGTCGGCGATGTACACATCGCCTGCGGCGTCGGCCGCGACGGACGTCGGGGCATCTAGCAGCGCCGAGACCGCCGGGCCGCCGTCCCCGGTCAGGCCCGCGCCGGCGGACGCGCTGCCGGCGATCGTGTAGATATCGGCCTTGGTGAGCCTGGTGCCGCGCTGCGTCCCGGTCGCGGCCGCGATCTCCTCGACCCGCTGGTTGGCGAAGTCGGCGATGTACACGTTCCCCGCGGCGTCGGTGGCGATGCCGCACGGGGAGTGCAGCAGCGCCGAGGCTGCCGGACCCTTTCCGCCTGAGCTCCCCGCCGTGCCGGTCGCGCTGCCGGCGATGGTGTAGATGTCCCCGGCCACCCACCCGGTGTTCCCCCAGGTCTGGCCGCCGGAGGCGTAGACCTCCTGGATCCGGTTGTTGAAGGTGTCGGCGATGTACAGGTCGCCGTGGGTGTCCAGGGTGGTCGACTCGGGGACGTACAGCTCCGCCGACGTCGCCGGGCCGCCGTCCCCGGAGGTCCCGGTCACCCCGGTCGCGCTCCCGGCGACGGTGGACATGGTGCCGGCGGCGGATACCTCCTGAATCCGGCTGTTGCCGCCGTCGTCGATGTACAGGTTCCCGGCGGCGCTGACCGCGACGGCCTGCGGGTCATACAGCAGGGCTGAGGTGGCCTTCCCGCCGTCACCGGAGATCCCCTGCCGGCCGGTCGCGCTGCCCGCGGCCGTGTACACGTTGCCGGCGGTCATCGTGACCCCGAACTGCTTGTGGTTGTAGGCGGCGATCTCCTGGACCCGGTTGTTGTTGCCGTCGGCGATGAATACGTCCCCGGCGGCGTCGAACGCCTCGCTCTGCGGCACGTTCAGCCCCGCAGTGGTCGCCGGGCCGCCATTGCCGGCGGACGTGGCGGTGTACCCGTCGCCGGCCGCGTCGGAGATGTTGGCGGTGGCCGCGCTGACCTCCCGGGCCTCGTTATTCCCGGTATCGGCGACGTAGATGTCGCCGCTGGCGTCCGCCCAGATCCCGGCCGGGCCGGACAGCCGCGCCGAGACCGACGCGCCGCCGTCCCCGGAGTCACCGCCCGCGCCCCCCGAAGCGCCCGCGATCGTGTAGACGTCATCAGCGGCCATCGACTGGCCGAGCTCGGTGTGGGCGCTGCCGGCGACCTCCTGGACCCGGTTGTTCCCGGAGTCGGCGATGTACAGGTTCCCGTTCAGGGCCTGCACCGACGCCGGGGACCACAGGTCGGAGGCCGTGGCGGCCTTGGCATCGTTGCCGATCGTGCAGTCGCCGGGTCCGCGGCCCGCGACGGTGTACAGGTCGAACTTCGTCATCGAGATCGACCCCCACTGCGTGCCCGATGCCGCCGGAACCTCCGTGACCCGGCAGTTGCCGGTATCAGCGACGTACAGGTTCCCGCTGCTGTCGAGCATCAGGCCGCCGGGGATGTTCAGCACCGCGCCGCCCGCCGGCGCGCCGTTGCTGCCGTCCCCGGCCGTGCCCGCCGGGCTGCCGGCGACGGTGTAGACGTCGCCCTCGGTCAGGGTGCCCAGCCCCCACTCACTCTCGCCGACGGCGCCGGCGATCTCCTGGATCCGGTTGTTGCCCGCGTCGGCGATATACAGGTCGCTGCTCTGGCCGCCGCGCCCGAAGTGCAGGCCCATCGGGGACAGCAGGTCAGAGGCGATGGCTTCCTTGGCGTCATTGCCGATCGTGCAGTCACCGGCGCCCCGGCCGGCGATCACGTACAGGTCACCGGCGTTCATGGTGCCGATGTCGCCGCCCCACTGGGTGCTGGTGGCCGCGGACGGGATCTCCGCCACCCGGCAGTTACCGGTATCGGCGATGTACATGCCCGTCGCGGTCACCACGATCCCCGACGGGTCATTCAGCCGTGTCGAGGCGGCCACCGTCCCGTTGCCCGACTCCCCGGCTACCCCGGTCGGGCTGCCCGCGACCGTGTACAGGTCACCGGCCGTCATCGAGATGCCCCACTCAGTCTCGCTCGCGCCCGCGACCTCCTCGATCCGGTTCCCCGCCGCGTCCGCGAAGTAGACATCCGGCCCGTTGACCGTGACCGCGGCCGGGCTGCCAGCCGCCGCCGACGCCGCCGGGCCGCCCTGCCCGGCATCGGCGCGCAGCCCGTCCACCGTGTAGATATCACCGGCCACCGGGCTCGCCGCGGCCAGCGACGACGCCCAGTTATCCGTCCACCCGTACCCCAGCGGCCCCGGCACGCCCGTCCCGGACTGCTGCTGCGCCACGCCCGCGTCATAAGTCCGGGCGAAGTCCAGGCTCGGCCCGAACGCCGGGACCGACACATCTGCGTCCGACTGGGTGAAGTCCCCGTTCTCCGTGTTCACCGGGTCAGCCCTCATTGCCTGCGACACCCCGGGCGCGGCCGCGTTCTTCCCGCCCGCCGTCGTCCCCGCCGGCACCTCGCCGCCCGCTGAGGGGGCCAGCGCCTGCGTGGCCGGCGATACCGGGGCGCCCAGCAGCACGTACGGCTGACCCGTCGCCCCGTCCGAGGCAGTGAAATCAGCCGCCGCGTCCGATGCCGCGTCATATGCCGCCGGGGTGAACATCGCCGGCCACGAGTCGAACGCCTCCTGCACCGGGCACGCCGGCGGCGGCCACGACCCCGCCGCCAGAGATCTGCTGCCAAACCCGCTGAACGTTCCGGACGCGTCCGCCTCCCAGGTGTTCACCGTCCCCGGATCGGCGCACGACAGGCCACCCTGCACGGTCAGCCCGCCCGCCGTCCCGATGCCCTCCACCCCGTCCAGCAGCGCCACATCCGTGGCCGCCGGGGCCGTCGAGTACTCGCAGTTCAGCGACACATACAGCCCCGTGCCCGCCCCCGACGACGAGGAGTACCCGGCCGCCGCATAGCCGACCGCGCCCGAGACCAGCCTATCCGCGTCCGCGGTGCCCGGCAGCGCCGGCGCCGTCCCCAGCACCGCCACGTTCCCGGTCACCGCGCCCTGCCAGGCCGTGCCCAGCGCGTCGCTGCCCGACGTGCCCGTCGTCGGGGTCAGCGCCGAGCACGACCCGCTGGACGGATCCCCGATCACCAGCACCGCGTACGCTGCGAACTGCGCCGCGCTCATGCCCTCCCACGTCGACGGCGTCACCTGCGTCACCGTGAACCCCGCCGGCACGTCCGCCGCCTCCGGCGCCGAGGACTCCCCGTTCTGCAGCAGCACCAGCACCGATCCCGACGCCGCCCTCGCCGGCGCCGCAGCCACCGCCACGCCCGCCGCACTCACCCCCGCCGCCAGCCCAGCGGTCACCACCACCGGCACCAGCGACGTCCCCGCCGCCACCACCGGTCCTAAGACCGCAGCCACCACACGCCGGCCGCAGCGCAGCGCTCGTCGCGCCCGCGCCCGCACCACGATCCCGGTCGGCGCCCGCCTGACCCGGCCCTGCCCCGAACTACCCGCACCCAGCCCGTGTACCCAGCCCGTGAGCCATCCCTCACACCCGGGCAAGGCCCCCGCGCCCCGCGGGCATCACGCCCGCAGCGCACCCCGCCGCAACGACAACCGTCGGCTGATTCGTATCCCAGCACAGAGCCGAGGTAAAGATACAGTTTTATAACTTGATAAATATTTAAATCCTATGCTATATACTTTTTTACGTTATGGTAGTAATTCTCTATTTGGCGGCGGCGGGTGGCCATCACCTCCTGGTGGTGACGCAGAGATTCCTGGCCACCGACCTGGGAGGATTACCGGGCTGCTCAAGGGCCAGATCCAGGCCGACGAGTTCAGCAAACCGGCATGGGCGCTGGACAGGCCGCGGCCGGGCTGGAGCTGGCTTCGATGCTGAGCAAGCGCCTCCGGCCACGTGTGCTGCCCGGTCATTCACGCAGGTCACTCTTGCTAAGGCCGCTTGCGCGTCGGTGCTTGCCGAAGTCCGACACCACGCAGCTGCGGGGCAGGGTCAGGCCGTGACGATCCCCGGTGGCCTCGTGATGTCCTGCCCGGCCTTGTCCACGCCCTGGCGGACATCGATCGGGTACCTGGACGAGTCTCCCGGATGATCGCCGGTCACGTTCCCCTGGAAGTCCAGGGAACCGTCCAGGACCATGGCGCGGACATTGCCGGGAAA
>Ga0066790_10000313_pt1 | contig 17336 bp, 8 predicted proteins | sample OrgsoiDNA2013050_FD_70963 | JGI IMG/M metagenome (GOLD analysis project Ga0066790, IMG submission 70963) | Permafrost soil microbial communities from the Arctic, to analyse light accelerated degradation of dissolved organic matter (DOM) -... | ecosystem: Environmental > Terrestrial > Soil >...
ACGCTGCCGATGGCGTCGTCGACGTCGCCCGCCAGGTCGATCTTTCCATCGTCATCGTAGTCGACCGCGTAATCGCGCAGGCTTCCGGGCATGAATTGGGGCAGCCCCTGGGCGCCTGCGTACGACCCTCTGGGCGCCAGCGGCGAAATGTCCTGTTCGCGCGCTTGCAGCAGGAATTGCTTCAGCTCCTTGCGGAAATATTCGGCGCGCCTGGGATAATCGAACGCGAGCGTCGCCAGAGCGTCGGCAACACGGTACGAGCCGGTATTGCGGCCATAAAACGTTTCGACGCCGATGATGGCGACGACGACTTCCGCCGGCACGCCAAATTCTTTCTGTGCCCGCTCGAGCGTCGCCGCGTGCGCGCGCCAGAACGCGGCGCCGGCATCGATGCGCGCCGAGCTCAGGAACCGCGGTGCGTACTCGTACCACTTCGGCGGCGCGACGACCGGACGTGACATCGCGTTGACGACCGATTGCTGATAGCGGACCCTGGAGAAAAATCGCCGGAGCGCGCGCGCGTCGAAGCCGTATTCGTCGACCATCTCGTCGATGAATGCATTCACGTCCGGACGATCGCCGTAATTCAGCGGAGTCAACGCCGGCGGCGATGCGGCTTCCGCCGATGCGGCAGGCAGAAAGACGAGCGCAAATCCGAGCATCGCGGCGAACGCGAGACCGCGCATCGATCGCGCGAGAATCGCTTGTTGCGCTGTCGTCTTCATCGGCGGCGAATGTTATCATCCGGCCCGCACACGCTTGGGTCTCTCCGGCGACGATCGACTGCGTTTTCGCTCCACCGATGCTCTATCCCTATTTCCGCCCCCTGCTGTTCAAATTCGATCCGGAAACGGCGCACGAACTGGCGTTTGCGAGCCTCGACTTGGCGACGTCTCTCGGCATCGCGCAAAGGTTCGCGCAGCGGGTCGCGCCTTCGCCGGTCAAGGTGATGGGGCTCAGGTTTCCCAATCGCATCGGACTCGCCGCGGGCCTCGACAAGAACGCCGTGCACATCGACGGCCTGGCGACATTCGGCTTCGGTTTCATCGAATGCGGCACCGTGACTCCGCGACCGCAGCCGGGAAATCGCAAGCCGCGGATGTTCCGCTTGCCCGAATCGGACGCCCTGATCAATCGCCTCGGATTCAACAATCACGGCGTGGATCAGTTTCTGACCAACGTGCTGCGCTCAAAATTCGCGAGGCCCGACACGGGCGGCGGCATTCTCGGGCTCAACATCGGCAAGAATTTCGATACCCCCAACAACCTCGCGGTCAACGATTACCTGACGTGCCTGCGGGCGGTGTATCCGTATGCGAGCTACGTCACGGTGAACATCTCGTCGCCCAACACGGAGGGCTTGCGCGAGCTGCAGGAAGCTCCCGCACTCGAAAACCTCCTGGCGACGCTCAAGTCCGAACAGACGAAGCTCTCGCAACGGCACAAGAAATACACACCGCTGGTGGTGAAGATCGCGCCGGACCTTTCCAGGACCGAGATCCGGCTGATCGCCGCGCTGCTGGTGCAGTACAAGATCGACGGCGTGATCGCGACCAACACCACGGTCGATCGGGAAGCGATCGCCGGGCAGGCTCACGCCAACGAAAAAGGCGGATTGTCCGGCGGTCCGCTCAAGGACAAATCGACGGCGGTGATCCGGGTCCTGGCCAAAGCGCTCAATGGGGCGCTGCCGATCATCGGCGTCGGCGGTATCATGTCAGGCGAGGACGCGGTGGAAAAAATTGCCGCGGGCGCGACGCTGGTGCAGATCTACACGGGGCTCATCTACAAGGGGCCGGCGCTGGTCGCCGAGATTGCCAAAGCGCTGGCGCTGCGCGCCAAAAAACGCTGACCGCGGCAACGCCGCGGCATTTCGATCATTGCGATAAGCGCGGGAATGCGAACCGCGAGTGGCGTCAGGCGGCCTGCGCCGGCGCGGACTCGGGGCCGAACTTCTCTTCCAGCTTCGCCATCATGCTGACGAAAGCGCGATCGATCAAAGGCGCCGCCTCGACCAAACGTGCCCGGTCGCCGCGGAAGCGCTCGGCGAGCTCGTCAGCAGTGAGCGATACCGCCTTCTGACCCTGGCGGTTGGTGAACAGATACGTCCCGCGCAGCGGGCTGACCCACGCCAGCTTGGCGAACGCGAGCTGACCGTCCTCACCTTCGAATTCGACCCACATGCCGCGCTCGAGGCTGGCGGCGACTTCGGCGAAGCGATCCTGCAGCGGCTCCGGCTCCGGTTCCGGTTCCGGTGCCGGCGCGGCCGGCGTCATCGCTTCGGCCAGCGCGCGCGCCTTGTTCGCGGTCTCGATGTCGCCGTTGGCGGTTGCCTGCTCGGCCGCGGCCGTCGCCGCCTCGGCCACTGCGACCGTCGGCAACGGCGCCGACGCGAGGCTCGGCTTGACCGCCGCGGCATGCGCTTCGACCAGGTTCGACATGAACCGCTCGCGCTCGCCCGGCTCCCAGACCACATTGTGAAGACCGCCGTGGAGCTGCTTCAAAAGATTGCGCAGCATCGCCACCAGTTTCCTGCGATCGTCGGTCATCCGTTTGGGCTGAACGCTCCAAACCAGATCGTCGAGCGTGCCCAGCGCGGAGATCCATGCCTCGCTCTCCTCGCCTTCGCGAAGATAAAGCTGGGTCAGCGTGCCCACCCATTTTTCGCGCAGAAACGAGGCCAGGAAGTTCGGCGCCGGAAACTCGCGCAGCCGGCGCTCGATTTCCGCCTGGGCGACCATCTGCGCGATTTCCTGGTGGTCGCGCTGATTGATTTCGTCTGCTGTCGACTGGATGGTCAGATCGGCGGCGCGCTGCTCGTCGGAGAGGAAGGTCTCCAGGTCTTTGCGCAGCTCGTCGAACAAGTCGACGTCGTCGGTGAAATCGTCGAGAACGCGATGGACGATCTGCTCGATCTTGCGATACAGCGGATCGTCCTGGCCCATCGTCGGCGACCAGCCGATGCCTGCCTCCGCCAGCGCGTTGACCAACAGCCGCGACGGATGCGCCTTCTTGGAGAAGAAAGCGCCGTCGAGCATCGCCGCCTTCAATACCGGAATCTGCAGGCGGCCGATCAATGCCTTGATGCTGTCCGGAAGGTCGCGCGTCTCGAAGATGAAATCGAACAGCATCGCCACCAGCTCGATAGTCATCGCCTCGAGCTGATTGGCGCGCTCGCCAATTGGCGACTCCTGCAGATCGCGCAGGACGTTGTGCATGTCCTGCTGCAGGCCGGCGACGTGCAGCGGCACGCCGGCAAAATCGAATCCCGTCTCGCCGTGCTGCAGGCGGCCTAGCGCGTCGCCGAGCTCGGGCGTGATCAGAATGCGCTGGCCGCCCATCTGTCCCATCTGCGCCATCTGCGCCAGGGTGCTGGCGTTGAAGCTGAAAGCGCCCGATGGATATCCGCCGCTGACCGAAGGCGGCCCGCTGCCGTCCAGCGAAGGCACCTGGATACCGCCTGGCGGCAGTCCAGCCGGCATTTGCGCCGGGCCGCGCATCGCCATATTGGAGCTGACGAGGCGCTGCAGCATTGCCATCAGATCGACGTCCTGCGGCGGTGCGGCCGCCGAATCGCCGCCCTTGCCGTCGCCATGCACGCCCGGCGATTGCGGGCGGGTGATCGCCGCCCGGTGCTTGGGCAGGATCTTCAGGCTTTCGAGGTGGCGGTTGAGATCGGCGTAAATCGCGTTGATGTCGCCGAGCGAGGTCTGGTTCAGCTCCTTGAGGATCGTCAGCTTGATGCGATCGTCGCCGCCGATCCCGTGTAGCGCCTGGGTGAAAGCTTCGACGATGGTGGTCGGAGCGAGCGGATTGGCGTCGGTTTCGAGGTCGGGCCGCCCAAGCAGGTAGCCGACGCCGCGATTGAGCTCGCGCAGCTCGTTCTCGCACTGGTTCTCGACCACCCGGATGATGTTGCCGGAAAGCACCGACTCGTCCATGGCGCTGGTGTCGACCAGCGTCAGCTTCTTGACCTCGACCTGGGCAAAGTGCTCCTTGGGCGCGACCTTGCCGCTCATGCGTTCGTCGACCAGCTTGCGCAGATTGCGCTCGAAATCGACCATCAGGTTGTTGCGCTCGTTGACCAGGACTCCGCGCGCGTCCAGGTAAAGCGTCTGGTCTTCGCGAATGTCGGAGCGATCGGCGCGTGCCATGAGCAGGTCGGCGACGCGATCGAGCATCGATGAAAAGGACAACAACAGCCGGTGAATGGCCAGGTCCCGGCAATCGCCGAGAATTCTGGCCAAGTCTTTCGGCACCTGGCGACGGACCGCCCGTTCGCCCGAAGTTGTTGTAACGCTCACCCCTTGCCCTTTGCCGGATGTCGGGGGTAAGCATGGCGCGGATCGCGCTATCCCTGCCCCCCCGATGCGTTCGCTGTTGACCCATTTCGGGCGCATTGAACGGCAAGTTACTGTATCACGCGCGGTTTAGGGGTGCCAATGTGAAAAATCACCATTTATCCGCGCGAAAGCTCCGTCCAGGCCTTTTCCAGACGTTTGTATGACACCGGCTGAGGCGTTCTGAGCTCCTGGGCGAAAAGGGATACCTTGAGTTCTTCGATTTGCCAGCGGAAAGCCTCCAGCGCAGGCTCCGCCTTGCGTGCCACGGCATTCGCGGCGCGCCGCTGCGAATAGCGTTGCCAGAGCTCCGCGACCGCTTGCGCGTGTTTGGCATCGCGCGCCGGATTTTCGGCAAATTTCCCAAGCCGGCGCTCCAGTCCTTTCAGATACCTGGGCAGGTGCGCGAGCTGTGGCCAGGGCGTCGTGGCAAGGAAGCCGGGATGGATCAGTGCGTCGCGTTGCGCGCGCAGGTCCGCAGCGAGGCGGGCCTGCGCACCGGGTAGCGTGCCGATGCGTTGCGACAGCGCGTGGTATTCGACGCCGATCGCCGCCAGCAGCCGGAACGCGCTCTCGGCCACCGCCGGCAGCCGCACCCGCGCCCGCTTGACCTGCTCCGCATACGCGGCTTCGGATCGCGGCAGCGGATCCTCGCCGAGGAACGCGCGATCGCAGATAGCGGCCAGCGCATCGGCGAGCAAGCCGTCGGTCGGAACGGCGGGCTTGAGCATCAGCGCCGCCTGGGCAAAGCTCGGCGGCTGCTTCTCCAGTCGCTGAAGAGCATCCTTGAACTGCCGTCTGAGCAGGCGCAGAAGGGCGACTCGGGTCGAGGCATCGGCCGCGGCGCGGGTATCGAGCAGCTTCAGCGAGACGCTCTCGCCCTGGTCCACCAGCGCCGGGTAGCCGGTGAGCTTCCTGCCTTCGCGCTCGATCGCCAGCGTTTCGGGCAGGTCGCCAAAGTCCCAGGTCTTGATGTCCGATCGCTCGAACTCGGGACCGGCGGCTGAAAATGTCAGTTGCGCGGCCTCGCCCAGCTGGACTTTGAGTGCGGAAAGGTCGCGGCCGCTGCCCAGCTCGCGGCCCTGGGCGTCGACCACGCAGACGTTGACCAGAAGATGCGCCGGCAGCGCCTCGCCCTGCCACAGGTCGACCGGCATCGCTGCGCCGAGGCGCTCGGCGCAAAATTGACGCAAGGCCTCAGTCAGCTGGGGCGGGACATCCGGCGACGCGCCGGATGGCGACGGGCCTGGAGGCGCATCGCGAGCTTCGAGAAATGCCGTCGCGACTTCGTTCAGCGGCGTCAGCCGCTGCCGCCAGGCCTTGGGCAACGCCTTCAGATACCAGGTCAGCTTTTCACGAATCATCCCCGGCACCAGCCAGGACAACCGTGCCGAATCGACCTGATTGAGGAGCGCGAGCGGGACGGTCAGGGTCAGCCCGTCGAGCGGATGCCCCGGCGCGAAACGGTACTTGAGCGGCAGCCGCACGCCCGCCATCTCGAGGTGCTCCGGATATTGCGCCTCGGTCACGCCGGAGGCGCCGTGGCGCATCAGCGCTTCGCGGGTCATGAACAGCAGGCGCGGATCGCTTCGCTCTGCATCGCGGCGCCAACGCTCGAACGACGCCGCCGAGAAGACGTCGGCAGGGATGCGCGCGGCATAGAACGCGTAGATCGACTCGTCGTCGACCAGCACGTCCTGACGGCGTGTCTTGTGCTCGAGCTCGGCGATGTCGTCGACCAAATGCCGGTTGTGGGCGAAGAACGGCGCCTTGGTCTTCAATTCGCCGCCGACCAGCGCCTCGCGCAGGAAGACTTCGCGCGCAGTCGCCGGGTCGACGGCGCCGTAGGAGATACGCCGCCGCGGCACCAGCGTCAGCCCGTACAGCGCGACGCGCTCGGCGCCGACGACTTCGCCGCGCTCGGCATCCCAGCGCGGATCGAAATAGGTCTTGTCGACCCGGTCTCCGGCCACTTGCTCGATCCATTCGGGATCGATTCCGGCCGCGCCGCGCGCGTACAGCCGCGTCGTCTCGGTCAGCTCGGCGGCGAGGACCCACTTCGGCGGCTTTTTCGCGATCCCCGAGCCCGGGTGCAGAAAGAACCGGATCCCCCGCGCGCCGAGGTACTGGCCGTCGGTCCCGGCAGCGCCGGAAACGTCGGAGGCCTTGGTGCCGATGTTGGACAGCAAGCCCTCGAGCAACGCCCGATGGATCAGCGCGTAGCGTGCGGCGTCGACGGCGGCGGGCAGCTTCTCGTTCCAGGTCCAGCCGAGCTCGGCGACCTGCTCGGCGAGCTGCCGGTGCAGGTCGCGCCATTCACGCAACCGCAGATAGGACACGAAATGCGCCCGGCAGCGCTCGACCAGGCGTCGATGCGGCAGCTTTTCGGCAAGCGCATCGGTAAAGAACTGCCAGAGCGCGATCAGGCTCAGGAAATCGGAACGCTCGTCGCGGAAACGCAAGTGCGCCTGATCCGCAGCCTGCCGCTTTTCCATCGGCCGGTCGCGCGGATCGGGAACCGCCATGGCGCTCGCGATCACCAGCATTTCGGCGAGGCAGCCCGCGTCCCTCGCGGCAAGGATGATGCGGCCGATGCGCGGATCGACCGGCAGCCTCGCAAGCTCGCGTCCCAGCGGCGTGAGCGCGCGCCCGACGTCGACGGCGCCGAGCTCCTGCAACAACTGATAGCCGTCGGCGATGGCGCGCGGGCTCGGCGGCTCCGGGAACGGAAACGAAGCGACCTCGCCCAGGTCGAGCGAGGCCATGCGCAATATCACCGCGGCGAGCGAGGAGCGCAGGATCTCGGGCTCGGTGTAGCGAGGGCGGGCGCCGAAATTCGCTGCGTCGTACAGACGTACGCACACGCCGGCGGCGACGCGGCCGCAGCGGCCCGCGCGCTGATTGGCCGCCGCCTGCGACACCTTCTCGATCTGCAGCAGCGTCACCTTGTTGCGCAGCGAGTAGCGCTTGATCCTGGCCAGGCCGGAATCGATCACGTAACGGATGCCGGGTACGGTGAGCGACGTCTCGGCGACGTTGGTGGCGAGAACGACGCGGCGGCCGCGGCTCGGGGCGAACACCTGTTGCTGCTGCTCCACCGACAGGCGCGCGAACAGCGGCAGGATCTCCATCGACGAGGCGTAAGGCCGCCGCGACAGGCCGCGCGACAGGAGCTCGGCGGTCTCGCGGATTTCGCGCTCGCCGGGCAGGAACACCAGGATGTCGCCCGGACCTTCGCGCCAGAGGTCCTCGACGGTGGAGACGATCGCTTCTTCGAGCGCCTCCTCATCGTCGGCCTCGTTCTCGCCCGCCGGATCGTCGCCCGCGCCCAAGGGGCGATAGCGCACCTCGACCGGGAACATGCGACCTTCGACGTCGATCACCGGCGCATTGGTCGTGCCGTCGCCGAAATGGCGCGCAAAGCGGTCGGCGTCGAGCGTTGCCGAGGTGATGATCAGCTTCAGATCGGGGCGCCGCGGCAGGAGTTGCTTGAGATAGCCGAGCAGAAAATCGACGTTGAGGCTGCGCTCGTGCGCTTCGTCGATGATGATCGTGTCGTACGCGGCGAGCATGCGGTCGGACTGCGTCTCGGCAAGCAGGATGCCGTCGGTCATCAGCTTGATGTACGCGTCGGGCCGCGTCTGGTCGCTGAAGCGCACCTTGTAGCCGACGATCTCTCCCGGCGGCGTGGCGAGCTCCTGGGCGATCCGCGTCGCGACGCTGCGCGCGGCGATCCGCCGCGGCTGCGTGTGGCCGATCAAGCCGCGAATGCCTCGTCCGTGCTCGAGGCAGATCTTGGGCAGCTGCGTGGTCTTGCCGGAACCCGTCTCGCCGCAGACGATAATGGTCTGATGCGCGAGCATTGCCGCGGCGATGTCGTCGCGCCGCGCCGACACCGGCAGCTCCGGCGGGTATTCGATTCGCGGCACCCGGGATGCGCGGCGCAATGCGCGATCGCGCGAGTCGGCGACTGCGCGGGACACGCGCTCGATGTCGGCCGGCGCTGCGCCGGGCTTGCGCAAGCGCCCGATGCTGCGGCCAAGCGAAGCCTGGTCGGCGGCCATGCCATCGCCCAATTCGGCGAGCAGTCGTTCAACGGTAGAGTGGGATTGCATCTTCGGCGATCGTTCGGGGCGGCATTCTATCGCGACGCGTCGGGCCCGGGTTATGATGGACTTTCTACCTTCGGTACGGAGCCGACGCCATGTTGCGCTTGTTCACGCTGACCCTCGCATTGGCGATGCTCACCGCCGCAACGCTCGACGCCAGGACGCTACGCTGGGCCGGACGCGGCGACCTTCAGACCACCGATCCGCATTCGCAGAATGAAAACCTCACCAACAACATCAACATCCTTATTTACGAGCCTCTGCTCCTTCGCAACAAGACGCTCGAGCTCGTTCCCGCGCTGGCCGTATCCTGGGAGCAGCTCAACCCGACCACCTGGCGCTTCAAGCTGCGCCCCGGCGTCAAGTTCCACGACGGCACGCCGTTCACCGCCGACGACGTGGTATTTTCCTTCGAGCGCGCCCGTGCCGACACATCGCAATTGCGCGTCTACTCCAACGCGTCCGGCATTCCGAAGAAGGTCGACGATCTGACCGTCGATTTCACGACCAACGGGCCGAACCCCATCGAGCTCGAGCACATCAACACCATCAACATCATGAGTCGCGTCTGGTGCGAGAAAAACCGTGCGGTCAAGCCGCAGAACTACACCCAAAAAGAGGACATGATCACCGCGCACCAGGCCAACGGCACCGGACCGTACATGCTCAAGTCACGCGAGCCCGACATCAAGACGGTGCTGACCAAGAATCCCAGCTGGTGGGGCCTCAAGGAAGGCCGCTTCGAAGGCAACGCCGACGAGGTGATCTATCTGCCCATCGTGTCCGATGCGACGCGCGTCGCGGCGCTGATATCCGGCGAGGTCGATCTGATCAACGATCCTCCGCCGCAGGACGTGCCCCGCCTGAAACAGGATCGGAACATCAAGGTGCTCGAGGGTTCCGAGAACCGCATCGTGTTCATCGGCATGGACCAGAAGCGCGATGAGCTCCTGTACTCGAGCGTCAAGGGCAAGAATCCGTTCAAGGACAAGCGCGTGCGACAGGCGCTGTATCAGGCGATCGACATCGAGGCCATCAAGATCAATACCATGCGAGGTCTCGCGCAGCCGTCGGGCGCGCTGTTGCCGTCGCCGGCGCAGACGACCCCGGAGCTCGAGAAGCGCCTGCCCTTCGATCGCGTCAAGGCCAAGCAGCTGATGACCGAAGCGGGATACGGCGACGGCTTCGAGGTGACGCTCGACTGCCCCAACAACCGTTATGTCAACGACGAGAAAATCTGTCAGGCGCTGGCCGCGATGTGGGCCCAGATCGGCGTCAAGGTCACCGTCAACGCAATGCCGCGCGCGAACTATTTTCCCAAGCTGGAGAAGACCGACACCAGCTTGTACATGCTCGGCTGGGGCGGCGGCACGATCGACGGAATCTTCATCCTGCAGCCGGTGCTGTCGACCTACAACGGCAAGGGAGACGGCGACTACAACTACGGCCGCTACACCAACCCGAAGCTCGACGAGCTGGTCGCAAAGATCAAGGTCGACATGAATCCCGACGTCAGGCTGAAGGAGATTCACGACGCGCTGGCGGCGCACAACGCCGAGATCAACCATCTGCCGCTGCACCGCCAGGTCATTCCGTGGGCGGCGCGAAGCAACGTCACCGCGGTGCACCGCGCCGACAATCAGGTCATGCCGTACTGGGTGAAGATGCAGTAGTCGAATACTCCCGCGCCGAGTTCATTCCGCCGCGGCCGACGCTGCGCCCGCCGCGCCGGGATGCAGCAGATAGCGCGTCGCGCCCCAGGCTAGCGCAAGCGCGGTCGCGCTTGCGATCAGCGCCAGCACCACCGCCTGCACGGTGTGCTTCTGCGCCGCATCGTCGACGAATCCGACGACGAGCTGGACCGCGATCAATGCGGGCGCGATACGAAGGTCGAAGCGAAGCACGGTTGCATAGATCAGCGTCGCCAGCGCGCCGCCGACTACGCCCGCCGCGATCACTTCGATCCATTCGTCTGCGTTGGCGGCGGCCACCGCAGCTTGCGCGAGCACCAGCACGAGAACTCCCAGCACCCGGCGGCGGGTCCAGCCCGCGGTCAGGCGATCGATCCAGTAGAGCGTGATCACTGTCACCGTCATGACCATCAAGCCGGAGGTCAGCGTTCCGGAGATGCGTCCGAGCCATGGCACCCAAAGCTCCTCGAACTTATACGACGGCCAGGTCGGAGCCACGTCGGGCGAGAGACGGCCCAGCAGCGCCTCGACGCCCAGCACGAACAAAGCTGCTCCGGCACCGCGCATCCACAGCGTCGCCTGCGTCAATCCGGGCTCGACGTGCGCGCGCGCCGCGAACGATGCGACGCCGGCAAGAAGACCGCAAAGCAGTGCCGAAAGCACCGTCGACAACGCCGTTCCGGCCAGATACACGCTGACCTGCGTCGCCACCGGTTCGGTGGTTGACAGTCGCATGCCGAGCAGCGGCCACTGATTGACGATATTGATCACAGCCGCCGCAAGCATCAGTGCGGTGGCAATCCAGAATGCGCGCCGGTCGAATCGGCCGCGGCTCCAGGCGACAATGGATGCGATCAGCGCGGCAACGACCAGGACAATGGTCGCCATCGCGACCATGTTCTTGGCCACCGCGAGACGTCCTCTCCGGTCCGTTTCCGCGCGTTGCCACGCTTCGGGAACGAACACATAACGCCCCGAGTTGGCGATTTCGTTGCCGGCGATATCGACACCGACCCTCGCTTCTCCGCCGACTCCTGCGTCGACACGCGGATCGGCGTAGGTGAATTTCCAGTCGTTGCGCGCCGGCTGCGGATCGTCCTTCACCGCGACTTCGCGCAAGACGTCGGTGTCGAGCCCGAAGCGCTGGCTGATTTCCTTCCTGGCGATGGCGCGCGCCTCATCGCGCGATAGCTTCGCTCCCGGCTGTCGCTCCGGCACCTGATGTCTGACCTGCCTGACGGTCCCGTCTCCCGACACGGTGACGCGCCATTCCTCGGAGCGATCGACAACGTCTGCGCCCTCGAAGCGCGCATAGCGCACCTCCCACAATGGCGGCGCAAGCCAGTTTCCGACCAGGCGCGCGTACGCATCGTGGCCCGCTTCGCGCCACACGAACTTGTGCCAGAGCCACGCGCCATCTTCCGACGCGAGCCGCGTGCCGGCGGCCTGCTTCCATTCGGGTCCGAGCGTGATGCCGCGATTCTTGAGCGCCGCGTCGGCGGCCGCTTCGGCGGTGGCGCGGTCGATCTGCAACGGAGGCGCATCGCTGTGAAAGTCGCTGCCGAATACTATCGCCAGCAGTCCCGCGACCGCGAGCACGGGAAGCGCGCGCTGCATGAGCGTCGTCCAGCGTCCTGCCTGGGCGCGAACGCGTGCCGCGAACGCGTCCGCAATCGCGGCGCTGCCTTGCCATGCACCGTTGCGCAATATCGCCGGTAGCTCGAGCCATCGCCCCGCGCGCAACCGGTGCACGGCGATGATCGCGAGCGGCACCAGCCCCGCGGCGACGACGAGCGCCTGGTTGAATCCGCTGCCGGAGCCTTCGACCAGGAACACCGGTATCGACATCAGGACCAGGTCGAAAAGAGCGTGAAGGATCGCGGTCGTCAGCAGGCCGAAGCGCAGGAAGATCAGGCCCCAGATGAATGCCGGAATCACCAGCTCCACCAACCGCGAGTACGCCGGAAAGCCGGGATAGTTCGCGTGCGCGGCACCGAAGATGACCGCCTGCAGCACCAGAGCCGCGACTATGAGCAGCGAGCGATGACCGAAACGCTGGCCGATCAGCGCGGCGATCGACAGCGGCACCGCGCGAAAAAGAGATTCCTCCATGAAGCCCGCCTGCAGCGCCATGCCGATGGGCCCGAGCGCGGGCAAGGCGCTGCCGAGAATGTTCGGGTCGGTCAGCGATTCCGAGGGCTGCCACCATCCAAAATAGCGGTTGGTGACGAAATAAAACGCCGCGATCAGCGCCAGCTCGATCGGCACGAAGAGATATCCACCCAGCGTGCGGCCGAGGATCGCGGGCGTCGGCGCGGCCTCGCGTGACCAGACTTTCCAAAGCTGTGGGTGGCCGGGGAATGCCCGGCGTGACAGTCCCTCGGCAGCCATGAACACCAGCGCCAGGGCGAGCGAGCCGGCGAAAAACACCAGCAAGGCGATGCCGAATTGTGTGCCCCAGAATATCCAGACTGGCTGCGCCGTGTCGTAGGAAAACCACGCCTGCGGCGCGTTGGCGAGCATCGCCAGCGCGCTGATGCCGGCGACGATTGCGCCGGCGATGAGCGCCGGCTTCCACAGCAGCGCGCGACGTCGCAGCAGCCACAAGGTGCCGACGATGCAGCCGCCGACTCCGTAGAGCGCGCCGGCGGCAAGCGACGCCACTTTGGCGATGGTCTCGTTGTCGGAGCGCATTTCCTGGAAGCGAAGGTTGAACGCCTCCGGAACGAAGACGTAGTGCGTGACTTCGCTCAGGCGGTCCCCCGCGACGCCGAGGCGCAGACGGAACCGGCCGTCGCCGAGCGTCTCGTGCTCGCGTTCGTAGACGAATGTGTGATCGACGCGGCCGGTGGACCGCCGCGCGTTGGACTGCTCGAGCAGCTTGTACGGCGCGAGATCGATCGCCCAATCCTTGCCAGCGCTGGCCTCGGCGATGGCGCGCGCCGCAACCGCGTCGAGCGCCGCGCCACGTTCGGCCTCGGGCACCTTCAATTGAAATCCATAGGGCGAGCCGTCGGGCCTGAAGCGCAGGCGCGCCTCGGCGGTTTCGTTCGGCTTGAACAGGCGCACTTCCCACCAATACGGCGAGTAGAGATTTCCTGCCAGCAGCTCGGCGAACCTGGGCTTGCCGCCCGCATCGAGCTCGACGAAGTTCTGGGTCGTGCCGTCGTGGTTGAACAGCGCCGCGCGCTGCGCGTCGGCCGGCGCGAGATCGAGCTTGCCGGCAAGCGCGCTGGCGCGATCGAGCGCATCGTCGCGCGTCATTTTGACGTCGAGCTTGATGATCGGCAGCGCCTGCGGAAAAAAGCGCCACGCGAACGCCGCCGACAACGCCGAGATCAGCGCGAAGGCGATCCAGAATGCGGGCTTGCGCGTGACGTTGGTCATTGCGCGCGGATCGCGGCTTAGCCGCGATCCGACGTTGCCATAACTTGTCTGGTGCTGCGCAGAAAAATCCGGCGGCCGCTGCCGACGTGCCGGCGGCTGGAAATCGCCCGCCTCGCGGAGGCGCGGCGATTTGCGCCGGACACCCGCGCCAGGAATCCCGGGGGCGTCAGTCGACCGCCTTGACCAGATCCTCGACCACCTTTTTGGCGTCGCCGAACACCATCATCGTCTTGTCCATGTAGAAAAGCGGATTGTCGAGGCCGGCGTACCCGGATGCCATCGACCGCTTGTTGACGATGACCGACTTCGCTTTGTAGGCTTCGATGATCGGCATGCCGTAAATCGGGCTGCCCTTTTGCTCGGCAAGCGGATTGACGACGTCGTTGGCGCCGAGGATCAGCGCGACGTCCACCTGCGCGAACTCGCTGTTGATGTCTTCCATCTCGAACACCTGTTCGTAAGGCACCTCGGCCTCCGCCAGCAGCACGTTCATGTGTCCGGGCATCCGGCCCGCGACCGGATGGATGGCGTACTTGACGGTCACTCCCTTGGCGGTCAGCTTGGCCGCGAGCTCCTTCACTGCATGCTGCGCGCGCGCGACCGCGAGGCCGTAACCGGGAACGATGACCACCGTGTCCGCGTTCGAAAGAAGGAAGGCGGCGTCTTCCGCGCTTCCGCTCTTGACCGGCTTTTTCTCTCCATCGGCGGCAGCCTCGCTGGTCTCGCCGCCGAAGCCGCCCAGAATCACGCTGAAGAACGAGCGGTTCATCGCCTTGCACATGATGTACGACAGGATCGCGCCCGAAGAGCCGACCAGCGACCCGGCAATGATCAGCATCGGGTTGTCGAGCGAAAAGCCGATTCCCGCCGCGGCCCACCCCGAGTAGCTGTTCAACATCGAGATGACCACCGGCATGTCGGCGCCGCCGATGGGAATGATGAGCAGGAAGCCGAGCAGGAACGCAAGCGCGGCCATGATGATGAATGGCGTCCATTGTGCGGATGGCACCGCCATGCAGAACCAGATGCCGAATCCGATCATCGCGATGCCTATCGCGAGATTGACGAAATGCTGGCCCTTGAACGTCACCGGCGCGCTGCGGATGCGGCCCGACAGCTTGCCGAACGCGATGACCGAGCCCGAGAACGTGATCGCGCCGATGAAGGTGCCGATGAAAAGCTCCAGCTTGTGTCCGAAGGTGATCGGCACGTCGAGCCCCATCGCCGCGGGATTGTTGACCGCGGCGACGGCGATGAACACCGCGGCCAGGCCGACCAGCGAATGCATCGCCGCGACCAGCTCCGGCATCTGCGTCATCTGCACTCGGCGGGCGACGATCGCGCCGATCGTTCCGCCGACAGCCATGCCGCCAAGAATCGGCAGCACGTTCTTGCTGTGCGAATAGACCAGCGCCAGCGTGACCAGCAGCGCGATCGTCATGCCGACCATGCCGTAAAGGTTGCCCTTGCGCGCGGTGTGCGGGCCCGACAGGCCCTTGAGCGCGAGGATGAAGCTCACCGCGGCGACGAGATACCACAGTGCGAGTTGATTGGCGCTCATGGTTTCCCCTTATTTTCCTTCTATTCCTTGGCCGCGCCGGCTCTTGGTTCCTTCTTCTTGAACATGTCGAGCATCCGCTGCGTGACCAGGAAGCCGCCGAACACGTTGATCGACACCAGCGTGACCGCGACCACGCCTAGCCAGCCGCCCCAGTCGAGATCGGCGGCGCCGGCGGCGAGCATAGCGCCGACAAGGATGATGCTGGAGATGGCGTTGGTCAGCGACATCAGCGGGGTATGCAATGCCGGCGTCACGCCCCAGACCACGTGATAGCCGACGAAGATCGCCAGCACGAAAACGATGAGGTTGATGACGATCGGATCAACGCCTGCGGTCATGATTCTCTCCCACTCGCTGCAATCGAGACACCCATACCCGAACCACCATAGTTACGCGTAGTTACGCTTTCGCAGTCACCTGGCCGCCTTCGCATATCAGCGTGGCGGTAATGATCTCGTCGTCCCTCGGCACATTGAAATCGCCGGTCTTGGCGTTGAGCGAGAGCGCGAGAAAGTTGAGCACATTGCGCGCATAGAGCGCGCTCGCATCCGCGGCGACCAGCGCCGCGAGATTGCCGATGCCGACGATCTTGACGCCGTTCTTCACCACGGTGCGATCGAGCTCGGAGCCTTCGACGTTGCCGCCCTGCTCCACCGCGAGATCGATGATGATCGCTCCGGGCTTCATCGACGCCACGGTGTCCGCCTTGATCAGCTTCGGCGCGGGGCGGCCGGGAATCAGCGCGGTGGTGATCAGGATGTCGACGGTCTTGCAGCGCTCGGCGATCACGCCTGCCTGTCGCGCCATCCATTCCGGCGGCATCGGCCGCGCGTAGCCGCCGACGCCTTCCGCGATCTTTTTCTCTTCATCGTTGACGTACGGCACGTCGACCCACTTGGCGCCCAGCGACTCGACCTGATCCTTGACCGAGGGCCGCACGTCGGACGCCTCGATCACCGCGCCGAGGCGCTTCGCGGTGGCGATGGCCTGCAGGCCCGCGACGCCGACGCCCAGGATCAGCACTCGCGCCGCCTTGACCGTTCCCGCCGCCGTCATCAGCATGGGCATGAATCGCCCGTACTCGTTCGCCGCAAAGATCACCGCCTTGTAACCGGCGATATTGGCCTGCGACGAGAGGACATCCATCGATTGGGCGCGCGTGATCCGCGGCAGGCGCTCGAGCGAAAACCCGGTCACCCCGGCGCCGGCATACGATAGCACCGCTGCCGCGTCATATGGATTGAGAAGCCCGATCAGCAGCGCACCGCGCTTCAATCGCGGCAACTCCTCGGCCGACGGGCCCCGCACCTTCAGCACGATGTCGGCACCGAGCGCCTCGTTCGCGTCGACGATGCGCGCGCCGGCAGTCTGATAGTCCGCGTCGCGAATGCTCGACAGCGTGCCGGCGCCGGCCTCGACGACGATCGGGTGTTTGCCGCTGGCGGCCAGTTTCTTGACCGTCTCCGGCGTGGCGGCGACGCGCGTCTCGCCCGGGCGGGTCTCGCGTGGAATGCCGATGATCATCGCAATGGCTCCCTACGTCAGTCTCATTCTTCGGCGGCTATCTTGCCACAAAAGCGGTTCGCGGCTCGCGCCGTCATCCAATGGCCTCGGCGATCACCTTGCCCAAGGCCGACGTGTTCGCGCTGCCGCCTAGGTCCGGGGTCCGCGGCGCGCTCGCGTCGGCAAGGACGCGCTCGATCGCGCTGACGATCGCCGCCGCGGCCTCGGGATGCCCGAGGTGCTCCAGCATCAGCGCCGCCGACCAGATCTGGCCGATCGGATTGGCGATGCCCTTGCCGGCAATATCCGGCGCCGAGCCGTGCACCGGCTCGAAGGTCGACGGAAAAATGCGCTCGGGATTGATGTTTGCCGCCGGCGCGATGCCGATCGTGCCGCACACCGCGGGGCCGAGATCGGAAAGGATGTCGCCGAAAAGGTTGGAGCCGACCACCACGTCGAACCAGTCCGGATGCTGCACGAATTGTGCGGTGAGAATGTCGATGTGGAACTGATCGGTCCGAATGCCGGGATATTGCGCCGCCATCGCGCGAAAGCGCTCGTCCCAGTACGGCATGGTGATCGAGATTCCGTTCGACTTGGTGGCCGAGGTGAGATGCTTCTTCGGGCGCGACGCCGCGAGGTCGAACGCGAACTTGAGCACGCGGTCGACGCCGACCCGGCTCATCACGGTCTCCTGGATGACGACCTCGCGCTCGGTGCCGGGGAACATGCGGCCGCCGATCGA
>Ga0066790_10000317_pt1 | contig 17284 bp, 12 predicted proteins | sample OrgsoiDNA2013050_FD_70963 | JGI IMG/M metagenome (GOLD analysis project Ga0066790, IMG submission 70963) | Permafrost soil microbial communities from the Arctic, to analyse light accelerated degradation of dissolved organic matter (DOM) -... | ecosystem: Environmental > Terrestrial > Soil >...
GATTTCCCGCCGCCAACTCGCTGCTCGGCCTGGACGGCCGCCCGACCGAGATCTACCTGCGCGCCGCCCCCGACCAGGTACAGCCGGTAGCGAGCGTTCTGCCCTTCACCGCGAACCCGGCCCAGCCAGAAGCGGTGCAGGTCAGCCTGCCGTCGAGCATCCTCGCCGCCCGGGCGGCGGCGCGCACGGCCTTCACCGGGCTGTTCCTCGGCCTGGGCGCGGTCGCGGTGCTCGTCGGCGGTGTCGGCATCGGCAACATCATGGTGATCTCGGTGCTTGAGCGGCGCGCCGAGATCGGCTTGCGGCGGGCGCTCGGGGCGACCCGGTGGCAGGTCGGGCTCCAGTTCCTGGTCGAGTCCCTGCTGCTTTCTGCCCTGGGCGGGGCGGCCGGGGCGGCGATCGGCGCGGCGGCCACGGCAGGTTATGCGGTAGCCAGCGGTCAGCCCACCGTCGTTCCCGCGGGCAGCGTGGCGGTCGGTATCGGGGTCGCCCTGGTCACCGGGGCGCTGGCGGGGGTGTATCCGGCGGCGCGGGCGGCCCGGCTCGCGCCCGCCGAGGCGCTCCGCGCATCGTGACCGCTAGCGGGGGCGGCGGGTCCGGCGCGGCGGAGGTTCTTCGGCCACCCGCTGGGCCAGGATGCGCCGCCTGCGCCTGGTGACGAGCGTGATCACGGCGGCGGTCAGGCAGGCGGCCGGGATGGCCAGCCCGGCCTGGCCGTTGTTCAGCATCGAGACGAACACGCCGGCCACGCTGCCCGCGACGTTCGAGACCTGGTTCAGCGTCTCGGAGACCGCGAACGCCGACGACCGGATCTCCTCGCCGATCTCGCGCTGCACCGTGGAGTCCAGCGACAGCTTGGCCAGGCCGGCCGCGAGCGCGGCGGTGAACGCCACCGCGATGGCCGCCTCCAGGCTGAAGAACCACGCGCCCGCCGCGGTCACGATCGGCGCCAGGGTGAGCATGGCGAACAGGATCGCCTGCGGGGCCCGGGCACGGACCAGGGAACCGATCGCCATCGCGGCCAGGCCGCCGGCCGCGGCCGCGGCCACCAGGGCGCCGAGCGCGACGTTGTGCGAGACGCCGAAGTGCGCGGTGCGCAAGTAGAAGGCCAGGAAGAAGACCATGTAGCCGGAGAACGCGCGCAGCACCGCATTGCCCCGCATCGCCTCGCCCACCACCGGGCCCACGCTGGCCAGCCCTCGCCACCGGCTGGTGCCCGCCGCCCGCGGCCGGCCGGTCCCGGAGGCCTGGCCCGCCGCGCCCGGCGGCAGCGCGGCCGGCTCGTACGGGATCGTGCCGCCGGGTTCGTACGGGATCGTGCCGTCCGGCCAGGCGGCCGGCTCGTACGGGATCGTGCCGCCGGGTCCCCTTGATCCGGCCGGCCTCGCGGCGCCAGCCGGGCTCACCGGACCGGACGGCGGCTTCATGGCGGGAGCCAGCGGCGCGTCGACCTGGTCGGGGAGCCGCAGCGCCAGGACCATGGCGGCGAGATAGATCACCGTGCCCGCCCCGAGCACCCAGGCGGCACCGCCCAGCACCTCGATTCCGGCCGCCAGCGAGCCGGCCAGCATGGACGCGGTCAGGGCCACCAGCTGGGACCGGGCGTTCGCGGTCACCAGGGTGATTTCGGCGGGGAGCAGCCGAGGCGTGATGGACGCGCGGGCCACGCCGTACGCCTTCTGCAGGACCAGGATGCCGAACGCGGCCGGCAATAGCATCACCGGCTTGTTGATCGCCGCCGCCATGGCAAAGCACAGCAGGCCGCGGGCGAGCATGGTGCCGGCCAGCAGGTACCGCCGGCCCTGCCGCATGCGGTCCAGGGCCGGCCCGATGAACGGCGCGAGGACCGCGAACGGGGCCATCGTCACCAGCAGGAAGAGCACCACCCGGCCGCGGGCCTGATCCACGGACGTGCTGAAGAAGATCGTCCCGGCCAGCGACACGGCGACAAAGGCGTCCCCGGCGCCGCCGGCTGCGGTCAGCTCGACGAGCGTGGAAAGTCCGGTCCGGCCGGCTCCTGAGGCGCCGGTCACCTTGTGTACCAGACCGCCTGTCCGGCGGGTCGCGGAGGCGCCGGCCCGGCCGCCGGACCGTACCGCGCCGCCGGTGGCGCGGGCTGCGCTACCCGTTCGCCGCATCGCCTCGGACATGCGCATGTAACCAGTATTGTTGGTACGCGCCACTACGGCGACTCAGCCCAGCCAGCAAACAGCGGGTAACCGTACCTGCGACGAGCGTGATGAGCGAGAATTGGTAGCCGTGAGTCCCACCCGCACCCGTACCAGGGAACCAGATCAGGCGTGCGCCGAGGCGGTCGACCTCGCGCGAGATGCCCTTGTCGCCGTCGTCGGCGCGGTCGATGTCGGCGCCCACCTTGGTGTCCAGGCCGATGGCGAACGTATCGTGACCCATCTGTTCGACTGCGCGGACCCGGCCTATTCCGGCTGGCGATGGGCGGTGACGGTCGTCCGGGCACCTCGGGCCAAAGCCGTCACGGTCAGCGAAACGGTGCTGCTGCCCGGATCGCAGGCCCTGCTCGCGCCGGACTGGGTGCCGTGGCATGACCGGGTGCGGCCGGGTGATCTGGGCGTCGGTGACCTGCTGCCTGCCGCCCCTGACGACGAACGGCTGGTCCCGCTGGTCGTGCTGGAAGGCGACGACGCCGTCACCGACTGGTATGCCGAGGCTGAGCCTGACGGCCCGGCCGAGCCTGCCGAGCTGCCCGCGCCTGGACGTTCCCGGGTGCTGTCCTCCGTCGGCCGGGAGGAGGCGTCCGAGCGCTGGTACTCCAGCGAGCATGGCCCGCGCACGCCGCTGGCGCACGCGGCTCCCGCCCACTGCGTCAGCTGCGGGTTCTTCGTATCGCTGAGCGGCGAGCTGGGCCGGCTTTTCGGTGCCTGCGCGAACGAGTACGCGCCGGACGACGGCCGGGTCGTGTCGGCCGATCACGGCTGCGGAGCGCATTCGGAGGCGATGGCGGCCGAGGTGGCCTCCCGTGCGGTCGCGCCGGTCATCGACGAATTCGGTTACGACCTCGTCGACCTGCCCGGGGTTTCCGTCGAGGAGACCGTATTCGAGCCGCTGTCCCGCGGGGCGGACTGATCCCGGGTCCTGGCTTGCGCCGCCCGGGACCTTGAGCGCTTGAGTCTCGGCAGATACCACAGGCCGAACAGGCCCATGCCCAGGCCGGCCGCGCAGGTCCAGATCCACCACCGCACGTCGGGACGCAAGCTACCGCGGAGGATGAGCAGGACGATGAGCGCGATCGCCCATCCAGCCGTGATGACCCTCGTCACCAGTTGATCGTTGCCTTCGAGCGGTGGCGGGGGAGACAGGCGCGTCCCCGGCTCGCGGGTTTGCTTCACCCCTGCAGGCTACGAGGTCGTCCGGGTGGCTGCATCCGTCCGCGGCCGTGATGTACTTAGTCCACGCTTTAGGCTGCCCGACGAAGGTTTACCAAAGATGACAACCACGCGGACCAGGACTGATGCCGGGCTGGCCACCGCTCTCCGGATCTCCGTGAGCCGGCTGGCGAGGCGGCTGCGGGCTCAGCGCGCCGTGTCGGGCATGACCGAGGCGGTGCTCTCCGAGACCCAGCTGGCCGCGTTGTCGGCCCTGGAAGTCCACCACGCGATGACCCCCGGTGAGCTGGCTGAGCACGAGAAGGTGCAGCCGCCGTCCATGACCCGCGTGATCGCTGTGCTGACCGAGCGTAACCTCGTGCTCAAGTCGCCGCACCCGAGGGACCGGCGTCAGGTCATTCTCACCGTCACCGGGGAAGGCCGGGCCGTGGTGCAAAGTGTCCGGCGCCGTAAGGACGCGTGGCTGGCCCAGCGGCTGGCCGAGCTGACCTCGGCGGAACGCGCGACGCTTCGGGCGGCGGTGCCCATCCTGGAAAAGCTCAGCCAGTCGTGACCGCGCGGCGTCTCATGACGCCGGATCCGCGCCGCCATCACGTGCGCGCAGCGGCCAGCTGGCCAGCGACGAGTAGCGCGGCTGCTCGGCGGCGCGCAGGTGGCTGCGGACCAGGTGCACACGGTCCGCGGTCCAAGATGGTCCCTGGTAGCCGTCCAGCGCCGCGACGAGGGCGGTAGCCTCGGCGGGCATGCGGCACCGGGCCAGGGTCAGGTGCGGCTGGAAGCGGTGGCTCTTGCCGGGCGGTGGAGTGCCTGCCCGGGTCGCCCCCGCGACCACGGATTCAGCCAGCCGAGCCAGGGCCGCACGGTCACCGGACAGGCCGCTCCAGAGCACGTTCGCCCGGCCGGCCGCGGGGAAGGCGCCCGCTCCGGAGAACGCCAGCTGGATATCCTGATGACGTCGGGCGGCGCGTTCTATCCGCTGCACCAGCTTGGCCGCGGTAGGCTCATCGACCTGACCGAGGAAGGCGAGGGTGACATGCCATGCTTCCCGGTTGGTCCAGCGGAGGTCCTGCCGCCTGGACCGGAGCGGCTCGACCAGGGCGTCAAGCTCGTCAAGTACGGCAGGCGGAGGAGCGATGGCCACGAACAGGCGCATCGCCTCGCCCGTGGCCGCACCGGATCCAGCCGGCCGTTTGGCCCCCTCGTGCGACCGGTGAGCTAAACCGGTGCGCGGGTGAGCGGGCTCGCTGAAGAGTTCTGCCCCCTGAGCGTGGTTACGCATAACCCACCTCGGATCTTGTCTCGGCTGCGGGTTTATAGGCTGTCGTGGTGAACCGGATGCCCCGATGGCTGCTTCCTGCGGTGCTCATGCTCCTCGTGCTGATGGTCCTGATCGGCTCGGTCATCCGCTAGCTGCCTGTGCTGTCAGCCGCTGACACGCTCAGCCACGTAGTCGATGCAGGCCGTGAGAGCTTCCACGTCCGCCGGATCGACTGCGGGGAACATGCCGATTCTGAGCTGGTTGCGGCCAAGTTTCCGATAAGATTCGGTGTCGACAATTCCGTTGGCCCGCAAGGACGCCGCTATGTCGTTAGCGGACAGTTCGCCGTCGATATCGATCGTCCCGACAACCTGCGAGCGCTGCGCGGGGTCGGCGACGAACGGATCAGCATAGGCCACCTTCTCCGCCCACGTGTACAGTATTGCACTCGATTGCGCCGTACGGGTCGTCGTCCAGGACAGGCCGCCCTGGCCGAGCATCCAGTCGACCTGGTCGGCCAGCAGGAACAAGGTGGTAACGGCGGGCGTGTTGTACGTCTGGTCCTTGGCCGCGTTCTCCAGGGCGATCCGCAGCGACAGGAAATCGGGTATGTAGCGGCGGCCCGCGGCGATCTCGTGCACCCGCTCGACGGCCGCCGGGGACAGCAGGGCGATCCACAGGCCGCCGTCGGAGCCAAGGCCCTTCTGCGGAGCGAAGTAGTAGACGTCGAACTCCTCGGGGCGGACCGGAAGGCCGCCGGCCGCGCTGGTGGCGTCGACTAGGACCAGCGATCCTTCATCGGCGCCCGGCTCGCGGCGCACCGGCATCGCCACGCCGGTCGAGGTTTCGTTCTGAGTCAACGCGTAGGCGTCGGTGCCCGGCTCGGGCCAGGAGGCCGGATGCGTGCCGGGCGCGGACTCCACCACGGTCGGTGCCGACAGCCAGGGCGCGTGGCCGGCCAGGGCCGCGAACTTCGCCGAGAACTCGCCGAAGCTCAGGTGCTGCGAGTGCTCGCGGATCAGCCCGAACGTGGCCATCTCCCAGAACGCGCTGGTGCCTCCGTTACCGAGTGCGACCGTGTAGCCAGCGGGCAGGCCGAACAGCTCGGCCAGCCCGCCGCGGATCCGGTGCACCAGCGACCTGACCGGCGCCTGCCGGTGCGACGTGCCGAGGTAGGTCGCTCCCGAGCTCGCGAGCGCGGCCAGCTGCTCCGGGCGGATCTTGGCCGGCCCGCTGCCGAACCTGCCGTCTTTCGGCTTGAGCTCCGCCGGGATCACGATGCTGCTCATTATCGCAGCTTACCGGCGGGTTGCCGTGATTCGCTGACGGGCGCGCCGGGCGCTAACACCGGCTGGTCGAGCACCTCGTCGGCGCCGGAGACGGTGCGGACCGATCGCATCGGGGGACCGATGTACCGCGCGGCCGGACGGACCAGCCTGCCGGTGCGCTTCTGCTCCAGGATGTGGGCCGCCCACCCCGCCGTCCGCGCGCAGGTGAACATCGAGGTGAACATGTGCGGCGGAACGCCCGCGAAGTCGAGCACGATGGCGGCCCAGAACTCCACGTTGGTCTCGAGCACCCGGTCCAGGCGCCGGGCCCGGAGCTCGGCCAGAGCCGCCTTCTCCAGCGCCAGCGCGACCTCATACCGCGGCGCGCCCAGCTCCTTGGCCGTGCGGCGGAGCACCCGGGCGCGGGGATCCTCGGCCCGGTACACCCGGTGCCCGAATCCCATCAGTCGTTCCCCCCGGTCCAGCGCCGACGTCACGTACCGGTCGGCGTCCCCGGTCCGTTCGACCTCTTCGATCATGTGCAGGACGCGCGCCGGTGCGCCGCCGTGCAGCGGGCCCGACATGGCGCCGACGGCCCCGGACAGGGCGGCCGCCACGTCGGCTCCGGTGGAGGCGATCACGCGGGCGGTGAACGTCGAGGCGTTCATGCCGTGCTCGGCGGCCGAGGTCCAGTACGCGTCGACCGCTTTGACGTGCGCAGGGTCCGGATCGCCGCGCCAGCGGACCATGAACCGCTCGGTGATCGTCGCGGCCTGGTCCACCCGGCGCTGCGGCACCATGGGAAGCCCAGGGCCGCGAGCAGCCTGCGCCACGAAGGACAAGGCCATCACCGAGGCGCGGGCGAGGTCCTCGCGGGCCTGCTCGTCGCTGATATCGAGGAGCTGCTTCAGCCCCCAGGCGGGTGCGAGCATGGCCAGGGCGCTCTGCACATCTACCCGGATATCGCCGGAATGGACCGGGATCGGGTAAGGCTCGGCAGGCGGCAGCCCGGGCGCGAAGGCGTTGTCGACCAGAAGGCCCCAGACATGGCCGTACGGGACATGGCCGACGAGCTCTTCAATGTCAACTCCCCGGTACCGGAGCGCGCCGCCCTCTTTGTCCGGCTCGGCGATTTCCGTCTCGAAGGCGATGACCCCTTCAAGTCCTGGCTTGAAGTCCGACATCGGTGTTTCCTCTCTTCGCTACCATTCAACCGCCCTGACCAGGGTTTGCGGTAGCCGAAACAGGTGTGAGGATCATTACCCATGGACACGACACAGCGTGATTCAGAACCGGGCGGCCTGTCAGAGGGCACGATGGCTGGCGATCCGATGACGCAGTTTGCCCGCTGGATGTCGGACGCGCAGGCGCTGAACCTGGCCGAACCGACCGCGATGGTGCTCACCACCGTGTCCGCCGAGGGCCGGCCGCGGGCTCGGACCGTGCTGCTGAAGGCGCATGACCAGGCGGGTTTCACCTTCTACACCAACCGGACCTCGCGCAAGGGCCGGGACATCGCGGACAACCCCCGGGTGTGCGCGGTGTTTCCCTGGTACGCCATGCAGCGCCAGGTCACCGTCGAGGGCGCCGCGACTGCGATGTCACGCGAGGACAGCGAGCCGTACTACAGGTCCCGGCCCCGGGGGTCGCAAATCGGAGCGTGGGCCAGCAGGCAGTCGCAGGTCATCGGCTCTCGCGATGAGCTAACCGATCGCGTCGCCTCACTTGAGCGACGCTGGCCGGCCCCGGCGAGCATCCCGATGCCGGATTTCTGGGGCGGCTACGTGCTGGTACCCGAGACGGTCGAGTTCTGGCAGGCAGGCCTGTACCGGCTGCACGACCGCCTCCGCTACCGGCGCCACGATGACGGCTGGGCCATCGAGCGCCTCTCCCCCTGACCGGGCCAGCACTGACCGGGCCAGCCCAGTCCCAGCCACCGGCGCCCCGGCATAGCATCACAAGCAGGAGGATGAGGAGTTGACAGCCCAGGGGCTCATTGACACGACGGAGATGTACCTCCGTACGATCTTCGAACTCGAAGAGGAGGGCGTGGTGCCGCTGCGCGCCCGCATCGCCGAGCGGCTGGCGCAAAGCGGTCCGACCGTCAGCCAGACGGTGGCCAGGATGGAGCGGGACGGGCTGCTGCACGTCGCCGGGGACCGGCAGCTCTCGCTCAGCGACGTCGGCCGGATGCTGGCCACCAGGGTGATGCGCAAGCACAGGCTGGCTGAATGCCTGCTCGTTGCGGTCATCAAGCTGCCCTGGGAGGAAGTGCACATCGAGGCGTGCCGGTGGGAGCACGTGATCTCGGAGAGCGTCGAGCGCCGTCTGCTCGAGCTACTCGGCTACCCCGTTCGCTGCCCGCACGGCAATCTCATTCCCGGCCTAGCCGAACTCGGCCTGCCGGGCGAAGCGCTGGAACGGGTGCGGGTGGCAACGAGCGAGACGGGTGAGGCGATGACAAAGGCCGCATCGGGGGACACCATGCGGGTAGTCATTCGCAGAATTGGCGAGCAAATTCAGAGTGATCTTGTTCTGATGCTTAAACTAAAGCGCGCCGGGATACAACCCGGACGCGAGGTGATTCTCATGGCCAGTGACGATGGTGTGCGCGTGACGGCCGCCGACTCGGTGGACGCTATCCCGGCCGAACTCCCCAGCCAGGTCGCAGCGCATATATTTGTCTCTATTAGCAGCCGGTATCAGTCGGTGGCCGGAGCGTGATCATGTCAATCGGAAACGCTACCTGGGCCGGGGAGCGCAGGCATGACAGGGTGGGGTGAAGCCGCTTTCGACGCATACCTCCCGGCGGACATGGTCCTGAGCCAGGCAGATATAGCGGTCGTGGTCACGGACCGGCTGAGCAACCTGCTCTACCTCAACGAGTACGCGGCGAGGCTTTTCCGGATTTCCGGTGACGTGGCGCGGCTGGCCGGCTGCTCTGTGCTGTCGCTCGGATTGCTCGCCGACGACGACGTGCGCAAGACGGAGGATCTGGCCGCGCAGGTGCTCCGCGGCCGGTCGTGGGAGGGAACGTTCGAGAGCATGCGCGGCGACGGGTCGCGCGCGCTTATCCGCGCCTTCGCTGTGCCCTTGCGTCACCCGGGCGGCGACATCGACGGGATGGTGATCCTGGCCCGCGAGGCGAGCAAACGCGACGGCCAGGGGGAGCAGGACAGGCTGGCCCTGCTCGAGCGGGTGGGCGAGCGGCTGGCCGGCTCGCTGGAGATCGGCACCACGCTCAAGCACGTGGCGGAGATGCTCGTGCCGCAATTCGCCGACCACTGCTTCATCGATCTTTATCAGGGCGACCAGCTCATCCGCCGGGTGCAGCGGCATGCGAGCGACTGGCTGCCGCCGCCGGGTACCTGGGCGCAGGTGGGCGAGCAGATTCACTATCCGGAAGGCCATTTCTGCCAGCAGGCGATGGCGCGTCTGGACACGATCGCGATCAATGACCTGGACAGCGGGTACTACCCGGCGCCGAGCGCGGAGAGCATGTCGGCCGCTCACCAGGCCGGCCTGACGTCCGTGATCGCGGCGCCGCTGTCCGCCCGGGGTGAGCTGCTCGGCGTCATGAGCCTGGCCCTGTCCCGGCTCACCGAGCGCGACGAGCGCCACTACGACACGCCCGACCGCGACCTGATCGGCGCGATCGCCAGCCGGGTGGCGATCGCGATCGACAACGCGATGCTGTTCGAGACCGAGCGGCAGACCGCGCTGGCCTTCCAGAAGAGCCTGCTGCCGCAGGCGATCCCGGAGCTCGACGGCCTGGAGGTCGCCTGCAGGTACGTGCCCGCCAAGCCGCTTGAGACGCAGGGCCAGGGGATCCAGACCCAGGTCGGCGGCGACTGGTACGACATCATCCCGCTGGCCGCCGGGCGGGTGGGCATCGTCATCGGCGACGTCGAGGGCCGGGGCGCACGGGCCGCGGCGATCATGGGTCAGCTGCGGGCCGCGCTCCGGGCGTTCGCCCAGGACGAGAAGTCACCCGCGGACATCATGCGGAAGCTGGATGAGTGGTGCCGGTCGCTGGCCCCCCCGGACGAGCACGGGGCGCAGCTGGCGGGCGACCCGCCCACGTGCAGCTGCATCTACATGATCTACGACGCGTGGTCCAGGGAGCTGACCTTCGCTAACGCGGGCCACGACGCGCCGATGCTGATCAGCGGCGGCCAGGTCCGGCAGCTTGAGTTCTTGTACAAGGGCGTCCTGCTTGGCGTGCGAGGCAAGGGGATCCGCGGCCTGCCCACGTACAAGGAGCAGACGATCGACATGCCCCCCGGGGCCATCCTGGTGTTCTACACCGATGGCCTGACCGACCGGCGGACTCGTGCCGACGGCTCGGGGCACTACTCCGAGACCGAGGCCACCGACATGTTGCGGTACGCGGTCCGCGCGGCCGCGGCCAGCGGGGATGCTGACGCCGTGGCGACGGCGGCCGAGTACGCGGTGCCCGGAGACATCGATGACGACATGGCCATCTTGGTGGTGAAGTCCTCGCCCTCCGAGCTCGCCTCGACCGAGCGCGTGTTCCCCGCCGAGCCGATCATGGTTTCCGAGGCCAGGCGGCTGGCTGCCCAGACGTTCGGGTCCTGGGGCATGGACGCCGAGCAGGCCGAGCTGGCCTGCCTGCTGGTTTCCGAGGTGGTGACCAACGCGGTCCTGCATGCCTCGATCACGCCGAGTCCGGACCGTGGGCTCGACCTCGAGCTTGAGCCCTTGATCATGCCCGCGTCTGCCGGGTCGGCCCCGGTGGCCCCGGTGGCCCCGCGCGTTCCGATGGCCCCGATGGCCCCGATGGCCCCGCGCGTTCCGGTAGCCCCCGTGGCCCCGCCCGCTCCTGCTAAACCGCTGGCCCCGCCCGCCCGGGAGTTTGCGCTGCGGCTGCGACGTGGCGCGACCTCGGTGTGGGTGGAGGTCTTCGATCCCGACCTCCGGCTACCCCGGATACGTACCGCGGGAGAGACGGACGAAGGCGGACGCGGCCTCTACCTGGTCGAACAGCTAGCGACCCGGTGGGGTTCCCGGCCGACTCCGGAAGGCAAAGCGGTGTGGTTCGAGATGCCGCGAAGCGGTAAACGAGCCTGACGGCGGCCCGTCCCCGTCCGTCCCCCGGATGCTTCAGTGGCCGTTGTGCGCGGCGTACAGCATGATAACGACGAGAACGAAAATAGTAATTGCCCCGGCCCAGTGTTTACCCGAGACACCTAGCTTCATCTTGCCGCGCACGCGGGTCCATCCGAACCCGACGAGTACGCCGAGGAACAACAGCAAGATAAGTCCGGTCATAGCCGCCTCCTGAACCTGCGGTTTTGCGACCCGCTTCGAGACTACGGCATTCGGCCGCCGGGCGCGAGACGAGGTACCGTGAGGTTGCCAGGCAAAACCGGCGAATGGGTCCGGCCAGGCAGAGCCGGACCCGCCCGACCTGCAGACGGAGGCCACAATGGCGGAGGCGTACATAGCCGGTGCGGTACGCACCGCGATCGGCAGGCGGAACGGCTCCCTGGCCGGTGTCCACCCGGTCGACCTCGGAGCTCACGCCCTGCGCGGGCTGATCGACCGCACCGGGGTCGATCCCGCCGCGGTCGACGACGTGATCATGGGCTGCGTCTCGCAGATCGGCCCGCAGACCTTCGACATCGCCAGGAACGCCTGGCTGTCAGCCGGCCTGCCGGAGAGCGTGCCTGGCGTCACCATCGACCGGCAGTGCGGGTCGTCCCAGCAGGCGGTCCATTTCGCGGTGCAGGGCGTCCTGTCGGGCACCCAGGACCTGGTGGTCGCCGCCGGGGTGGAAAGCATGAGCGTCGTCACCATGGGCTCCACCGTGACCCTGGCCACGCAGGCGGGCATGCCCTCCCCGTGGGGTACCGGCTGGCGGAAACGCTACGGTGACCAGGAGATCTCCCAGTTCCGCGGCGCCCAGCTGATCTGCGAGCAGTGGGGCCTCAAGCGCGGTCAGCTTGAGGAGTTCGCGCTGGAGAGCCACCAGCGGGCGATCCGTGCCATCGACGAAGGCCGGTTCGAGCGGGAGATCGTCCCGCTGGATGGCTTCAGCCAGGACGAGGGCCCGCGCCGGGACACCTCGCTGGAGAAGATGGCGGGGCTGGCGCCGCTCCGCGACGGCTGGGAGATCACCGCCGCGGTCTCCTCGCAGATCTCTGACGGGGCCGGCGCGCTGCTCATCGCGTCGGAAGCGGCCCTGGACCGGTACGGCCTGACCCCGCTGGCCCGGGTGCACGCGCTGACCGTGGTCGGCTCCAACCCGGTGCTGATGCTGACCGGCCCGATCGGCGCGACCCGTAAGGTGCTGGCCCGGGCCGGCCTGACGGTCGCGGACATCGACGTGTTCGAGGTCAGCGAGGCGTTCGCGCCTGTGCTGCTGGCCTGGTCGCAGGACACCGGGGCGTCGCTCGAGCGGACCAACCCGAACGGCGGGGCCATCGCGCTCGGGCATCCGCTCGGAGCGACGGGAGCGATCCTGATGACCAAGCTCGTGCACGAGCTTGAGCGGACATCGGGCCGGTTCGGCCTGCAGACCATGTGCGAGGGCGGCGGCCAGGCCAACGCCACGATCATCGAGAGAATCTAACGACCCGGCCCCCTCCGGGCCGCCCTGGACGTCCGGACCGCGCAGCGTGTAGCCGATCCCGCGGCGGGTGTGGATGAGCGGCGGGCCGAGCCGGTGGAGCTTGCGCCGCAGGTAACTCACGTACGTCTCCAGCACCTGCGGTTGGCCGCCATAGTCGCGGCCCCACACGCGCTGCAGTAGCTGGGTTCTGGTCAGCACCTGGCCCTGATGACGTATCAGGCAGGCCAGCAGCCGGAACTCGGTCGGCGACAGGTCCACCGGCGCTCCGGCCCGGTGGACCGTCCACCGGGACTCATCGAGCACGAGGTCGCCGCAGCAGAGCAGGCCAGGCTCCGCTGACTCCGGCCGAACGGCGCTGGTGCCGGCCCAGGCGTAGGCCGGATGAGCCGGGGTGCGCCGGTGATGGCGCTGCCATCGGCTGACCAGGCTGGTTTACCAAGAGGTCGGGGCCACGGCCGGCGTGTTGACGGCCCCTGTGCTGGTCCCTGTGCTGGTCCCTGTGCTGGCCCGGCCGCCCACGTCGGCCGTGGTCAGCGGGGTAAACAGCACCAGCGTGGCGTGCAGCATCCAGTGCGACCGTGATCCGACCACCACCGCCAGGTCACCGCGGGTCAGTGCGCTTGTGGCCAGCCACGCGTTCTGGGTGAACGTGCTCGGCTGCCACGATGGCATGGCACTCGACGGCATGGTGGCGGTCTGCGATACCGTCGCCGTGGTCCTGGTCACCGTGACCGTGACCGTGAGGTCGGTGTTAGCCACCTGCACCGATACCGTCTGCGCCGCCGGGGTGGGCGTCAGCATCCGGGCGGCGACCAGCGGGCTTCCGGCCAGCAGCGTCGTCGCCGGGACCATGTTGCCCGAGGACATCGCCTGCTGCGTGGCGCTGGTACTGGCGGTCAGGGCCGACGTGCCAGCCGTGGTCGTCGCGACGTTCTGGATATGGGTGGCACCGGATAGCAGCCACAGGTGCAGCGAGGAGTTGGAAGACTGCAGGATGAGGAACTTCTTCGTGGCCAGGACGACGATGCCGCGCTGCACGTCCAGCGTGCGGCCGGCGTAGGAGGCCTGGCTGAACTGCCGGGCCTGGGTCTGCCCGGCGAGCTGCCAGTACGCGGTCTGCCTGGACCGGCCCCACTGGTTCATGACCGAGTTGAGCGTGGCTCCTTCGCTGCTGAAGCGGGCCGCGTAAGCGGCTGGCTGGGCCGTGCTGGCCGCCGGCTGGCTCGTGGCCGCGATCGCGACCGCGGCGATCGAGCCGACGCCGACCAGGGCCGCGGCCGCGATACCGACGCGGGCCTTCCTCGGCGCCTGACGGCTTTTCCCGTAACGCTCGCGGGCAATCATGGATGTCTCCTTCTGCCATGGACGCTGCGCCCGCTTCGCGCGTCCGGGTTTCGTCGGTCCGGGCCTGTGGGTGCTAGGTACCCGATGGACGGCCCGTTTGTATCCATGGGTCGAGACTGCCCGGATAAGTCCCGGCGGTGACCCGAATCGCGGCTCACGTAAGCAGTACGTTCGCGACTTCACATGCTCACGCGGCGCTAGCGCATGGCCCCGCAGCGGTCAGCCAAGGAGTTCAGCGCTCGGTTACATTCGCTCCGGCATGGGCACCCCGAGCAGGCCGAGGCCGGTGCTCAGTACGTCATGGGTGAGGGCGGATAGCGCGAGCCGGCTCGCCCGCAGCGAGGAAGTCTCCGCCTTCAGCACCGGGCACTCCTCGTAGAACGTGGTGAACAAGCTGGCCACGTCGAAGAGGTACGCGGCCAGCCGGTGCGGCTCCGCGGTCTGGCCGACCTGGGTTAGGATCGCGCCGAAGCCGAGCAGCCGCAGCGCGAGGGCCCGTTCGGGACCCGCGGTGATGGCCACGGCCGAGCTGCGGACGTCCTGCGCCGCGGCTCCCGGTCCGGCGTTCCCGGCATCGGCCGCCCGGCGGAAGATCGACCGGATCCGCGCGGTCGCGTACTGCAGGTACGGCCCGGTGTTGCCGCGGAACGAGATCATCCGGTCCCAGTCGAAGACGTACGCGCTCTCCCGCGCGGTGGACAGGTCGGCGTATTTCACGGCGCCGATACCGACGGCTTCGGCGACCGCATCAAGCTCGCCGGCGTCGAAGCGCGCGGTCGCGTCGAGCTCGCTGAGGATGCCGCGCGCACGGTCGACGGCCTCCTGCAGCAGGTCGCTGAGCTGGACATTGTCTCCAGACCGGGTACGGAGCCTGTTGCCGTCGGGGCCGAGGACCAGGCCTATCTGGGCGTGCTCGAAGGAGACGCCCGGCGGTATCCAGCCCGCCTGCCTGGCCACCGCGAACACCATCTGGAAGTGCAGCGCCTGGTCCGAGCCGACCACATAGATGGCGCGATCACTGTGTAGCACATCGACCCGGTACCTGATGGTGGCCAGATCCGTGGTGGAGTAGTTGTAGCCGCCGTCGCTCTTCCTGATGATGACGGGCATCGGCCGGCCTTCGCGGCCCGTGAAGCCGGGCGGGAAGGCGCACAGCGCGCCGTCGCTTTCGACCGCGATGCCTTGGTCTTCCAGCTGGGCCACCGTGTCGGCGAGCATGTCGTTGTAGAAGCTCTCGCCCTTGATGTCATCGTCGGTCAGCGTGACACCGAGCCGGCCGTAGCTGCGGTGCAGGTAGTCCTTGGACAGGTCGACCAGCTCCTGCCACAGCTTCAACGTGGCCGGGTCGCCGCCCTGCAGGTCCACGACCCGCATCCGCGCGTGCTCCGCGAATTCCGGGTCGGTGTCGAATTTGCGCCGGGCCGCCTGGTAAAACCTGTTCGGGTCGGTGCGCAGCAACCCGGCTGCTGCGGATTCCTCGCCCACGTCGAGCAAGTACTCGATGAGCATGCCGAACTGGGTGCCCCAGTCGCCGACGTGGTTGTCCCTGATCACCCGGTGCCCGGCGAACTCCAGGACCCGGGCGATGGCGTCGCCGGCGATCGTCGTGCGCAGGTGCCCGACGTGCATCTCCTTGGCGATATTGGGGGACGAGTACTCCACCACGATGGTCTGCGGCTCGGCCGCGGGCGCCAGTCCGAGCTTGGCATCGCCGAGCATGCGGGTGGCCTCGGCGGCGATCCAGTCGTCGCGCAGGGTGAAATTAATGAAGCCGGGTCCGCTGACCGCTGGCTCGGCGGACAGGTCCGCGACGTCGAGCCGGGCGGCTAGCTCCGCGGCCACCTCGCGCGGCGCGCGGCCGAGCCGCTTGCCGAGCGGAAGGGCCGCGTTGGACTGAAAGTCGGCGAAGGCGGAGGGCCGGATCAACGGGTCGGCGTCGCGGTAATCCGGGCCGAACGAAGCCACGATGGCGTCGCGTACCCGCTGCGCGAGCACCTGCTGAGGATCGGCCATACGGTAAGCCTAGCGGGGATCGCGACCCGGCCTGCGGCAGCGGCGCCCAGCTACGGCCGACCGTAACGGGCGGCGGAGGAAGTGCCCGCCGCGGCTTGAAGACCGCCCGGGGCTGAGCCGCTGCGTGATCTTTTCCGTGATCTGGCCGCGGGCCAGGTCGGCCGCGAGCAGGCAGGCAGACGTGACGGCCCGGGCGGTGCTCGCGCCGTGCGCGATCACCACGGTGCCGCCCAGGCCGAGCAGGACAGCTCCGCCGTAGCTCTCCGCGTCCAGCCGCGCGGTGAGCTCCCGGAGCCCGCGGCGCTGCAGGAACGCGCCGACACGGGCAGCCGCGGTACCGGTAACCGCGGCCCGCAGTTCGGCCGCGGCGAACCGGATCGAGCCTTCAAGCGTCTTCAGCGCCACGTTCCCGGTAAAGCCGTCGGTCACGATCACGTCAAGCTCGCCGGCCAGCAGGTCGCCGCCCTCCACGTTGCCCGCGAAGCTCAGCGGGAGGGCGCCGTTCGGCGGGTCGCTGGCCAGCAGTTCATGGGCACGTCTGGTGAACTTGTTCCCCTTCCCCGGCTCCGTCCCGATGGTCAGCAGCCCGACTCTGGGCGCAGCCACACCGAGGGTCAGCTGGGCGTAGGCGACACCAAGCTGGCCAAACTGGACGAGCATCTCGGGTTTGGGGTCCGCGGTCGCGCCCGCGTCGATCAGCACCGTACGGCCGGGGCGGGTCGGCAGCACCACGGCGAGTCCGGGCCGCATGACACCAGGCAGCGGACGCAGCCGGAGCCTCGCGGTGGCCACGATTCCGCCGGTCGACCCGGCGGAGACCACCGCGGCCGCGTCGCCCCGCCTGACCAGCTGGCACGCGACCGCCACGCTTGACCGCGGACGGCGCAGGCTGGCTAGCGCGCCCTCGTCCATGGCCAGGTTGTCCTCGGCCGGCACGACCTGAAGCTCATCCGCGGCGTCCATCGCGGTCAGCGCCTGGCCCAGGCGCGTCGCGGGCCCGGTCAGCACCACGCGGACGCCGTGCTCGCGCTGCGCCGCCAGCGCCCCGGCCACGATCTCGTCGGGAGCATGATCACCGCCCATGGCGTCGACCGCGATGACCGGGCCAGCGGGGCCGAAGCCGCGGCGCGGGACGCTGCCCGCCAGACGGCTGCCGGAGTCCTCGGCACCGGAGTCGGTGATCCCGCCGGGTTCCCTCGCCTCCCCGAACGCCTCGCCGCTTTCCCCGTTGCGCCGGGGACCGGCGGTGCTCTCAGCATCCCGGGCCGGGGAGCGCCGAGGCGAGCCGTCCGGTGCCGTGCTCAGCGGGTCACCGGGGTGCGCGGCCAGAGATGATGTCTCATCCTTCGTGTGTCCTTCAGCCGAAGTGTGCCTGTCTGGTGGGCCCATTATGGCCCTGACGAGGCGCTCGGGCCTGGCCGGCCGGGCGGCGCCCAGCGTGCCT
>Ga0066790_10000319_pt1 | contig 17220 bp, 13 predicted proteins | sample OrgsoiDNA2013050_FD_70963 | JGI IMG/M metagenome (GOLD analysis project Ga0066790, IMG submission 70963) | Permafrost soil microbial communities from the Arctic, to analyse light accelerated degradation of dissolved organic matter (DOM) -... | ecosystem: Environmental > Terrestrial > Soil >...
AAACCGCGACAGATCAAGTTGGCCGGAATAGGCCGCCGTGGTGATGTCGTTCAAATTGACGCCGCCCAGATCGAGGACCAGATCGGCGCCTTCGATGATTTGGCGCGTTTTCGGCTCCGACACCGCGCCGGCATACATGCCGGCAAACTGCGGATGACTTTCACCGATGACGCATTTTTCCATGAGCGTTGTAACAAAAGGACAGCCCAGCGCTTCGATCGCCTTCTGTGCCTCTTTCTGCAAGCCGAGCCGCGAAATTGTGAAGGCGGGAAATGCGACTATGGATTTTGCCTTGTTGATGCGTTCTGCGATGATCGCCATCGCCTTTTGTAACGCAGCTTCGTTTGATCGAGGCACGATCGGCTTCACGTCAGCCGACACGACTGGGGATAGCGCGTAGTCCGACGGCACTGCGATATAGGCAGGCTGATGGTTGCGGCGTGCCTCCGCGATGATGCGCTCCATTTCGACGACGCAGTTCTCCGGATTGATGACCGCATGACAGCACGCGGCGCCGGCGGACAGTTCGACGAAATTGCCGAAGAGGCCGTCGCCGAGGGTGTGATGGGCGATCTTGTGCAAGCGCTGATGCTGATAGGAGGGCATTCCCACGACGTGAAAAACCAATGATCGTTCAGCCTTAGCGCCCATCACGCCGTTTATGGCGGATAGCTCGCCGACGCCATAGGTCGTTGCCAACATCGCCGCGCCCCGGATGCGCGCATAGCCATCTGCGGCGTAAGACGCATTCAATTCATTGGAACAGCCGATCCACTTCACCTTAGCGCTGCTGTCGACCGCATCGCAAATTGGAAACACGTAATCGCCGGCAACGCCAAAGCAGTGGTCGATTCCTTCTGCGGCAAGGCGCTCGACAATGTAATCAGCGACGTTGACAGCTGATGTGTCAGTCTTTGGAAGCTGAGTCATGGCCTTCTCCTCCTGGCTACTTACTGCAATGCCGTGAAAAAACGGTCTTAGAGCCCGTCCGGTATGTTCCCAAGAGCGCCTCGGACCTGCTCTTCGAAACCCTCATCTCGACCGCACATGCAGCCTAAGAGGATCGCGCTCAGCGCTTCAATTGCAAGTAGGTAATCTTCCGATATCTAAGGTGTAACGGAACGATACAAAGGTTTATGGCGCTCACCCCTAAAGTCGACCACTTCCGCAATGGGTCAAAGAGCGACATCGACTCGATCACGATCCGTCCGCGCGGGTGGCAGGGATCGTAAACTGAAAGAGAGCACCCTGCGGTTCGCACGGGATCGCCCACAGCCGTCCGCCGTGGGCTTCGATGATCGAGCGGCAGATAGATAGGCCCATGCCCATGCCCTCGGGCTTGGTCGTGTAGAATGGCTCGAACACGCGCTCAAGAGCCGCCGGCGCGAAGCCTTGACCCGAATCTCGCACCTCGACTGACACGCCATCGGGTCCGTCACGGGTGCTGATGAGCAATTCCCGCTCCTCTTCGCCGACGTCGCGCATCGCGTCGATAGCATTGATGATCAAGTTAAGTAATACCTGTTGCAGCTGGACCCGATCTCCCTGGACACGCGGCAAGCCCTCCGCCAACTGCGTCCGCACCGAGACACTATTGTTTACGGCCTCCGTCTGGGTGAGAGCAATAACCTCAAGGATGGCATCGTTGATCGCCACGGCGTCCTTTCGTACAGGCATCTTCTTAACGAGCGCGCGGATTCGTCCGACGACCTCACCTGCGCGATTCCCCTCCTTGACGATAAGGGACAGCGCGTCATCCACCTCGCGAAGATTCGGTGGCTGAGCGCTTAGCCAACGCCGGGCGGCTAACGCGTACGTCACTGCCGCGGTGATCGGCTGGTTCACTTCATGCGCGATTGATGACGTCAGCTGCCCCAACGTTGCCACGCGATTGGTGTGCGCGAGCTCCAGTTGCGACTCGCGGTAGCGCCACTCGTTTTCGCGAGCTTCTGTCTCTACTGTCCGCAATGCCGTAATGTCGGTGCCGGTGCCGCGATAACCGCGGAATTCTCCGTTGGCGTGAAACACTGGCTTGCCGCTCGCCCTCACGTACATCGGAGAGCCGTTGCCGCTCAACCCACGATATACGAAGTCACGGAACGGTTTGCGTGAATCGAGGGTTTCCAACATAAGTCGCCACTTCTCGGGTTCCGTTTCAAGGTCGAGAGCGTGATCCCAACACGCCGTGCCGAGTCGGTTGGCCGCGGGTGCGCCAAACGCATTCTCGGTCAGCAGCGTGAATTTGTAGTCCGGACCGACTTCCCAAAGCCAATCCGAGGCGGTTTCGGCGTAGTCGCGGAACCTCGCCTCGCTCTCCCGCAATGCTTCTTCGGCCCGCCAGCGCTCCGTCACATCGATCTGCGTAGCGACCACCTCGACCAGTCCCCCGTTTGTGGAGAATACGGGTTGGCGGATCGATTCGATGTATTTGACCGTTCCATCGGGTAGTACGATTTTGAATTCGCTCGAAAAGCCTCCTTTGTCGTTCTGCGCGTGCTCAACCTCCGCGCGCACCCGGTTGCGGTCATCCGAGTGGATCCGTTGCCACACCGCTTCGCGGCTCGGGAGGCCGTCGCGCGGATCAAATCCGAAAATTCGATAAGTCTCCTCTGACCAATAGAGAATGGTCGTTGCGTCGTATGCCGACGCACCGGTGTGACTCAGCCTCTGTGCTTCAGCTAGATGGGCTTCGCTGCGGCGTAGCCGGTCTTCAGTCTTCTTGCCTTCATCAATATCAACAGACAAGCCGTACCACTGGATGATCCGCCCCTCTCGGTCGTGCAGCGGCTCACCGCGAGCATGGTGCCAACGATATTCGCCGTCCGACCGACGCAGACGGTGCACAGCCTCGTAGGAAGTTCCGGTCTGAATTGCCTGATAGAAAGCCTTTGCAGTTTCCGGAAAGTCCGCCGGGTGCAGGAATGTTTCCCAACCACCATGCTGAAAATCCTCCAATCGCATGCCGCAGTAGTCCAAAAGGCGCTGATTGAATTGGGTCGGTTCGCCGGCGGGGTCCGCTGACCAGAGGAGGCCTGGTACCGTTTCGATGAGTTGACGGAGCTTGTATTCGCTCTCCCGCAATCCTTCCTCGGCGCATTTGAGCTCGTCAACATCCACGTTCACACCGACCCACTGCAGCAGGTTCCATCGTTCGCCCGGAGCGGCTCGACGCGACTGCGGAACCAGCGGTAGCCTCCTTGGGCGTTACGAACTCGAAAACTCTCCTCAGCGAACTCGCCCGTGCGCAGACAGGTTGACCAGGATTTGCGTGATTTTTCGTGGTCGTCGGGATGCAACAACGGGATATGGGCGTCCCACTGTGCGCCAATGTCGATGCCGAAACGTAGGGGATGATCTTTCGGAAGACCAAGGTAATCCGCAGTTCGTTTATTCACGAAGGTGAGGCCGCCGGACGGAGCCGCGTACCAAGTATACGCCGGAATTACATTTAGACTGGCTTGCAGCTGTGCCAGGAATCTGGACTGTTCTTCGGCCTTCTTGTCTTCATCAACGTCGATAGTCATCTTCCACCTGCGGGTTTTGTGTATCGACCGAGCGGCGTGGCTGCCCCGTAGCGGCACTCCATTCACGATGCCGCAGCCGGATGAGCCGGCGCAACGAAGCCAAAGACAGCGCCGCGTGGCACGTTAGGGCTAGCCCACAATCGTCCGTTATGCGCTTCGATAATCGACCGGCAGATCGACAGTCCAAGCCCCACACCGCTCGGTTTGGTGCTGTAGAAAGCCTCGAACACACGGTCAGTTTCCGCCGGCGCGAAGCCTGGACCTGAGTCCCGCACCTCGACTGATACGCCGTCCGGTTCGTGACACGTGCTAATGAGCAATTCCCGTTCCCCTTCGCCGACGTCGCGCATCGCTTCGATGGCGTTGATGATCAGGTTAAGCAGCACCTGTTGCAACTGGACCCGATCTCCCTCGACACGCGGCAAGCCCTCGGCTAACTGCGTCCGCACCGAGACGCCGTTGTTTGCCGCCTCGATACGGGTGAGAACAATAATCTCGAGGATGGCGTCGTTGATCGCTACGGCGTCTTTTCGTGGGGGCGCCTTCTTGATGAGCGCGCGGATTCGTCCGACGACCTCGCCTGCGCGATTCCCCTCCTTGACAATAAGTGAGAGCGCATCATCCGCCTCGTCAAAATTCGGCGGCTCAGCGCTTAGGAAACGCCGTGCGGCTAACGCGTACGTGACTGCCGCTGTAATCGGCTGGTTCACTTCATGGGTGATCGAGGCCGTCAATTGGCCCATCGTCGCGACGCGGTTGGCGTGCGCGAGCTCGAGTTCCGCCTTGCGGTATCGCTGCTCGTTTTCGCGAGCTTCTTCTTCTGCCGTCCGCAATGCCGTAACATCGGTGCCTGTGCCGCGATAACCGCGGAATTCTCCGTTGGCATCAAACACTGGCTTGCCGCTTATTTTATTATAAACCACAGATCCGTCGCCATGTGTGGCCCGGTAGACAAAATCGCGAAACGGCTGACGCACCTCGAGCATAGACCGATGAAGCTCCCACTTTTCCGGCTCCGATTGGACGTCCGTTGCGAATTCCCATCGGGCCACCCCGATCCGGCTCACAGTCGGGAGGCCGCCAGCGAGACGTCGTTCGTCCTCCGTGAGGCGTGTGAATTTGTGATCAGGATCGGTTTCCCAGTACCAATCGGAGGCGCTTTCCGCGTAGTCTCGGAATTTCGCTTCGCTTTCCCGCAATGCTTCCTCGGCGCGCCTGCGCTCGATGAACTGACCGATCTGGCTGCCGACGGTAGCCAGCACGTTAAGCAGCTCTTGATCGGGCTGCCTGATCTCGCGACTGAAAAACTCGATCACGCCCAAGGCCTCGCCCCCGAGCAGAATGGGAAGGCCGAAGGCTGCGTGTAGTCCTTCGCGTTCGGCGATGGGTCCGCGCGGGAAATTCTCATCAAGAACGACATCGGGAACGTATTCGGGCTCAAGGCTGGACCACACCCGACCCGGTAGTCCCAAGCCCGGAGCGAAAGTGAACTCCCGGCTGACTCTTTCGAATTCCGGGACTTCTATCGACGCCTTATGCCAAAGCTCGATGCAGCGCAGCGCCTCGACCTCCGGGTCCACGCGCCAGAGCACGCCCACGTCCCATCCCAGACACTCGCCCATAGCCCACAATATTCTCGGAGTGGCCTCTTCGATCGTGACCGCTTCCGCCAAAATCTGTGCGATCCTGTGCTGCACGTGGAGGCGTTCCTCGGCACGCTTGCGATCCTCGATGTCGTAGGCAGTCCCGTACCACTTGATAATCCTGCCGCTATCGTCGCGCGCAGCAACTCGATCGATAGCGAACCAGCGATACTGTCCGTCGGCACGCCGGACGCGCTCCTCTGTATGCCATGGCGCGCCGGTGGCAAGGGCGTCACCCCACTTTTTATCACCCCCTGCGGTGTCCTCGGGATGCGCCACGACGGGCCATTCCGTGCCGCGCGCAGCCTCGTCGGAAAGGCCCGTGTAGTTTTTCCAGGCGGCGTTGACGAAGTCCCGCCTGGCGTCTGCCGAGTAGCTCGCCACCGGAATTGGAATGGTATCGATCATCTGCCGCAGCTCGCGACGCGCCTCGGCAAGTTGAGTCTCTCTCTCGCGCAGCGCTTGCTCGGCCTTCTTGGCTTCATCGATGTCCGTCAAGAGAACGTACCAGCGCACGATGCGCCCGGTGTCATCGCGGACAGCGCCGCCGCGGGTTTCAAACCACCGATATTCGCCGTCGAACCGGCGCAGACGTTGTTCGAAGTGGTAGGGAATCTCGGTGGCTATCGCTCTCCTAAAATTTTCAAGCATATGGGGAAGGTCTTCAGGATGAACCATATCGGTCGTTACCCAGTCCTTTTGCTCTTCCACCGGTCGGCCAAAATACTCGACGCATTGGCGATTGACGGTTTCGACTTCACCGTTCGGGGTCATGATCGCGACGAGACCGGCTATCCCGTCAAGTGCTGAACGTGCACTTCGCTCGCTTTCCCGCAATGCTTCCTCGGCGCGCTTGCGCTCCGTCAGATCGAGGACGAATGCGACACCCTCGTTACCGCCCTCTTCAAATGTTGCTACACCAATCAGCACGGGCACACGGCGACCGTCCTTTCTGGTGTATTGTTTTTCAAACGGCTCCAACCGACCGCTAATTTTTTGCTGTTCGATCTTTGCGTTATCCCGCTCGCGCCAGTCGGGCGGCGTGAGGTCGGTCCACCTTATGCGGCCCGAAACCAGGTCTTCGCGGTCGTAGTCCACCATGCGAAGAAATTCATCGTTCGCCTCAAGTACGCGACCATCGAAATCCCAGATGAAAATTCCGATGATATTGGAATCGACCAGGCGCCGGATCTTCGCTTCGCCTTCCCGCAATGCTTCCTCGGCGCGTTTGCGCTCTGTTACGTCTGTCGCAGTGCCGATGAACGCGATGAACTCTCCGTTCCCGTCGAGAACCGGGTGCCCTGATGAAATGACGTGCTTGACTGTTCCGTCAGGCAGCAAAACCCTGTACTCGTCGAAGCTGTCAACTTTTTCGTTGACCACCCTCACAAATCTCTGGTCTGTCCTGTTGCGATCCTCCGGATGAACGCGTTGCCGAAAGTTTTTGCGGGTCGGCAGATCCACCTGCGGATCCAATCCGTAAATTCGGAACATTTCCTCGGAGCAGTAGAGCACTTTCTGGCTGCGGGCGTCCCATGCCCAACTGCCGGTGCGGGTCAGTTTCTGCGTTTCGGCCAAATAGCTTTCGCTCCGCTGCAAGTTGGCGGTTCGTTCCGCCACCTTGACCTCGAGCTCGTCGCGGGCCTGACGAAGCTCTTGCTCTGCCTGTCGTCGCACGGCGCTGACCCAGCCCACAGCCAAGGCGGAGAATATGCAAAAGGTCAAATAAACGAGATCGGCAGAGCTTATTGGGCTGAAGGAAAAACCGGGACGCAGAAAGAAGTAATTAAGGCTGAGGACTGAAAGGGCAATTGCAAGCACACCTGGCCAGGTTCCTGCGTACCAAACGGTCGCGGCGACTGCGAACAGGAACGGCGTCAGAATGGCCTCGAACTGCCGGAGCAGGAAGAAATCCAACCCGATTGCGATTGCTACGGACAGAAATGCAATGCCGTAGCCGAGAATCGTCAGCATGGGTGTTGGCGATGAAGGGTCCCGACGCGCCATGGCTTGCCTCATTCGTGAGCCAGCCGACCAACGAGGTGCTATGCGCGAAAGTTGGTGACGGCATGAGGAGATAAGACAGCCTATCGTGGGGGTGTTCGAAGCCTCCACTTCTCCACTGAAGGAGTGATACGCCCGGACCGACACTAACGTTTTCCAACTCTCCCAACCAAGGACTTTTTGCGGGCCGAGGTCTTGCGACACGGCGCGCCACCGCATCTGGAGCGGGCCGTCGAGGCCGAAATGCAAGGAAGAATGCACCGACGAAGGTGTGCCTGCTGGCGACCCGACCCCGCCGGGAGTGACTGTCTCGGACGTGTCCCTCGTAGCAATCCTCGCTGCTTCCGGGATCGGGTCGGCATAAGTCGACGGGCGGCCGTCTCAGCACCCGTTACGATACTCGGCCCCGGGGGCGGGCAATGTGAATTGAAAGATAGCGCCGCAGGGCACGTTCGCCCTCGCCCACAGTCGCCCACCGTGCGCTTCGATGATGGAACGGCAGATGGCCAAACCTATGCCCATGCCTTGGACCTTGGTGGTGTAGAAGGCCTCGAACAGGCGGTCCGCAGTCTTCAGATCCAGTCCCGGACCCGAATCCCGCACCGCCACCAGTGCGCTGTTTGACTCCGCTTTCTCGGTACAAATCAGCAATTCGCGTGCTCCTTCGCGCATGATGCTCATTGCCTCCAAGGCGTTGATAATCAAATTGAGGATTACTTGCTGCAGTTGCACTCGATCTGCCTGAACAACCGGCGATGGCTCTGCGAACTGCGTCCTCACTGTTACGGCGTTTCTCGTCGCCTCGCCTCGCGTCAACTCAAGCACGTCGCGGATCGCTCCGTTGATCTCCGTGGCCTCCCTCTTCGGCGGCGCCTCCTTGAGGAGCCCACGGATCCGGTAGATCACGTCGCTTGCTCGATAGGCCTCCCTCACGATGCAATCGAGCGCTTCTCGTACCTCGTCCAGGTCCGGCGGTCGACGATCCAGAAAGTGCCGAGCGGCCTGGGCGTTGGTGACTATCGCCGCAATGGGCTGCGTCACTTCAGGGGCGATCGAGGCCGTGAGCCGTCCTATCGTCGTGACGCGGTCGACGTGCGCCAGATCGACCTGCGCCTCGCGTACAGCGGCCAGCGTTGGGGCGGCATCAAGGTCTTTTTTAGTATCCTCTGGCGCGGCGCCCAGATGTCGAATGTAGATCATAGTGCCCTCCTTTGAATCTTCGGGGCGGAACACCCGGCGGCGTAAACATCCTCCGAATGATCAATTCCCCTCTTGGAGGGGTTTGATCCCGCCCGGACGCCTTTGCTTTTTTCATGTGCAATTTGGCCTGTTGCGCCTTTGAGAGGCGGGTCCGGCTCGATTGGCTAATTCTGGCTACTGCGGGATCGGCAATTCGCGCGCACTTTGCTAAATAGGTGCAACAGCTCCGCCAATCGCCTTCGGCGAAGGCGGGGCACTCCATATGGAGTAATATGGTACCGCTTCAACAACACCTTTTTTGGTGTCCGCGATGCCTCGAGGGGCTGCGGCGCCGTTCGCGGCCGCAACGCGTTTGGCCATTGTCGGAAACTGGACGGCGCGCCGTCGCCAGGAGCGCGTCCTTAGCAAACCAGGTGCGATGATGGGACGCTCGGAGCGGTCTGCAAGCTCGCTCGACACTATCGCGGGGCACGCTGAACGCGTCTATTCGGTTGCCGAAGGGGCGACGCCTCCGCTGGGGATACAAGCGGTATCAAGCTCCTGGCAAAGATCGGCAAAAAAACACGGCCTCGATCCACTCGATAGCCAGGCGCCGCGCATCCTCACGCCTACTGAGCTGAAACATTTTCGCGAACCGCTGGATAAGCTCATCGTCACTGCCCAGCAGGAGATAGATGAGTTGTACGAGGTGGTTCGTGAGGCCGGATACACTGTCTTGCTCTGTGATAGCTCGGGCGTCGCAGTCGCACATCGTGGTGAAAATGCGCTGGCAGACCAGTTCCAGTATTGGGGAACCTGGCTCGGTGGAGTGTGGTCCGAGGAAGTGGAGGGCACAAACGGCATCGGCACCGTCATCACCGAAGAGCGGCCTGTCACCGTTCACAGAAGCCAGCATTTCAGATCCAGACACATTAACTTGAGCTGCTCTGGCGCGCCGGTGTTCGGGGTCGACGGCCGACTGATAGCCGTCCTGGACGTCTCCGCCATCGATCCCGAACTCTCCGAACGAGCGCACGCGCTGACCGGCGCGCTCACAATACGATCGGCGCGCGCGATAGAAGAGCGATTTTTTCGCGAGCAATTCCGTCGAGAGTGGATCGTCGCGGTAGCGCCACCGGAGGGAGGCACTCCAGGCATGCTGCTGACGATTGACGGCAACCAACGCATCATCGGCGCAAACCGGGCCGCGCGCACGTCCCTCCTGCTCGACGATCGCGGGCTCCAGGCGGGTACCAGCTTGTGGTCGATTTTCGAGCGAGACATCGACCTCTTCCGGCGCCAGGACCAGACCGATATCTCCGCGCGATTGCTGATCGCAGGCAGCAATGACAGTCGGCCGGTGCTTGTGACTCCACCCGATCACCCCGCGACTGCCTCGAGGAATCCAACGAACTACAACCTGCACACGCGCCCGCGCCTGGGCTCGATTGATATTTCGAGGCTGCCGCCGGCACCGCAAGCACAGGGCGGATTGTCGCCCGGCGCAATGCGTCGGGTGCGGGAATACGTGGCAGCACATTTGGGCGAAAGTATCGATCTGTCGATGCTGGCTGGAGTTGCCGGACTATCAGTGCATCATTTTGCGCGACAATTTAAGCAATCCGCCGGGGTGACGCCGCATGCCTACCTCACGCAAAAGCGAGTCGAACGTGCCCAGGAGATGTTGGTTCAAACGGGCCTCTCGTTAGCTGAAATTGCGTTCGCCGTGGGCTTTTTCGACCAAGGTCATCTAGCGCGTCATTTCCGCCATATGTTCGGTACTACTCCCCGAGAGTTTCGGTGGTCGCAACGCTAGAAGGACTGTCCCACGCTGATCGCTCATAGGATGTTCTCGTCCATGCCGTTTCTCGAGGTCACCTCGCCAGGGGTTCCGCGCTCGCGTCGCCAGTGGGCTGGACTTTGACCAAAGGCCTGTCTGAACAGCCTGCATAGATGTGCTTGATCCGAAAAGCCTACGCTCAAGGCTATTTCGCTCAGTGGTTCCGCACTGGTCATCATCAGGTGGCAGGCTCTCTCCAGACGCCTTCTCACCACGTAGGCATGTGGTGGCTCGCCTACAGCCAATTTGAACTTCCGTGAGAAATGCGCCGGGCTTCGACGCGCGACGGCACTGAGATCCCGAATGTGAATGGTGCGGTGTAGGTTGCTGTCGATGTAAGCTCGTACGCGAAGGATCTGCCAAGCCGCCAGACCGCCCTTTGTAGGGTCGTGAGCGCCCGAACAACGTTCGATCTCCGCTTGCAGGATGTGCGAAGCCGTGACCAGCGAAGCCTTGGCCGCCTCCTGATCACGCTCCAACTCCCGCTTTGCAGTTTCAAGCAGCTTGGCCAGGCTGTTCGCAACCAGATGGAACTGTTGATCGGCTGCAAAGGAAGACTCTGGTACGGCGGTTTGAAGTCCTTCCATCATCACTCCTTCAAGAAACAATCCGAGGCTTCGGATCGGCGAGAGAGTGCAGCAAGGGGCCGCTTTTGGCTCGTTAATCAGCGTTATGGAAAGTTAATGTTGCTCGGCCCCACGGGCCGAATTCAGTTTTAAAGATCAATAGGTTCCATCTCGGCGAAGCCGAGTTCGCAATAATTCAGACACGCCCGGCCGTCGCTCAGATCGAAAAAGCTATCAGAGACATGAGGATGCATACGTACAGGGCCGCCTCCCCGGGCACCAATGCCGCCGGTGACGCCGGTGACGCTCCCAATCTTGCCCTTGATAGGGCTCGCAAGAGCATCTCCCCGCCTGAGGGTCTCCGCGGGACAGGGGTTGCCGCGGAGACCTTCTCGACAAAGCGGGGACTGTACGCTTCGCCGGTACTGCAGGAGTGAATGTTAGCGTTGGTGTTGTTCTCAACGCTTGGACAAACGTGTGACGACTTGGTGGTAGGTGCGACCGCGATGTTGAACTCGACCGGACTCGGCGGCTTTGCATTCTGCCGATGCGCCACACTCCGACTTTCAAAAGGCCGAAGGACTACAGCGGGGTCGAAAGCTACAAAGGCAGACGTTTCGCTACAAGCACGGGTTCCGGCAAGAGTGTATTCGTATTTGCCCTGATGAGTATCGGCTTCGATTGCGATGACAGGCCCTCTGATGAACTAACGGGATTTGGCGAGATGTCAGTTCACAAACTGAAGTTTGTATTGGTGAACAACATGGCACCGCGCAACCCCTGTGTCTGCGCCGCGTGCTCGCGATCGCTGCAACGGGGCTACTTACGCGACCTTTCCACGTCAAAGCGCTATTGCGGGATCGAATGCTACCCCAATGGATGGTGGTGAGTGGATTTGTCGGATTGATCGCTCCGCCGACTCCATTCGAACTCGCTGTCGCCTGGCCGAGGCTGACCGTTGACGTTGCGTCTGCGCTGTTCGACAGCGCCTGGAGCGATAATGGCGGCTGATGCCTGAAGGCATGTTTGATTGGCAGCCATTATCCCTGCGATATAATTCAGTGCTGCATATGCAGATTCATCAGCTCTGCCGACGGCATCATGTTGTCGTTCAGGTCCGCCATGATCAGCAGCGATCCGACGACGACCAGGGCGACGATCAGCACACCAAACGCAAGTGCCATCACGTTGTTGGTGTTGTCCGGCCCCGTGGTGACATGCAGGAAGAAAACCAGGTGGATGCCCATTTGCGCGATCGCAAGCACCGTCAGGCCGAGAGAGACACCGCCGATCCAGAGCAGCGATGTGTTCGCGACCCAGAACGACATCGCCGTGAGGGCCACCGCGAGAACCAATCCGATCGTGTAGACGAGCACGCCGGACGAGGTCCCCTGTTCGACGTCTGGAAGCGCTGTCGCGTCGCCGGGCGCGCGATCGTACTGCGTGTCGGTCATAAAAGGACTCCCATCAGATAGACCACCGTGAACAGCCATACCCAGACGATGTCCAGCGCATGCCAGAACAGTGAAAAGCAGAGCAGACGGCGTTCGACGGTCGCGTGAAGGCCCTTGACGGCAACCCGAGCCATCATCACCACCAGCCAGACCAGGCCCGCGGTGACATGCAGCCCGTGGCAGCCGACCAAGGTAAAAAAGGCGGACCGGGTCCGCAAGTCCATCGGCGCCGAGAATACTTTCTCCAGCGATCTCACCGAGTTTGAGGCTATGGTATCGGAACTGCAGCCGCTGATCGACAAGGTCTGGCGACATTGCGAAGACAAAGGCACACGAGGCCGGACCGTGACCCTCAAGGTGAGAGCCGAACGTTGTCCAGTTCAGTTGAGAGCCGCAATGATCTGGAATCCGCGACAGTTGATTTGTTGAGGATGGCGTTTCCGCTTGAGAAAGCCGTAAGGCTCCTGGGAGTGTCGATCTCAGGTATCTCAGTCCAGGCAATCGAACGCTCCGAGCAAATCATCATGGCTCTTTAGGGAGTGGGCTAAGTTAGATAGTGGACTATTTAAACGCACGAGACCTCTGTCTCATCGCCCCATTTTCGAGATACACAACCCCGTTTGGGGCCGAGCTGCTGATGAATTCAGCGACAAAGGCGCGCCCGATATCGTCCTGCTCAATCGTGCCAAAACGTCCCGGAATCAGACGCCCCAACCAAGCTACATAGCGCGGCGTGTGAGCATTGCCTGCGATAATTCCCGGACGAAGAATCGCGAGGCGTTGGAAGCCTATCCCTTGAACCGTCTTTTCTTTTAACCCCATGACCCGCACATAGCGAATCCTGCTTTTAGCGGTGCTTCCCACTGCCGAGAGCAGAGAAAACTGTGTGATACCCCCGGCCTGACAACCGCGGGCAAAGCCACCGACCACGCCAATTTCGAGGGCCTTTAATTCCTCCTCGCTCCACTTCATGCTGCCTTTACCGACGCCAACGCAGGATGCCCCATAGACAGGATCGCCTTGCGCAACCATGCTCTGCGCAAGCTTGGTCACTTCTGCCGGAAACTGAGCAGCTGCCGTATCCAAGATCACCTGCCGCACACGGGGATCATCCGTCAGAGAAATCGCCCTGCGATTGACCATCACTAATTCAGCGCAGGCTGGCTCTGCAGCCAGCGCACGCACCACCGCAGCTCCCACCTGCCCCGTGCCACCGATGATCAAGACACGAAATGCCATTTTGGGCCTTCTTTTTACTATTTGGTGCTCCATCCTCCGCGGGATTTTCCGACGGCTTGCGGTCCATTTTTTTAACGCCCCGTGCCAGTCAGAAGAGCCCCCAACTATCCGGCTTTTTCGTTCCTACGTTGGCGACTGCGACGGGTATAAGTTGCTCAGAACGAAAGGAGCTTGTCCGGCGTCAGCGGCAGGTCGCGGACACGTTTTCCAGTAGCATTGAATACAGCATTGGCGATGGCGGCCGCGACTCCGGTAATGCCGATTTCGCCGATGCCGCGCGCGCCCATGGGTGAGCGGGGATCGGGAATGTCAGTCCAGAGGACATCGATCTCAGGCACGTCGAGATGTACCGGTACATGATAGTCGGCCATCGAGGCGCTCATGATCCGCCCGCTGCGCTCGTCGAAAAGGGTCTCTTCGGTCAACGCCATGCCGATTCCCATGATCATGCCGCCCCGGAATTGGCTTGCGGCGGTCTTGGGATTGAGAATGCGACCGCAATCGAAGGAGCCGACAAGACGCTCCATGCGGACTTCCCCAGTCACTTCGCTCACGCGAAGCTCGCAAAAGATTGCCGATCTACTGTGCATCGAGAACTTGAGCATTTCGAGAGGGGCGCTGCTCTCACCCATGACGCTGATCTCGCTGCGCGCCGCACGGCCGAGGATCGACACGAAGCTTTCGTGCTGGGACGGCTCGTTGATCTTCCGCAGACCGCCGTCGGCGAATTCGAGTTCGCCGGTCTTGAGACCGGCGAGAGGCGTGTCGTTGCCGGCCAGCCGAAGCAGTTCACCGGCCAATTTCACGCTGGCCGCGCTGATCGCCGCTCCGAGCGAAGCAGTCTGCGACGAACCGCCGGCGAAGCTCGCGAAGGGCAGACTGGTATCGCCGATCCTTACCGTGACACTCTCCAGCGGAAGGCCGAGTCGATCTGCCGCATGCTGCCGCTGCACCGTTGTGGTACCCATGCCCATCTCCTGCGCGGCGCTCGACACCGTCGCATGACCGTCGCCGTCGATCGTGATCCGAGCAGACATGCCGGGCATACGGACGTACGGAAAGGAGCCGGTCGCACAACCCATGCCGACGAGCCACTCGCCTTCCCGGCGTGATCGCGGTTTTGCCGCGCGGCGATTCCAGCCGAACCGTTCCGCGCCGAGGTCGTAGGCCAGCATCATGTCGCTCTGGGAATGCGGCGCACCGGACACCGGATCGCGGTCTGGGGCGTTCCGGCGCCTGAGCTCGACGGGATCCATCCCAAGTTCGTGTGCCAGTTCGTCCATCGCACACTCGATCGCGAAAGTGCCGACCGCCTCTCCGGGAGCACGCATGAAGGTGTTCGCCAGCACGTCGAGGTCGAGAGTGTGCTGCACGACGTCGAAGCTTTCCGAAGTGTAGAGCGAACGGCCCGTCAGAGTGAATGCCTCGTCGCAGACACTGTGCGGCGGCTTTACCGAGAAGCCATGGTGAAGCAGTCCCTTGAGCTTCCCGTCGGCGTCGGCAGCGAGAGCGACGCGTTGTTCAGTCTGCGACCGGCCGCCGATCATGCGATGCATGCCGGCCCGAGACAGGGCGATCCGCACCGGTCGGCCGGCGAGCTTGGCCGCGGCGGCGCCTAATATCTGGTGATCCCACAACCCTTTCCCGCCGAAGGCCCCGCCCACGAACGGCGAACTGACGTGCACCTGCGATTCCTTGATGCCGAAGACCTTGGCGAGCGAACCGGCCGTGCCGTTCAGCATCTGTGTTGCGTCATGCACAATCAGGCGATCTCCGTCCCAAGAAATCGTCGTCGCATGGGGCTCGATCGGATTGTGGTTGTGCCAGGGCGTGCGATAGACAGCATCGACATTGCGTGCCGCCGCCTGGAATGCCGCTTTCACGTCGCCTATCTTCAGCCGGTTCTTCTCGATCATGAGCGAGTCGGGCGTGCGCGCAAGGGCCTTCGCTTCCTCGAACCGCGTGCGGGCGGCGATCGCTTCATAGCGGACCTCGATCAGCGACGCGGCATGGTCGGCCTGCTCCTGCGTTTCAGCGAGCACGACTGCGACCGCCTGCCCGTTCCAGCGTATTTCCGGGTCCTGCATCACCGGCAGGATGTTGTTTCCCGCGGCCTTGAGGTTGGTTAGGCCGATCGGAGGCGGCAACGCCATCTTCGGCGCGTTGCGATGCGTCATTACTAGCACGACGCCGGGCGCCGCCTCGGCGGCGGAAATCTCAAGCTCCGTGATCCTACCGCGAGCGATCGTCGAATGAACACAAGCGGCATAGAGCAGCCCCTCCATCGGCACCTCGGCGGCGAACCGCGCGGCGCCCCGCACCTTGTCGGGACCATCGATTCGCGACTGCTGCGTGCCGAGGGTCACGCGCCGGTGGATCAGCGGGTCGGGCGTGCCGCCAGGCAGCCAGCTGGAGGGGACGTAGCCCATTGCGGCGCGGACACCGCCGACGATGGCGTTCTGCAGCTTGCTCATGCGACGGCTCCATTCAGTTCGCCTAGCACGGCAACTATGGTTCTTTTCGCCAGCTCGGTCTTGAAGCCGTTGCCGTCGAAGGATTTCGCGGCGGAGAGTTCGGCATCCGCGGCTTCTCGGAAGCGCTCTCTGTTCGGAACCTGGCCGCGCAGAATTGCCTCGGCTCGCGCAGCGCGCCATGGCTTGGCAGCGACGCCACCCAGGGCAATCCGCACGTCTTCGATCTTTCCGGCGACGACTTCCAGCCCCGCGGCGACTGAAACCAGCGCGAACGCGTAGCTCGAACGGTCGCGGACCTTGCGATACGCGGAATTCGCCGCAGCAGCGCTCGGAGTGAGTTCGATCGCAGTGATGAGCTCTCCCGGGCGCAGGACGGTCTCGATCTGAGGATTCACACCAGGCAATCGATGGAAATCGATCATCGGCACGCTGCGTTCCCCGTCGGCACCGGCGAGATGCACTATCGCATCGAGCGCGGCGAGCGCCACGCACATGTCCGACGGATGCGTCGCAATGCAGTGCTCGGACGTGCCGAAAATGGCGTGATTTCGGTTGAAACCGCCAATAGCGTCGCAGCCGGCACCGAGTTCGCGCTTGTTACAGCGCGATCCGGCGGCGTCGTAGAAATAGGCGCAGCGCGTCCGCTGGAGGATGTTGCCTCCGATGGTCGCCATGTTGCGGATCTGCGCTGAGGCGCCCGCCAGCAGCGCACGCGACAGCATCGCATAATGCGTCCGCACGAGAGGATACGTGGCGACGACACTGTTGCGGACGGCCGCGCCGATCAATAGTCCACCATTTGGCGTATTCTCGATGGTGCCTGGCAAGCGAGAAACGTCCACCAGCGCAGCAGGCGCTTCGATGTTCTGCCGCATCAGGTCCACTAGATTCGTGCCGCCGCCGAGGTAGCGAGCCCGCTCCGCTCCGGCGACGGACAGTGCCTCGGTCCGGTCAGCTGCGCGCCGATATTCGAACGACCTCATATTGCTTCTCCGACCAGCATTTCCTCGATTGCTTCGACAATTCCGTTATGCGCGCCGCACCGGCACAGGTTGCCGCTCATGCGTTCGCGGATTTCCTGGCGCGTCGCACCTTTTGGTCCTTCGGCGAGATCGGCGGTTACGTAACTGGGATCCCCCCTTCGCAACTCTTCGACCATCGCGATGGCCGAGCAGATCTGGCCAGGCGTGCAGTAGCCGCACTGCAAACCGTCATGCTCGATGAAGGCGTGCTGCAACGGGTGAAGTCCACCATCCTCCGAGGCCAGACCTTCGATCGTCCGCACCTCGCGCCCCTC
>Ga0066790_10000321_pt1 | contig 17177 bp, 11 predicted proteins | sample OrgsoiDNA2013050_FD_70963 | JGI IMG/M metagenome (GOLD analysis project Ga0066790, IMG submission 70963) | Permafrost soil microbial communities from the Arctic, to analyse light accelerated degradation of dissolved organic matter (DOM) -... | ecosystem: Environmental > Terrestrial > Soil >...
GTCGGTTCCGACACCGCCTTTCAGCGCGGCCACGAACTCGGCGCGCTGGGCATGGTTTTCCATGGACGCAGGATCCGCCTCGGAGTCCGCCCAGACCTTGCCCTGAGAGTCGATAATGGTGGCACGAGCCCCGGCGGCGCGGCCGTCTTCCACGACGATACGCTGCAACCGCGCCAACTGCTCCGTCCCTGCCTGCTTTTGATCGAGCGACGAAAGCGCGCCAACGCTGTTCACATGATTGACGAACATCTGCGTCTTCTGCCTGAGATTGAGTTCGATCTGCTGCAGCAAAGAATCCTTCCAGGCATGGTGAACCGAGAAATCGAAGGTCACGGTGGCCGCGGCAATCACCAGGACAAAGGCAGCCAACAGTTTTAGGAATATCCGATTCCTCACTTCGATTTCCTCACTTCGGGGCTTCGAACCGGTAACCCGCCCCGCGTACCGTCTTCAGATAGCGCGGGTTCTCGGGATCGGGTTCGATCTTCTCGCGAATGCGCCGCACGTAGACATCCACCGATCGCGGGGTGACGTAGGCGGTGTCTCTCCAGACTGAGTCGAGCAACTGGTCGCGGGTAAAAACGCGGCCGATGTGACGGGCGAAATAGTCGAGCAGCCGGAACTCGGTGGCGGTCGTGGTCACCAGATTTCCGCGCACGTTAAGAGTCATGGCGCTGGGATCGATTTCGATGTCGCCAACTTTTACCGGGGCCTGCGACAGCGGGCGCTCGAAGCGGCGCAGCACAGCTTTGACTCGCGCCACCAGCTCGCGCGGGCTAAAGGGCTTTGGGATGTAATCGTCGGCGCCCAGTTCCAGGCCGAGAATGCGGTCCGCTTCGCCGCTCTTCGCAGTCAGAAAAATCACCGGGGTTGGGGCCAGGGAAGGAATTTGCCGGATCTGGCGGCACAACTCGAGGCCGTCTTTGCCGGGGACCATGATGTCGAGAATGAAGAGCGCCGGCCGCTGCCGTTCTGACTCAGAAATCACCGTATGACCGGTGGAGAACACTTTCACCGCGAATCCGTCCGCTTCCAGATGGTGCCGTACCAGGCGCGAAATGTCCGGATCGTCTTCAACCACAAAGATGCTGGGTTTCATGGGAGTTATTGTAGCGGGCGCGCCTGTGGGAACCTAGTCTTGGGGATCGGCTCAATTTGATTGAAATCCCCCACACTGGCGTCATCCTGAGAGACATCAGTCTCGAAGGATCTGGCGTGTACCGCTACCGGCCTCGTGATTCTCTCGAGGATGCCCAATTTCGATGGCTAGATTTCCGGTTCGGTCAATCCGGAAGCTCACGCCCGGCGGGATCACTGTGGTTGCACTGTACTCGGTGACTACCGCAGGACCCGAATATTTCTTGCCGATTGGCATTGAGTCCCTCGGAAGAATTGCGGCGGCGAGCTTTTTCCCGGAGAACGACACTGGGGCGCGGTCCGTGGACCTTCTGCCGGGCTTTGCGCGGCCAGGACGGGTGAGGGCGGCCATTCCCACGTGGCCAGGGGTGCTTCCCTTTGCGATGTTTAACTGCTTCGACCTGATTGTGGCTCGCAGGCGCAGCGTCACCAGCTCCACGTCACGCGCCGGGTAGTTGTAGCCGTAGCGCCGCTGGTGCTCGCTGCGAAAATCATCGATCAAATCGCGCGTGAACGGGACATTCAATTCGTATCCCTGGCCCTGGTAGCGGATGTCCACGCTACTCTGGTGGCTGATCGCGCCTTTCCATTTTTCTTCCCGAAAATCTATCTCGGCTCGGCGGCGCAAGGCAGCGAACTCGAGTTCCAGTTTTTCGAGGGGAAGTTTCTCCGCGACTCGCCACAGCACGGTGCGGGAATAGTCCTTCACCACGTCGCTGACCAGGATGCCGAAAGCGGACAGGGCGCCGGGCAGCGCGGGAACAATCACACGCGGAATGCGGAGCGCTTCCGCCAGTTCGCAGGCGTGGAGGCCGCCTGCTCCGCCAAAGGCGATCAGCGCGAACTCTCGCGGATCATAGCCGCGCTCGATGGAGACCACACGTATGGCTTTCTCCATGGTGGCGTTGACGACCCGGATGATTCCGGCCGCGAATTGTTCCGGGGTAAGCTGCGACGCGTTTCGCTTCAACCATTCGGCGGCCAGGCGCCGCGTGCGCTCGAGATCCAGCGTGAAGTCTCCGCCGAGAAAGCGCTGCGGCCGCAATCGCCCGAGCAGCAAATTGGCATCGGTGACCGTGGGCTGGCTGCCTCGACCATAGCAGATAGGACCAGGATCGGCACCGGCCGATTCCGGGCCGACCCGCAGGGCTCCGCCGGCATCGAAGCGGGCGATGGAACCTCCGCCCGCGCCTACAGTGTGTATGTCAAGCATGGGCACGCCGATTGGAAAGCCGGCGATCTCGGCCTGGTTGCTGGCGCGGGCCTCGCCATCAACCAACGCAACATCGGTGGAAGTTCCTCCCATATCGAATGAAATGATTCTCTCGAAGCCGCTCTGGCGCGCCAGGGCAGCGGCGCCCACCACTCCCCCCGCCGGCCCGGAGAGCACGGTACGCACCGGTTCGCGGATGGCGGAACTGAGGGCCGTGATCCCGCCGCTCGATTGCATTACAAAGATGCAAGACCGGGCCGAGCCCGATCGCCCCGAGCTTCGCATCCGGCGATCCAGATTTTGGCGATCCAGATTTTCGAGATAATTCTGCATGATCGGTTGTAAGTAAGCGTTCACCACCACCGTGCTGGTGCGTTCGTATTCGCGGAACTCCGGGAAAATTTGGTGGGAGACGGAAAGCGGCAGGCCGAGCTTTTCCAACATATGCGCGACCGCATTCTCATTTTTCGGGTTGGCGAACGAAAAGAGCAGCGAAATAGCAATCGCCTCGGGAAGTTTCTCGTGAAGTCTGTCCGCCAGAGATTGCAGGTCTTCTTCTGACGGTGCTTGCAGGATTTCTCCGCTGCTGGCGGTGCGTTCGGTCACGCCAAACCGCAAATCTGATGGGACAAGAGGTTCTACGCGATCAAAAAAGAAATCGTAAAGCTTGGGTCGGGCCTGGCGGCCGATTTCGATGGCGTCTTCAAGACCGGCGGTCGTGACCAGAGCCACGCGTGCGCCTTTACGCTGCAACAAAGTATTTGTGCCGACGGTGGTGCCGTGCAGCAGAACCATGGAAGAACGGCGCCCGATCTTTTCCAGAGCTTCGATAATCGCCTGAGAAGGATCAGACGGAGTGGAGAAAACTTTCAGCAAGCGAAGCTGTCCGCGCTCCACCCAGACACAGTCGGTAAAGGTGCCGCCAGTGTCTATGGCAATGTGGAGCGGTCGAGTTCGGGAGCAGTCTGGCATCGAAGTCAAAACGGAAGGGTAACATCTCGGGATGGAAGAATGCAGGAGGGACCTGGTTTCCGTTCACGGCAGCGCGGGTCGTTTGTTCTTTTGATAGGCTGATTCAATGGCGAAAGAAGCAGCCAGCGAGATGCTATCGGTCGAGGGACGTGAAGTTCAAATAACGCACCCCGACAAACTGTATTTCTCGGCGCAGGCGCGTATCTCGAAACTCGATCTTGTGCGCTACTATCTGTCCGTTGCGCCGGGTGCGCTCGCCGGAATCCGGGATCGTCCGATTGTTCTCAAGCGTTTTGTCAACGGCGCCGAGGCAGAAGCCTTTTATCAAAAACGCGCGCCGACCCAGCGGCCCTCCTGGCTGCGAACCGTCACGCTGTCATTCCCTTCGGGCCGAACCGCGGAGGAAATCGTCGTCGGTGATGCGCCTGGGCTCGCCTGGATCGTGAATCTGGGTTGCATCGAACTGCATCCTCACCCGGTCCGCTCCAGCAATCTTGATCACCCCGACGAATTGCGAATTGATCTCGATCCGGTCCCGGGTGTGGGTTGGGATGATGTGCGCCGCGTCGCTCTCGAAGTGCAGGCGTTGCTCACAGACGTGGGACTTCGCGGCTGGCCCAAGACCAGCGGTTCACGCGGCATGCATATCAATGTGCGTATCGAACCGCGCTGGACGTTTCCCGAGGTACGCCGCGCGGCTGTGGCATTGTCGCGCGCTGTGGAGCGGCGTGCGCCCGCGCTGGCCAGTTCGAAATGGTGGAAAGAAGAACGTCATGGTGTGTTCCTGGACTACAACCAGAATGCGAAGGACCGCACGACGTGCTCGGCGTATTCGGTCCGCCCGCTTCCCGACGCCCGTGTTTCAACGCCGCTGCATTGGCAGGAGGTCCCTGACTGTGACCCCGCTGACTTCACTGTATTCACCGTGCCGGAGCGCTTCGCGAAGATCGGCGATCCACATGCCGGCATGGACGCAGAGCCCGGATCACTGGAAGTATTACTGGAGCTCGCCAAAAAAGACGAAGCTGCCGGTCTCGGCGACGCACCCTGGCCACCGCACTTCCGCAAAATGGAAGGGGAAGCGCCCCGCGTCATGCCCTCCCGTGCCAAATCACCGGCGAAGAAGCCGCCACGAGTGAAGATGCCGCTTATTGTTATTGCGAACTCTCCCGATAAAGCAGCCGCACTTGCGGGACTGGAAAGATGGAAGAGCAAGCATTCCGAGATTGCCCCTCTCCTAGCTACGGACGACTTGTTGGTCGACTCTATGCGAGGCCGCTCTTCCACCTGGACCCGCATCCGGGTCAATCTACGTCACGTGCCCGAAGAACTGCGGCCGCCGCAGGAACCTCCCGATCCCGATGACGATCCGACTCGTGAATGGCGGGAATGGCGTAAGAAAAAGGCAGAGAAAAAAGAAAGCGGGTAAATAGGCAGCCGGGCGCTAACGGCCGTGTGGAAAAATCTCTTCCAGTTCCTGCGGTGGAATCACTTCGAGCTGCGCGTATGTGCAGTCGCTCGGCTTCTTGTCGGTCCGCCATCTGCGGAATTGCGACATGTGACGGAATCGGCCGCCTTGCATGTGCTCGTAAGCAACCTCCGCTACTAGTTCGGGTCGCAGTGGTTCCCACGACAAGTCCTTGCCTTGACTCCAACGGCTTTGCCCGCCGGGCATACGCTTGACGCCGTCATCCGTCGTGGCTTCCGCCTCCGCCCAGGCTCTCCACGGGTGCGCTGAAAGCGCACCTTTGCGATACGGTTCGAGAAATTCCGCCAACTGCTTGCGCTTGGCAGCGCTGAAGCTCGCACAAACCCCAACATGCTGCAAAGCACCGGCATCATCAAACAGTCCCAGCAGCAGCGAACCAATCAGCGTGCGATCACCCTTTTTGTACCAACGAAACCCTGCAACCACACAGTCACAATCCCGCTCATGCTTGACCTTGAGCATCACACGTTTGTTTGGTTCGTAAGCTCCTAAGGTCGGTTTGGCGATGACGCCGTCAAGACCCGCGCCTTCAAAGCGGCGAAACCAATCGGAAGCGACGCTGCGGTCAGTGGTCGCTGGCGTTAGGTGAATGGGTGGCGGCGCCGATTCGAGCGTTGCTTCCAGCTCACGGCGACGGATTTCAAATGGCTCGCCCCGGAGATCCCGGTCCTCCCGGCAGAGCAGGTCGAAGAACACGACTGAAGAGGGAGTTTGTTGCGACAGAAGCTTCACCCGCGATGCGGCCGGATGCAGGCGCAACTGGAGTGCATCGAAGTCGAGTCCATTGTCCTTAACGATGACAATCTCTCCGTCAAGCACGCAGCGCGTAGGCAACGCCGAGCGCAATGGCTCCAGCAGTTCAGGAAAGTAACGATTCAGCGGTTTTTCGTCGCGGCTCTGGATCAGGATCTCGTCCCCATCGCGAAAGATGAGGGCGCGAAACCCATCCCACTTCGGTTCGAAAATCCAGTCTCCATCGGCTGGCAATTCGCCCACTCGCTTCGCCAGCATTGGCAATAATGGGGGGTTAACGGGAAGTTGCACAGCTCATGGTATACCCGCAGGCGTCTTGGGGTTGCTGGAACCCGAGTCTTCACGCATTCTAGGTCTTATTTGTAAAGGCCAGCGTCAGCAGGGTTTTCTGCTCCACCTCGTGGGCCTTGGCCGATCCTGTGGCCGGGCTCGCGCTGGCGGAACGCTTTACCGACAGGACCGGACGCTCGCCCGCGATACGGCGGAGCCGCGGCAGCACGTAGAACAGTGCACCCATGTTTGCCGGTTCTTCCTGCACCCAGACAATTTCTCGGGCTGACGCAAATTGTCCAATCGCCGCTTCCAATTCTTTCTCGGGGAATGGATATAACTGCTCGACCGCAACAATCGCGGTAGTCTTGTCATTCCTCTTCGTACGTTCGGCGCGCAATTCGTGGACGATCTTTCCGGTGCAGATCAGGATTCGGGTCGCGTCGCTGACTTCCGTGTCGGGCAACACGGCGAGAAAGCGCTGGTGCGTAAAGTCTGCAATCGGAGAGGAGGCATCGGGATGGCGCAACATGCTCTTCGGAGTGAAGACGATGAGCGGTTTCCGCCAGTGACGCAAAGCCTGGCGACGCAGTAAATGAAAATACTGCACCGCGTTCGACGGCTGGCAGATCTGGAAATTGTCTCTGGCCGCCAGTTGCAGGAAGCGTTCGATGCGGGCGCTCGAGTGCTCTGGGCCTTGTCCTTCATGGCCATGCGGCAGAAGCAGCACCACTCCCGAGAGCAATCCCCATTTATCTTCGCCGGCGCTGATGAATTGATCGATCACCGCCTGTGCAACGTTGGCGAAGTCGCCGAACTGCGCCTCCCACATCACCAGCGTTTCGGGATAGTCCCGGCTGTAGCCATACTCGAATCCCAATACGCCGGCCTCGGAGAGTGCGGAGTTATAAATTTCGCACCTCGCCTGCCCTTCCACGATGTGTTCGAGCGGAACGTACTCCTGCTCGTTCTCTATATCGAGCAACAGGGAGTGGCGCTGGTTAAATGTGCCGCGGCGAGTATCCTGTCCGGTTAGCCGCACGGGTACGCCGGCTTTCACCAGACCTCCGAGCGCCAGCGCCTCAGCCATGCCATAGTCCACCAACCGCTTGCCCGCGCCCATCTCGGCGCGTTGCTCCAGCAGCTTCTTGACCTTGGGATGGATGTGGAAGTCCGCGGGATAGGTCGTGAGCCTGGTTGTAATTTCGCCGAGTTCCTCCGCGGAGAGGCCAGTGTCAACCTCGTATTCGGGCTTGTAGCGGCCGCCCTGGTAGTCATTCCAATATCGTGGCAGCTCTCGCAGAAGCGGCTTCTTTCGGATGGTCTTCGCCGCTTTCTGCGCCGCTTCCAGTTCCTCCCGTACTTTTTCCACCTTTTGCTGGACGTTCTCCGCCCCGATATCTTCGGCGTAGATTTCCCACAGCGGCGGATGGTCCTTGATTGCTCGATAGAGCAGCGGCTGGGTGACAGTTGGGTCATCCACTTCGCTGTGTCCATGGCGGCGGTAGCCGATCAGGTCCACGACCACGTCGCCGCTCCAGGTGTAGCGATAATCGAGCGCCAGGCGGCCCACCCTTACCACCGCGTCCACGTCTTCCGCATTCACATGAAAGATCGGAATCGACTGGCGACGGGCCAGCTGGGCGGAAAACCGCGAGGAATGCTCTTCGCTGTACAACGTCGTGAAGCCGAGCAGGTTGTTGGCGATGATATGCACCGTCCCGCCCACGGTGAATCCCTTGAGATCGGACAAATTCAAGGTCTCGGCCACGACACCTTGACCTGCAAAGGCGGCGTCGCCGTGGACCAGCAAAGGCAAATATTTCTCGCGGCCTTGCTGTCCGGCCCGGTCTTGTTTGGCGCGGGTACGGCCGACTGTAACTGGATCCACGGCCTCCAGGTGACTGGGATTCGAGACCAGGTGAATATGAATTTTCGTGCCTGACTTGGTCACGTATTCGCCGGTCGCTCCCATGTGATATTTCACATCACCGCTGCCCAGAACGCTGCGTGGGTCCACGTCTTCAAATCCCGCAAAGATTTCTTCGGGAGGGCGCCGGGCCACCTGCACGATAATGTTCAAGCGCCCGCGGTGGCTCATGCCCATCACTAGTTCTACTGCGCCCTGCTGCCCGGCTGCGTCCAGAATCTCATCCACCAGCGGGATCATGGCGGTCACGCCTTCGAGGGAAAAACGCTTGCTGCCCAGGTAGCGTTGCTGCAGCACCTGCTCGAACAGGTCGGCCCGGATGAGTTGGTCGAGCACCCGTTCCTGATCGACGGCGGACTGGGGCCCTTCGAGGCGTTCCTGTATCCAGCGCCGCCGCTCCGGGTCAGTAATATGCATGAACTCCGCGCCCACGGTTCCGCAGTAAATGCGGCGGGCATCGTCGGCCAACTCGCTTTCGATCCGCAAGCTGGGATGCGTGACCGGAGGCAGAAATCCGAGCGGGTCGAGATCGGCCTCCAGGTATCCCCAGTGGCGGAACGGGCTGAATATGCGTTCACGTTCTCCGTTGGGAGCTTCCAGCACGCCGGTCGCGGCAGATTCACTTGCAGGTTTGGTTCGGGTCGCCATATGTCTGTTACTAGAATAACGGATGCAACGGGAAGTGTGCTGGATTCGTCCCACGAGGAGCAACAGCGACGGATTTTCGTCCGGCCTAGCTCGCCGGCGCCGTTGTCTTTGTTTTTGGCGGCGATTTTGGCAGCGCCTTCATTACCAGGCCATTGAGCAGGATTGTGATTACGGACGCGGCCAGAGTCGCGTGATAGATATCATCGGTGACCAGGTGAGCATCGCGGGCCACGCGCACCAGAACGTAGGAAAACTCGCCGATCTGCGTGAGTCCCAGGCCCACCATGAGGGCGGTTCGGGGAGGATAGCGAAACAGCCAGACGATCAAAGTCCAAATCGCAAACTTCCCCACCATGGTCAGGAGCACAATCGCGCCCCACAGGGACGGCTTGGAGATCAGGATTCGGGGATCGACCAGAACTCCAATGGTGACAAAAAGAAGCGCCACAAAGGCATCGCGCAGGGGCGACAGCTTGTCCAGCATCTTGTGGGTTGTGCCGGATTCGCTGACGATAAGACCAGCCAGAAATGCTCCCAAGGCGAGAGACAATCCGACCGCTTGCGTAATCGCAGCCGTGGCGAAACCCAGGGCCAGCACGACCAGCACATACATTTCGTCGTTTCCGGCCTGGCCGACCCGCTTCATTAAGGGTGGCACCAGCTTTGCCGCCACAAACATAACGGGAATCAGGATCAGCAGGGCCTTGCCAAAGGCAACGAGCAGGGAAAGAAAGTGGCTTCCCGTAAGACTACTCAGCGAAGGAAGCAGTACAGTCAGGACGACGACCGCGAGGTCTTCGACCAGAGTAATCCCGATCATCACGTTGCCATGCGGCGAACGCAATTCTCCGCGATCCGCAAGCAAGCGCGAGAGCACCATGGTGCTGGCGACGGAAACAATGGCGCCAACCGCAATTCCCTGGGTCGTGCCCCAACCCATCAACCATCCTGTGCCGGCCCCTAAGCCGAGAGTTAACAGGATCCCCAGCGGACCTCCGAAAATTGCCACCCACTTCACTTCCAGAAGCTCGCCGAATGAAAATTCCAGGCCAATCGAGTACATCAGAAGGATGACGCCAATCTCGGCCAGAACTTCGAACTGGTGGACCTCCGACAGGGTCGGGCCGGGGGTAAAGGGTCCGATCAGGAAGCCGCCCAGCACATATCCCAGAATCAACGGCTGGCGCAGCGCTTTGGCCACACTACCGCCCACAACGGCGGCTCCGAACACATAAGCAAGGTCGCGAAAGAAGCTGATTTCCATAGTCGTTGGCTGGCCGGCGGACTTATCAGTTTAAACGCGATCTGCTTCCGGACGTAATCGGACAGCCTGAACCAACCCCGCTCCTGAAACTGCACTCGTCCCAATTCGACATCCGATCTCACCTTCTTTTCGTAACTGCTCATCTCCCGGGCATGTCTGTGCTGCTGACCTCCGATGTACCAATTAGCCCCAGTAGCCGGTCGCCCATGGAAAGCATAAGAAACGACGCAATCGGTAGTGCAGCCATGCAACTACTGCTGGTCGGAGACGATCATGACTTCAGCTATTTGCGCGACCTTCTGAACCGTCCCGGGGATGGGCACGTGGGGCTCGACCATGCGCACTCGACCGAAGAAGCGCTGACCCGCCTGAGCCATACAACTTACGATCTGTTGTTGTGCGAATACAAATCGGGAGATGGCGCAGCCTTGCGCCTGCTCCATGAACTGCACCAGCACCATCCTGGCGCTCCGGTGATTTTTCTCAGCGACCACATGGACGAAGGCGCCGTGGTCACCGCACTCAAAGCCGGTGCCGGAGAGTTCGCTCGGACCTCGGTTGTCGATAGGCCAGACGTCACCGGCATCATCCGCCACGCCCTCGACGAGTATCGCAAGGATCGGCAACGGCAGAAAACTGAGGACACGCTCCGCAAACTATGGCGTGCGGTTGAGCAATCCGCCGACCTGGTCATGATTACCGACCGCGAGGGAATCATCGAGTATGTGAACCCGGCCTTCGAGGCGCTGACCGGTTATTCTCCTGGGGAATTGATGGGTCAAACTCCGCGAGTTCTAAAATCCGGCCAGCAGACTTCGGAACTCTACAAGGACCTCTGGCAAACCATTCTCTCCGGCGCCGTTTTTCGCTGCACCATGGTGAACCGCAAGAAAAATGGAGACGCTTTTGTCGCGGAGAAAACCATCACACCTCTGCGCGATAACGAGGGAAGGATCACGCACTTCATCTCCACCGACCGGGATATTACCGACCGGCGCAGGCTGGAAAATCAGCTTCAGCAGGCGCAGAAAATGGACGCGGTCGGCAGACTGGCCGGAGGCGTGGCCCATGATTTCAACAATCTTCTGATGGTCATCAGTTCGTACGCCGAGCTGATGCTGGATTCACTGACGCCCCAGCATCCCCTGCGCCGCAACGTGGACGAGATCCAGAAAGCCTCTCGCCGGGCAGCCGACCTGACCCGGCAACTGCTGGCCTTTGGACGCAAACAGATGCAAAGCCTGCAACTCCTCGACCTGAACCTGATCATCGAGGACATCAACAAAATGCTGCCTCGCCTGATCGGTGAAGATATCGAACTGGTGTTTGTTCCTGGCGAGAAACTCGGCAAAGTGAAAGCCGATCCCGTGCAGATCGAGCAAATTCTGATGAACCTCGTGGCCAACGCACGCGATGCCATGCCCAAGGGCGGCAGGCTGTCGATCGAGACCGCGAGCGTGCGCCTGGACGACGCCTATGTCCAGGAACACGCTATCGTTCCACCCGGAGATTACGTTCTGCTGACGGTCACCGACTCGGGAATGGGAATCGCACCCCAGCATGTGCTGCATATCTTCGAACCTTTTTTCACTACTAAACAGGAAGGCAAGGGCACCGGGCTGGGCCTGGCTACGGTGTACGGCATCGTGAAACAGAACAGCGGGTTCATCTGGGTGTACAGTGAGCCCGGGCTGGGAACGACCTTCAAGGTTTATTTGCCCCGGGCGAGGCAGGCGAAACCCGTGTTGCAGCCTTCTTCCCTGCCCGCGGAAGGCTGCCCACGAGGCTGCGAAACTCTGCTCCTGGCGGAAGATGAAGCGGCAGTCCGGCAGTCCACGCGCGAGTTTCTCACCTTGAACGGCTATATCGTCCTGGAAGCCGCGAACGGCGCCGAGGCGCTGGCCCTGGCGAGGGCGTATGACGGCCCCATCCATCTAATGATCACGGACGTGGTCATGCCCCAGATGGGTGGAGCAAAGCTCGCGGGAGAACTGGCATCCGATCGGCCAGACATGAAAGTTCTGTTTGTCTCGGGTTATGCCGAAGCCACCTTCCAGCGCCACGGAGAGATTGACGTGACCACCCGCTTCCTGCAGAAGCCCTTCTCCTTGAAAGCTCTGGCCCGCAAAATCCGCGAAGTGCTCGACACAGAAAAAGCTTCCGCTGCGACGGCATCTTCGGCGAGATAATGGAGGACGGGCGGGGACGCCCGGCCTCCATTCCCAAAACACGCTGCACGCGACGCCAGTCCCATATAATTGCTCTCTGATTGATGTAGGCGCGAGCGCCCCGCTCGTGCGGCAGCGCCTCATCGCAGCGGCCGACGGCTGGCGCTGCACACGCGCGCTGAAGGAATCTCGGATGAAGCTGTTCGACCTTTATATTCCCTGCCCTAGAGAACTGGCGTGACCTATGTCCTGCTGGCTCTTCTGGCTGGTGCAGTGGTTTACTCGCTGCTGTCGGTCGTGGCCGCTTTGCGCTACCTTTCGGTTCGGCCGCCTGCGCTGAATGCTCCAGAGCCGATCAGCATTCTCAAACCGCTGGCTGGACTCGATCTGGGCCTCGAATCCAATCTGCGTTCTTTTTTTGAGCAGGATTATCCCGCCTTCGAAATTCTGTTCGCGGTAAGAATCCAGGATGACCCGGCTGTGCCCATTGTTGAAAAGCTTCGTCTGGAATATCAGCGAGTTCCGTCCCGGTTGTTGGTGACGGGAGAGTCTCCCTATCCCAACCCCAAGGTCTACAGTTTGGAACTGATGCTTGCCGCCGCCGCGAATGATCTGGTGGTGATGAGCGACAGCGACATCCGAGTTACCCCCAGCCTGCTGAAAACTGTGGCAGCCGAGTTTCAGGATGCCGGCCTTGGCGTGGCCACCTGCCCTTACCGCGCCGTGGCCGGTCCTAGTTTCTGGTCGCGGCTCGAGGCCATCGGCATGAACACAGATTTCGCTGCCGGCATTCTGGTGGCGCGCATGCTCGAAGGAATGAAGTTTGCAATCGGCCCGACCATCGTAGCGCGGCGGCGGGTACTGCAAGCGATCGGCGGCTTCGATCGGTTGAAGGATTATCTGGCGGAAGATTTTGTGATGGGAAAATTTGCCGCCGACGCCGGGCACGGCGTAATTCTTTCTTCCTACGTCATCAAGCATCACATCGGCAGTGCGGATCTGCGTCACAACGCGGCTCATCGTTTGCGCTGGGCGCGCAGCACCCGGCGCTCCCGGCCCTTGGGCTATGTCGGGCAGTTGTTTACCATGCCTCTGCCCCTGGCACTGTTGCTCTGTGCAGTGCATCCCGCATGGTGGCCGGCGCTGCTGCTGACCCTCGGCGTTCGCCTGCTGGCGGCTTACACAATTTCGGCACGGGTTTTGCGCGCAAGCATAAACTGGCTGCTGCTACCCATCGAGGATGTGACTGCCTTCTGCTTCTGGCTGGCTGGATTCTTTGGGAATACCATTGTCTGGCGCGGGCGGCGGTATCGTGTCTATTCCGACGGACGGTTCGAACTGCTGCCATCTCCCGCCGCCGAGTGAAGCAACGGCCGCAGCCGCACCAGTTTTCCGTCTTTCAACTCGAACGAGTCTCCGCGCCAGGTAACCGTGTGCCCCCTGATACCCATGAGCCACACCAGCGCCGCCACAAAATCGCGCAAGGGGACAAGCGCGAGCCCACTTGTCACCTGCCTGTCCTGCAGAACCATTCGCCCCACTACCAAAGCTGTGGCGTATCGCATGAGAATCGCGACACCCAGCAGCGCCCAACTCCAGCCCGCACCGCGCGCGCATAGCAGAGCGACGAACGCCCAGGGTAGTCCGAAAGTCGCCACCAGCCCGGCATAGCCGCCGGGACGCGAATCGCGTATCGTGCGCGCCCAACGCAACTGGTGGTCCAGAAACTGCTTCCAGTCATAGCGCGGCAGAAAAGTTTCGACCACGGTTCCGGAAAGTTCGATCTTCAGACCCAGTGCGGCAATGCGGCGGCCGATTTCGTAATCGTCCGCGAGGTAATCCGCCAAGGCTTCAAACCCGCCGGTGGCGGCGAGATCGCTGCGGCGAAAAGCCAACGTCGAGCCCAACCCGAAATGAATGCCGCCCTCGATCAGCCGCGCCACCAAAACCCCGGCGCTGAAATCCGTGCTGATGAAAAGAGATTCCAGCCGCGATCCCAGAGTCGGACTAGCCATGCCACGATAAAGGCAAGTCACTAGCCCGACGTTCGGCTCCGCGAGCGGCGCGACAATGTTTTGCAGGTAGTTCGCGTCCACGCGGATGTCACTGTCGTTCACCACAACGTGCTCGTACCGCGCTTCCGTCACCATCTGCGCCAGGTTGCTGACTTTGATATTGGCGCCCAGATTTCTCAGACAAAGCACGAGCCGGATGGGAATCTGCGGAAATTCAGCTTCCAATCGCTCTACGAGTGCAATCGCAGGATCATCAGCGTCACTGACCCCAAAGATAATTTCGTATTCCGGATAGTCCTGCAAACAATGGCTGCGAAAGCTCGCATACATCTCAGGGTCAGTACCCTTGAGCGGCTTCAAGATAGAAACCGGTGGAGGGAATTGTGCGGGGCGGGCACTCCTGGCCGCCGCATTTCGCTCGCCGAGAAATCGAACCGCGCTGAACAAGCAGAGGACGTAATAACCAATGCTCGCAACGGTCCCAAAAACGGCAACAATCTCGAACACCCTGAAGATGTCGTGAATCATGCGGATGGGGCTAGTCTACTCGTACCGCAGCGACTCAATCGGGTCGAGGTTGGCAGCCTTCCACGCCGGATAAATCCCAAATAGCAGACCCTCGGCAACGGCCGAGCCCAACCCAAACGCGGCCCAGAAAAATGACATCCGCGCCGGCAGCGAACTCCAGATTGCGGGGATCGTCCAGGTAATGATCGCTCCCACCAACACGCCCAGAACCCCTCCCAGCGCGGTGAGGGTGATTGCCTCCAGGGTGAACTGCAGCAGGATGTCGCGTTTGCGCGCTCCAATAGCTTTGCGCACTCCGATCTCCCGCGTCCGCTCCGTCACCGACACCAGCATGATGTTCATTACGCCGACGCCGCCCACGATCAAACCCACACTGGAAACCGCGAACATAAAAATAAAGACCGCGCCCGTGACCTGGTTCCACACGTCGGACAGCGAGTCTTGAGTGAACACGGCGAAATTGTCCGGCTTGTCCGGCGATATCTTGCGCCGGCGGCGCAGCAGTTCGCGGATCTCGTCGATGGCCTTGGGCATGTCGTCGTGCGAAGTGGCTTTGACGCTGATCCAATACTGTTTCAGCTCGGGATGCAGTTTGCGAAACGTCGCGAGCGGGAAGTAGACGATGTTGTCATCCGGATTCTTGCCGCCGGCAAAAACGCTCTTGCGCTTGGCCGCGACCCCAATCACGGTGAACAGTTGACCATCAATCGTGATTTGCTTGCCCAGGGGGCCTTCGTTGGGGAACAACTCGTCGGCAGTGTCCGAGCCCAGCACAATGACGGGAGAATGATGTTCTTCATCAATCTCATTCATCCACCGTCCCGATGCGATATCCAGATCGAACACGTCTTTCCAGGTGCCGGTATCGCCCTCAAGAATTGTGTTTCTGACTTTGCGGCCGTTGTACTTGACCTCGTAAGTGCCGGTCCCGAATTCCTGGCGAAAATAACGCAGGCCGGTGGTGGCGATCTTGACGTGAGGAAGTTGCTGTATGGCTTCAAAATCGTCGAGGGTGAGCTCTTTGCGCGTCCGTATTTCTTCCGTGGGGCGGCCGAAGGTCAAGGGCTGGTGGTAGGCAAATATGATGTTGGAGCCAAGGCTACTGATGACCTGGCTGACATTGTCGTTGAGCCCACGTACAACGGAAGAAATACCGATCACGACAGCGACCCCGATCACGATGCCGAGCACAGTCAGCGCGGACCGCATCTTGTTGGTGCGGATGGTGTCCAGCGCCATGTGGACGACTTCGCCGTAATCGCTGGTACGCAGCATAGGAATTTAGTAATTGAGTAATTTGGTAATTGGGTAATTTTTCAAACCAATCTGTTGCGCCTTCAAAATTACTCAATTACGAAATTTCTCAATTGCTCAATCTCTCTCACAGTTCAAATCTCAACGCCGCGATCGGGTCAAGCATCGCCGCCCGCCGCGCCGGATACACGCCAAAGAACACGCCCACGCTGGCCGAAACCAGCAGGCCGGCTGCCACGGCCCACAATTTGATTTCAGAAGGCATGCCGATGATCGCGGTAATGCCCTTGGCGAAGACAATGCCAAACAGCACGCCCAGCAGCCCTCCCACCAGTGCCATGGTGCCGGATTCGATCAGGAACTGCAACAGCACGTCCTGGCGGCGCGCTCCCATCGCTTTCCGTATGCCAATCTCGCGTGTACGTTCGGTCACCGACACCAGCATGATGTTCATGATCACAATGCCGCCCACGACCAGCGAAATCCCGGCGATCGCGATCATGGCGATAAAAAACGTCCCGCTAAGGTTCGACCAGATACTCAAAAAGCTGGCGTTGGTTTCGGCCGCAAAACTGTCGGGACGCCCGGGTAGATCGTGGCGCCGGGCCCGCAGCACGGCGCGAGCTTCGTCAATCGCGGCGTCCAACTCCGTTCCCACGCCGGCGGCTTTGCCCGAAATTCTAATGCTGGTGTGCGAGCCGAACTGCTTCAGATAGGTGGTGATCGGGATCGCCACGTAATTGTCCCGGCTCTGTCCCAGCGTAGTTCCCTGCTTCTTGCCCACGCCAATCACCCGGTACACTTCGCCCTCGACGCGAATCTCCTTGCCCAGCGGGTCCACGGTGGGGAAAAAAGTGTCCACAACGTCGGTCCCGATTACGCCCACCTGGGAGCGGTTCTCCAAATCGTTCTCGTTGACCATGCGGCCGGCGGTGAGATCCAGGTCAAGAATCGGAGCCATTGATGGCGTCAATCCGCGGATCCACGTGTCGGAAATGGCCTGTTCTTCGAACCTGACGTGCCCAGTGGTGTTGGTGATGGAAGCGCCGATCATGGCGCAATGCTTGCACGACTCCAGGACAGCCTGGTAATCCTCCATGGTCAGATCTTTGCGCTTTTGACCATCGAGCAACTGGTCAACATTGGTGACCACGGGAGTGACTTTGCTGATGATGAAAACATCGGCGCCCAGATTGAAGATTTTCTCCGCCACGTACCCGTTGATCCCGTTCACGAAAGTGACCACGGCGATCACGGCCGCAACTCCGATCACCACTCCGAGCAAAGTCAAAGCGGAGCGAAGCTTGTTCGCCCAGAGGGAGAGGAGTGCGATACGAATGGCCTCAAGGGTTGTCATGGGGCGGACCTCGGGCGTCAGACCTCGGGCCTCGGCTGAACATCAATTCACGGCCTGCTTTGAGTTTAACAGAGTAAAATCGCGGCTCCAGAAGGTGCGCGCCAGAGGCTGATGTCCGAGGTCTGACGTCCGAAGTCCGAAGCCTGAAGTCCGCTATAATGAATTTGTTGGCAGCTGGA
>Ga0066790_10000323_pt1 | contig 17169 bp, 13 predicted proteins | sample OrgsoiDNA2013050_FD_70963 | JGI IMG/M metagenome (GOLD analysis project Ga0066790, IMG submission 70963) | Permafrost soil microbial communities from the Arctic, to analyse light accelerated degradation of dissolved organic matter (DOM) -... | ecosystem: Environmental > Terrestrial > Soil >...
AACATCTCCAGTTACGGCGATGACGACGAGCCGCTCGATGAGTACCTGAGCGCCCTCGGCCTGCTGGGCTCTTACGACGACCGCGAGGCGCTGCCCGGGCACGAGTACAGGTTCCGCGGCATCCGCGACCGGGCCGCCGACATCGAGCGGCATCATCAGGCCAGGCTCCGCGAGGTGCTCGGACAGCTGACCGCCCGCCAGGCCGGCACCGTGTGGGAGATCGCGCAGGAGCTGCGGTGGTCCAGGTCCTGGGCGCAGACGACCGGCTTCCTGCGCCGGGCCGCGCTGGCTGAGACCCTCGCCCACCTGCGCAGCCTGCGCCTGGCCGGGCTGGCGCAGGCCGCGGGGACCGAGCCCGAGCTGTGGCGGCCAGCCGGCCAGGGCGCTGCGGGCGGCCGGTGAGGGGCGGCCCGTGACGGGCGCGGTTCCCCGGCGGCTGGCGGCGCTGCGGCACCCGGGCGCGCTGCTGCGCGCGGCCGATCCCGGCCTGCTGGCCAGCAAGCGGGCGGTACGCGCCGCGATCGTGATGCCGGCCTCCTTCGCCATCGGCCTCGCCATCACCAGCGACACCCAGGTCGGGCTCTTCTCGTCGTTCGGTGCCTTCGCCCTGATGATGTTCGTTGATCTCGGTGGCACCAGGGCCGATCGGCTGCGCGGCTATCTGGCCCTGGTGGCCGTGGCGATGCCGCTCATCGCGGTCGGCACGCTGTGCTCCACCCGGTCGGTGCTGGCGGTGGCCGGCATGGCGGTGGTCGGTTTCGCGGTGCTGTTCGCCGGGGTGCTCAGCCCGCAGGCGGCCCTCGGCGGCATGTACCTGCTGATCGCCTTCGTGCTGCCGGTCAGCGTGCCGGTCCCGCCCGGCCAGATCCTGCCGCGGCTGGGGGGCTGGGCGCTGGCGGCAGCGCTGGCCGTGCCCAGCATCCTGCTGATCTGGCCGCGGCCCTGGCACGACGATCGCCGGGCCGCGCTGGCCAGTTCCGCGCGGTGCCTGGCCGCCCTGGCGCAGGCGCATGCCGACGGCCGCAGCGACCGGCAGGCCGCCGTCGCGGCCGCGGCGGAGCTGCGCATCCTGCGCGACCGCTTTGACGCGACGGCCTACCCGCCGGGCGGTACCGGGCCCGCCGAGATCGCCCTGGCCAAGATGGTGAGCCGGGCCGAGTGGGTCGGCGCCAAGTCAGCGGTCAGCCCCGGCGCCGCGGCGCTGGGGCTGCCGCACGTGCGGGCCGTGTATCGGGAAGTCGCCGAGGCGCTGCGCGCCATTGCCGCTGTGGTGCCTGCGGGCCGCGGCCAGGCGTCCGGGCGTCCGGCCGCCGCCGCGCTCCGGGCCGCGCTGGGCGCGCTGCACCGGGCCCGCGAGTTCTCGCTCGGCCCGGCCGTGGACACCTTGATAGCCGGGGCCACGGAAAACGGGGCTGGCGCGGGAGGGGGATGCTCCCGGGCACCGGGAGCCGGAAACGGCGGGACCCGGGCTGGTACCGGATCGGCGGCGGCTGCTGGCGATCGGGCGGTGCCAGCGTTTCTCATCCCGTTGTTCCGGGCGCGGTCGCTCGGCTTCGCCACCGAGATGCTCGGCGTGCTGGCCCTGGAGGCGGCCGGGGCCAGGCCGCCCGCGGCGGGCGCCGAGCCGGGCGCCGGGCCGCCGCTGACCGCCCGGCAGGTCATCTTGCGGGTGGCCAGGTCCCATCTGACCCTGCGTTCGGTCTGGCTGCGGAACTCCCTGCGGGGCGCAGCCGGGCTCGCCCTCGCGGTAGCCATCGCCAGGGCCACCGGCGTATCGCACGGATTCTGGGTCGTGCTTGGCGCCCTCTCGGTGCTGCGGTCCAACGCCATCGGAACCGGCGTGACCGCGGTGCGCGCGCTGGCCGGGACGGTCGCCGGATTCGTCATCGGCACTGTGGTCATGGTCGGCCTCGGCTCGCATCTGGGGGGCCTGTGGCTCGTCCTCCCGGTGGCGGTACTCGCGGCCGGCGGTGCCCCGTCGCTCATCTCGTTCGCGGCCGGCCAGGCCGGGTTCACGGTCATGGTCATCATCCTGTTCAACATCCTGGTGCCGGCCGGCTGGTCGGTCGGGCTGGTGCGGGTGACCGATGTGGCGATCGGCTGTGCCGTGAGCCTGGCCGTCGGCCTGCTGCTGTGGCCGCGCGGCGCCGCGGCGGAACTCGGGCGCGCGCTGAGCGACGGGTATGCGACCGGCTCTGACTACCTGGCCGCCGCCATCGCCCGGCTGGTCTCCCCGCGGCTGGCCGGGACCACAAGATCGCAAGCGGTCCAGGCCGTGGCGGCCTACCGGCGCCTGGACGATGCCTACCGGCAATTCCTCTCTGAACGCGGCACCAAGGGAATGTCGCTGCGCACCGCCACCGATCTGGTCACGGGCGCGATCCGGCTCAGGCTGGCCGCCCACTCGCTGGCCACGCTCCCGGTGCGGCCCATCAATTCCTGGCCGCCGGCCGGCCACGACCAGGCGGCCGCTGCGGCCGGGGCGCTCCGCCAGGCCTGTTGCGGAATCCAGGCGTGGTACCTGGGCTTCGCCGGGGTACTGTCCGGCGCCGAGGCCAGGGTCCCGGCCCCCGGGGACGATGATGCCGCGCTGCACGGCCAGCTGATCAGCGTGTTCGAGGCGGCCCGGACGGCCGGAGACGAGCCCGCGGTACGGCTGGCCGTGCGGCTGCTGTGGGCCGCCGAGGAACTGGAGGATGGCCGCGCTCTGCAGCGCGAGCTGGCCGGGGAGGCCAGCGCCTTCGTCTCGGCGCACGGATCCGGCCCCCGGCTTCACGCCCGGACTGACGGTCATCGGGACGGTACTGCGCCATAATTCCGGTAGGCTGCGCCGCAATGATGCGGAGTGCGCGCAGGGCAGAAGAAATGCCGCAGCAGATATTCGCCGACTTCAGGAAATATGACGACAGCTCAGCTTCGTACTAACGTGCACGAAGAGCCAAATAGCTTCGTCGGCCGCGAGCGCGAGGTCGAGGAGCTATGCCGGTTCGTGCGCATGATGCGCGCCTCGACGCTGTGCGGGACGGGCGGTATCGGGAAGACGCGGCTGGCCCAGCGCATCCTGACGGCGCTGGCCGACGAATTCCCCGACGGAGCGTGGTTCGTTGAACTGGGCGACGTCCGCCAGCCCGATCTCGTCGTCTCGCGGGTGGCGTCGATCGTCGGCGTGGAGGAGGAACGGGGCCGCCCGTTGCTCGAGACGCTCGCCGAGGCGCTCCGGCCACGGACCATGCTGCTGGCCCTGGACAACTGCGAGCACCTGATCGACGCGTGCGCGCAGCTGTGCCAGCGGCTGCTGGCCAGCTCGGCGGGGCTGCGCATCATCGTGACCAGCCGGGAGCCGCTACGGGTCGCCGCCGAGGCCGTCTGGCAGGTGCAGCCGCTGACGCTGCCGCCGCCCGACGCGGCGGCTGACCCGGCCGAGCTCAGGAACTATGAGTCAGTCCGGCTGTTCGCCGAACGCGCCGCGGCGGCCCATCCCGGTTTCGAGCTCAGTGCCGCCAGCGCGGGCAGCATCGCGGCGATCTGCCGAGCGCTCGACGGCGTTCCGCTGGCGATCGAGCTGGCCGCCGCGTGGGCCAGGGCCTTGTCGGCGGAGCAGATCGAGGAGCGCCTGACCGACAGATTTCAGCTCCTCACCAGCGGCGACCGGACCGCGCCGGCCCGGCAGCGAACGCTGCGGGCCACTATCGACTGGAGCCACGACCTGCTCGCCAGCCGGGAACAGGTGCTGCTGCGGCGGCTCGCCGTCTTCTCCGGGTGGTCGCTGGAGATGGCCGAGCAGGTCTGCGCTGAGGACGGTCTTCCGGCCGCCGCGGTACTCGACCTGCTCGCCAGCCTGGTAGACAAGTCCCTGGTCGTGGTCGAGCCTGAGGCGCTCGGCCAGACCCGCTACCGGTTGATCGACACCATCCGCGACTACGCGGCCCAGCGGCTGGCCGAGGCGGGCGAGGTCACGGCGGTCCGGGTCAGGCTGCGAGATTACGTACTGCATGTGGTCGAGCACAATGCGGCGATCGGGATGGCGCTGATCCCGGCCCCGTGGTCAGCCAGGGTCGACGTGTTCCGCCGGTACGACGTTGATGCCGACAACGCCCTCCGGGTGCTTGACCAGTGCCGGGCCGACGGTGACGCCGAGACGGGCCTGCGGATCTGTACCGCGATCCGGCTGTGCTGGCTGGTGCGGGGCTCCTACGCCGAGGGCGCTGAGCGGTTCGACTCCTTCCTCGCCATCGATCCGTCCAGCGCGCCCGCGGGAGTCCGGGGGGCGGCGCTGATCGGGCGGGCGCAGCTTGCCCTGTCCAGCGATCCGGCGGGTGCGCAGGCCTGGGCCAGGGCCGGGCTTGAGCTGTGCCGGGCGGCCGGCGGAGAGGTCTGGACCGCCGTCGCGCTGAATCTGCTCGCCGAGATCACCCTGCACACCGGCGGGGCCGCGGAGGCGGAGGAACTGGCCGGCGAGGCGCTCTGGCTGGCCCGGTCAGTTGGCGACCGGTGGGACGAGGGCTACGCGCTCGGGACCCAGGCGGCCGCTGTCGCGCACCGGGGCGGCCTGCGGGAGGCCCAGCAGCTGGCGGAGGCCGCGATCACCGTGATGCGCGAGATCGACCAGCAGTGGGGAGTGGCGCGGACCCTCCTCGGCTTGGGCGAGCTGGCCAGGCTGCGCGGCGATGCCGCCGTCGCTCGGCGCCGCTACCTGGAGGCGCTGCCCATCCTCCGCGAGATCGACTCCCGGCCGGAGACCGCGCGCTGCCTGGCCGGGCTCGGGCGGGTGGCCATGGACCAGGGCTCCGTCGAGCAGGCGCGCGAGCATCTCGCCGAGAGCATCCGGCTGAGCCACGCCACCGGTGCCCGGATCGGCGTGGCCCGCGGATTGGAGGCGTTCGCCGCGCTGGCTGTCATCGAGGAGCGCGGCGACCGGGCCGTTCAGCTGATCGCCGCCGCGGCGGCGCTGCGCGAGACCGCGCACCTGCCCCGGCTGCCCGGGGCGAGGACCGACAGGTACTTCGCCGCGGCGCGGTCCCTCGGCGAGCCCGTCATCGCGCAGCTGTGGGCGACCGGCTTCGGCATGACCAGCGACGCAGCGGTCGCGATGGCGCTCGGTGCCCCCGCGCAGGCCGGGCCGGGACCCTACCCGGACGGGGAGAGCGTCCCGGCCGGACACCGGGCGGCCGCCGTGGCGCCGCCGGGCAGGCTGACCGCGCGGGAACGCGAGATCGTCGCGCTCATCGCCGAGGGCTGCAGCAATAGGGCGATTGCGGACAAGCTCTACATCAGCCCGGCCACCGCCGCCAGGCACGTGGCCAACATCCTGGAGAAGCTGGGCTTCACCTCGCGCGCGCAGGTGGCGGCCTGGGCGTCCGCTCAGCCGCCCGGCTAGCCGCTCAGCTGCAGCGGGCGCCCGCCGAGCCGCGGAGCTTGTACTCCACGGACGTCTGTTAGTGGCCAGTCGCGGGTTCCGGGCTGCCAGCCGCTGGCTGCGGAAGCCGAGGTGGCAGCGGAAGCCTGATCCCGTGGGCCGTTTCCCAGTCCCGGACCACGCTGGGGCTGACTCTCGACTCGAAGTACTGCACGGCGGTCAGGCCGTCGGCGACCTGCTCGTCGCCCTCGGCCAGCAGCCTGGCCGCGATGAGCCTGGATCCTCGCTTGATCGCCGCGCTCAGCCTGCGGTGGCCGTCCACGACGTAAAAGAAACTGCCGGCATACCCGACCGTCAGCAGTTCCTGCCCGGCCGTCCCGTCACCGGCCGTCCCGTCATCGGCCGGCCAGGCCGGCGGCTCCGGGAGATCACCGGACTCCCTGATGTCCCGGGATGGGTATATCCGCGCCGGATCTAGCAGCAGCAGGGGCGGGGCTTCGAGCAGTATCGCTGCGCCGAGAGAGCCATGGTAGGCCCCGATTATCCGGTCGACGACCTCATCAGATCGTGCGCTTGTCGTATCGCAGACAAGGTCGTAGTTCCGCAGCCTGTTCTTATCTGCGCCATATCTCGTCAGGAAACGGATGCGCTCGCTTTCACTGCGATTTTCGAGCCGCTCTATTGCCTCAGCGAGCGACGAGTAGGCCTCGACCTCATCGGACGGCCGTGATAGCACCCGGCCGGCGGCCACGACGGGGTCGGTAATGAGGTGGACCTTAAAGGCGTCGGTGAAGAAGAACCAGGCCAGCCGGCCGTCGACGACCAATTGCTCGTCCGACTTCGCTATTTCCTGCTGCAGCTGATCGACATAGCCGTCCACCGCGTCGTCGAGCTCAGCATGCAAGTTTAGCTGCAGCGCAGACATTCCCCGCGACTGGGCCATCTGCCGGTACAGGTCTCCGACGCTGACCCGGCGCAGATGCAGGCGCCGGGCCAGCTCCGTGGTCACGGTGCTCTTCCCGCTGCCGAGATCGCCACTGACGACGATGGACCGGTCGGAAAACATCTGCCGAGATTTCCTTTTGGGATAACGGTAAACGTGCTGAAAGGAGTTTTCCCTGGTGAGCGAATTAGTCTAGCATGTAATAATCTCTTACCGATCGCCGTGCCCGGCCTGGCGCGGCGCGGCCGTCGGGCTGCCGCACGGCCGTCCCGGCCGGGCAGCTAGCTGGCCAGGCATCGCGGCCCGTAGCCTGGGTGTCGTGACCGACAGCTACCAGATCCGCCCGGCCGCCGAGTCCCCCGCCGCCGCTGGCCCGGCCGCCGAGGGTCCCGCTGCCGAGCGCCTGCTCGCTGAGGCCGCCGGGCTCCCGGCGATCCCCGCGTCTGCCGGGGCCATGATCTTCGACCGCAAGCACCGGTTGCTGATCCTGAAGCCGACCTACAAGAAAGGCTGGACGATCCCGGGCGGGGTGATGGAGGCCGACGGGGAGACACCCTGGGACGCCTGCCGGCGCGAGGTGGCTGAGGAATGCGGCCTGCGGGTGAGCGCCGCGCGGCTGGCCTGCGTCGACTTCAGGCCGCCGCGCGAGGGGCGGCCGGGGGGCATGCGGTTCCTGTTCGACTGCGGCGCAGTGGGCGACGCCAGCCTCGATGGCATCGTCCTGCAGCCGGAGGAGATATCCGAGTGCCGGCTGGTCGGGCTGCCTGAGGCACTGAAGCTGCTCTCCGGCCCGGTCCGGCGCCGGGTCAGGGCAGCTAGCAAGTCGAAGAAGAAATGCCGCTACCTGGAAAACGGCCGCCCGGTGGCGGCGGTCCGTTAGCGGTCGCGCGGCGGGACAGCCCGCTAGCGGTCGCGCAGGATGAACTGGTCGACCGCGCTGGCGAAGCCCTCGTCGTCGTTGGACGTGGTCACCCGGCGCGCAGCGCGCTGTACTTCGGCGCTCGCGTTGCCCATCGCGATGCTCAGGCCCGAATGGGCGAACATGAGCACGTCGTTGGGCATATCCCCGATGGTGGCAATCTGCTGCGCCGGGATCCGGTAGCGGGCGGACAGCCATCTGGCCACCGCTCCCTTGTTGGCGTCCGGATGAGTCACGTCCACGTAGTAAGGCTGCGACCGGGACGCGGAGACGTGGTCGCCGAAGCGGTCGTGCGCGGCCGCTGACGCGCGGGCGACGGCGTCATGGTCGTCGCTGACTCCCACGATCTTGGCCACGTCGTCGGTGAGCTGATCGAAGCTGGCCGTGATGGTGGGCGCGAACTTGACGGTCCAGGCCTCCCGGTCGACGTGCGGCCCGTGCGGGTCCAGCGCGAACCAGTCGGCACGCTGATATACCCAGACGCTCAGCCCGAATGAGCGCAGCAAGTCAATGATCGGCGTCACCAGGTCGCTGGCCACGACCTTCTGGTCGATGACGGCCATGTCGCGGTCGACGATGAGGCCCCCGTTGAAGGCGGCCAACGGCGTCTGCAGGTCCAGCGGCTCCACCAGCATCGCCATCCCGCGCGGCGGGCGGCCGCTGGTCACGGCGAACAGGATGCCGGCCTCCCGCAGCCGGCCGACCGCGGCCACGGCGCGCTCGGTCAGGATCTTCTGCTGGGTCACCAGCGTGCCATCCACATCGGCAAGCACCAGCCTGATCGGGGCGGCCACGATCAGCTCCTTCCGGCCGGCGCTGCTGCCTGCTCCCTGCGTGGCCAGCTGCCGGGCCCGTGAGACGATAGGTCAGCGCCGCTGAGTCCTGGCCCGGGGGAGCCGACAGGGGCGGCGGCGGCGCAGGACCGACAATAACGTGCCGGGGGTGGATCTTACTTGGCGACCGATCCTGACGAGAGCCTGGGCCGCGCCGCGGTGTCGCTGGCGACCTCGGTGGGCATGGCCATGGCCGGCCAGTGGCTGGCGGCCAGGTACAAAGCCGACGGCTTCCCGCTGTTCGATTTCGACGTCTACGCCCTGGCCGGGGACGGCTGCATGATGGAGGGCATCTCCTCGGAGACGGCCTCGCTCGCCGGTCACCAGCAGCTGGCCAGCCTGTGCTGGATCGCCTACGGCTGGAACGTCACTACCGTGGCCGATGCCAACGATCTGCCGTCCACCGCCCGCGCCTTCGGGGTATTCCGGGCCGAGAACGAGCGCCCCACGCTGAGATCCCGGTCGTGCACATCTTCACCCACGACTCCATCGGGGTGGGCGAGGACGGCACTGACGCGAATGAGGTGGCCGAGACCTGGCGGGTGGTCGCGGCCCGAATACCGGGACCAGGTGCTGCCCCGCTCGGTGCGGGCGCGGGTGGCCATCGAGCAGGCGTCGACTCTCGGCTGGGACCGCTATGTCGGCGACGGCGGGGCGATCGTGGGCATGCGCACCTTCGGCGCGCCGGCGCCGCTGAAGCAGCTGCTGACGAAGTTCGGGTTCACCCCCGACCGGGTCGCCGACGTGGCGCGCCGGCGCGCCGTGGCGGCGGCGGAGGAGATGCTGCGGTGAAAGCGCCCGCTGGCCCGGTGATGCGGGGGCCGACCGGGACGGCCGGCGGCAGGCAGTGCGAGGCTGGGCTAGGCCGCCTCGCCGAGGCGGGAATCGACACCACAGCGATCGGAGGCACCAGTCATGTCGCTCACCCCGCTCCGGGACCGGGTCGCCTATAAGGCGCTCGAGCGGCACCATGGCGAGATCGCCGGCCGCCACCTGCGGGACCTGTTCGAGCAGGATCGCGGTCGCGGCGAGCGGCTGACCGCGCAGGCCTGCGGGCTCTACCTGGACTACTCCAAGAACCGGGTGACCGACGAGACGGTCCGGCTGCTGCTGGACCTGGCCGGGGAGTCGGGCGTCACCCAGCGGCGGGACGCGATGCTGCGCGGCGAGCACATCAACGTCTCGGAGGACCGCGCGGTCGGTCACGTGGCGCTGCGGATGCCGCGCGGAAGCTTCTTCCTGGTCGACGGCGAGAACGTGGTCGAGGAGGTCAACGACGTCCTCGACCGGATGTGCGAGTTCGCCGAGTCGGTGCGGTCCGGGCACTGGACCGGCTTCACCGGCAAGCGGGTCACCAACGTCGTCAACATCGGGATCGGCGGGTCGGACCTCGGGCCGGTGATGACGTATGAGGCGCTGCGGCACTACTCGCGCCGGGACATGACGTTCAGGTTCGTCTCCAACGTCGACTCCACCGACTTCGCCGAGGCGACCAGGGACCTCGACCCCGAGCAGACCCTCTTCATCGTCTCGTCGAAGACCTTCGGCACGCTGGAGACCCTGACCAATGCCACCTCGGCCCGCGACTGGGTGGTCGGGCGGCTCGGCGATGAGGCCGCGGTGGCCCGGCATTTCGTCGCCGTATCGACCAACGCCGAGCGGGTGTCGCAGTTCGGGATCGACACCGCGAACATGTTCGGTTTCTGGGACTGGGTCGGCGGCCGCTACTCGATGGACTCGGCCATCGGGCTGTCCACGGCCATCGCGATCGGGCCCGCCAATTTCCGCGCGCTGCTGGCCGGGTTCCATGACATGGACGAGCATTTCGCCGGGGCGCCGCTGGACGCCAACCTGCCCGTCCTGCTGGGCCTGCTGGCGGTCTGGTACGGAAATTTCTTCGACTGCCAGAGCACCGGCGTGATGCCGTACGACCAGTACCTGAAGCGCTTCCCCGCCTACCTCCAGCAGCTCACGATGGAGTCCAACGGCAAGCACGTCACGCTGGCCGGCCAGCCGGTCGACTACCAGACCGGAGCGGTGTACTGGGGCGAGCCTGGCACCAACGGACAGCACAGCTTCTACCAGTTGCTGCACCAGGGGACCAAGCTGATCCCGGTCGATCTCATCGGGTTCGCCAGGAGCCTCAATCCGCTGCGCGACCACCACGACATCCTGTCGTCCAATATCTTCGCCCAGGCCCAGGCCCTGGCCTTCGGGAAGACCGAGGAGGAGGTGCGGGCGGAGGGAACCCCCGGCGCGGTGGTGCCGCACAAGGTGATGGCGGGTAACCGCCCGACCAACGTGATCCTCGCCCGCGAGCTCACCCCGAGGCTGCTCGGCTCGCTGATCGCCCTCTACGAGCACAGCGTCTTCACCCAGGGCGCCATCTGGGACATTGACTCCTTCGACCAGTGGGGGGTCGAGCTCGGCAAGGTGCTGGCCAAGCAGATCGTTCCCGAGCTGACCAGCGAGGCCGAGCCGCAGCTGCAGCACGATTCCTCGACGAACGCCCTGATCCGGCGTTACCGCGCACTCAAGAGCTAGGAGAAATCGCCATGCCAACCGACAGACCGATGCAGCTGGGCATGATCGGCCTCGGCCGGATGGGCGCGAACATCGTCCGCCGGCTCATGCGAGACGGCCATCGCTGCGTCGCTTCCGACCGTAGTGCCAACGTGGTCAAGGCCCTCGAAGCCGAGGGTGCCACTGGTGCCACGTCGCTGGCCGACTTCGTCGCCAAGCTGGATAAGCCGCGGAACATCTGGATCATGGTGCCGGCCGCTGTTGTCCAGTCCACCCTCGATGAGCTGACCGGCCTGCTGGAGCCGGGCGACGCGGTGATCGACGGCGGTAACTCTTATTACCGCGACGACATCGAGCGGGCCCGCCAGTGCCGCGCCCAGGGCCTGCACTACATCGACTGCGGGACTAGCGGCGGCGTATTCGGCCTGGAGCGCGGCTACTGCCTGATGATCGGCGGGGAGACCGAGGCGGTCCAGCGGCTGGACCCGATCTGGCTCACGCTCGCGCCCGGCGAGGGCAGCGCGGTGCCGACCCCCGGCCGTACCACCGGCGGCACCGCCCCGCACGGTTACCTGCATTGCGGCCCGAACGGCGCGGGCCACTTCGTGAAGATGGTTCACAACGGCATCGAGTACGGGATGATGGCCGCCATCGCGGAGGGGCTGAGCATCATCAAGCACGCCAACGCCGGCCGGGAGCAGGGCGAGGTCGATGCCGAGACCACGCCGCTGCGCGATCCGTGGGCCTACCAGTACGACATCAACGTGGCCGACGTGGCCGAGGTGTGGCGCCGCGGCTCGGTCGTCGGTTCCTGGCTGGTGGACCTCACTGCCGACGCGCTGGCCCGGTCACCGGAGCTGGCTGACTTTTCCGGCCGGGTGTCCGACTCCGGTGAGGGCCGCTGGACACTCGAGGCGGCGATCGACGTCGGAGTGCCCGCCGGGGTGATCGCCACGGCGCTGTTCGAGCGGCTGGACTCTCGGGGCAACGGCGAGTTCGCCGCGAAGATCCTCTCCGCGATGCGCTCCGAGTTCGGCGGTCACGCCGAGAAGAAGAGCTAGCCGATGCGGCACGACCTCGAGACCCTGCCCGATCCCGACGCGGTGGCCAGGCAGGCCGCGGCCTACGTGGCGCAGGCCGCCGCTGCGGCGGTGGCGGATCACGGCGCGTTCACCTTCGCCGTCAGCGGCGGGCACACCCCGTGGGCCATGTTCGCCGAGCTGGCCGCCCGCGACGTGCCCTGGGAACAGGTCCGGCTGTTCCAGGTCGACGAGCGGGTAGCGCCGGACGGCGATCCCGACCGTAACCTGACCCAGCTCCGCCGCAGCCTGCGCGGCGCGCCCGCCGCGGTGATCGCCATGCCGGTGACCGGCCCCGACCTGGACGCCGCGGCGGCGGCCTACGGATCCGGCCTGCCGGACCGGTTCGACCTGGTTCATCTCGGGCTCGGCCCGGACGGGCACACCGCGTCCCTGGTTCCCGGCGACCCGGTGCTCGAGGTGTCCGGCCAGCTGGCCGCCGTCACCGGCGTCTACCAGGGCCACCGCCGGATGACGCTGACCTACCCGGCGCTGGCCCGGGCGGAGCAGCTCCTATGGCTGATCACCGGGGCGGACAAGAAGGCGGCGCTGGCCCGGCTGCTCGCGGGGGATACCTCGATCCCCGCTGGCCGGGTCGAGGCGGCGCGCTCGCTGGTGCTGGCCGATCAGTCGGCGACGTGACCGGCGGCCGCCGGATCCGGCCGCGCCCAGGCCGGGGCGCGGCCCACGGCGCGCCCCGTTCAGGCCGGGGCGCCGCCGCTGACGTCGATCCGGTCGACCGATGTCCCGCGTCCGACCAGGACGGTCCAGACCAGCTGCGGCGGGAACAGCCCGTGCTCCACCACGCCCGGCGTCTCGGACAGGAACTCCGCCAGATCGGCGGGGTCGCCGACCTCGCCGGTGTAGTCGGCGATGACGCCACCGTCCGGGCTGCGCGCCACATCGCGCAGCGTCACCGGCCCGATCCTGCCGATCCTGCGGATGGTGGCTTCGATCCCGAATTCCAGCAGTTCCAACGGCACCGGGCCGCGGATGGCCGGCACGGCCTTGGCCGAGTCGACGATGACCACGAACCGGTCGGCCGCCGCGGCGACGATCTTCTCCCTGGTATGGGCGGCCCCGCCGCCCTTCACCAACCACCCGCTGGGCGCCACCTCGTCGGCCCCGTCGATCGCGATGTCGAAACGGTCCACGCCGGTGAACGGCTCGGTACGCAGGCCGAGGTCCCGCGCCGCCGCGTCGGTCCGCGGCGAGGTGGCCACGCACCGCAGCGTCAGCCCCCGGCCGGCCAGCGCGGGAAGCAGGTAGGCCACGGTCGAGCCGGTGCCCAGCCCCACGGTCATGCCGTCCTCGACCAGCTCGGCGGCGGCCTGCGCGGCGGCTTTCTTCTCCGCTTCGGCGTCGGCTGTCATGGTGCCCTCCCCGTTCGGATCGCCGGGGGAGCCCCGGCGCCAGCCCCGGCGGGGCGCGGAGCCCCCACCAGGGTAGTGCCGCCGGGCCCGCGTCACGTAGCAGCCAAGGAGGTCTCATGAACACCGCGAAGAGGCACCGGGCGGCGGCGATGCCCCGTCCCGATGACCACGTCATCGTCCTGTTCGGCGCGACGGGTGATCTCGCCAAGCGCAAGCTGCTGCCCGGCCTGTTCCGGCTGGCGGCCGCCGGGCTGCTGCCGGATCGCTACCAGATCATCGGAACGGCGCCGACGGCGAGCGCGCCCACCGAGGCCGGCTTCCGGGCCCATGCCCGCGCGGCGGTGGAGCAATTCGGGACCGTCAAGCCCAGTGACGATGACTGGCGGCGGTTCGAGAGCACGCTGCATTTCGGGGCGGCCGATCCGGACAATCCGGCGGCCCTGGTGACCGCGGTCGACAAGGCGGCCAGCGAGATCGGCGGCCAGCCCCGGCGGCTGTTCCACCTGGCGGTCCCGCCCGCTGCCTTCGGCTCCGTGGTCACGATGCTCGGCACGACCGGACTGGCCCGCGGCGGCCGGGTCATCGTGGAGAAGCCGTTCGGCACCGATCTTGACTCCGCGCGCGCCCTCAACCAGCAGATCCATAGCGTCTTCGATGAGTCGCAGGTCTTCCGCATCGACCATTTCCTCGGGAAGGAGTCGGTCGACAACATCCTGGCCCTGCGGTTCGCCAACGGCCTGTTCGAGCCCATCTGGAACCGCCAGCACATCAGCTACGTGCAGATCGACGTGCCGGAGACGCTGTCCATCGAGGGCCGGGCCGGCTTCTACGAGAAGACCGGCGCCTACCGGGACATGGTCGTCACGCACCTGCTCCAGGTGCTCGGCGTCGTCGCCATGGAACCGCCTTCGTCGCTGTCGGCCAAGGCGCAGCGGGACGAGAAAGTGAAGGTCTTCGAGTCGATCCCGCCGATCGACCCCCGTCACGTGGTCCGCGGCCAGTACGACGGCTACCGCGACGAGCCCGGCGTGGCCGCTGACTCGCAGACCGAGACGTTCGTGGCGGTGCGCGCTGAGGTCGATAACTGGCGGTGGGCCGGAGTGCCGTTCTGCCTGCGTACCGGGAAGTGCCTGGGAGCCAGCCGGCAGCTCGTGACCATGGGGTTCCGGCAGCCGACCATGCGGATGTTCCCCGTCGACGCCGCGGCCACCCCGGGCGGCCGCGGCAACGAGCTGGTGATCGACTTCCAGGACCCGGGCTCCATTACGGCGCAGTTCCTCGCCAAAGAGCCAGGCCCGCAAATGCGCATCGCGCCGGCGGCTATGACATTCCGTTATGCGGACTCGTTCTGCGCCGCCAACGACCTGGAAGGGTACGAGCGCCTGATTCTCGACGCCATGCTCGGCGACCAGGCCCTCTTTACCCGGTCGGATGGCATCGAGCGGCTGTGGGAAATCTCGATGCCGCTGCTTGACCACCCGCCGGCGGTCGAGCCGTACCGGCCGGGCTCCTGGGGACCCGAGTCGGTGCAGCGCATCCCGGCGCCGCACCGCTGGCAGCTGCCCGAGGCGCACTGACGGGACATCCGCCGCTCACTCGGACATCTGGCCGATGCCGGGAACCCGGCTTATGCCGGGGAAGTCCCACTCCTGACCGGGGGCTCGCCCGCTGGCGGGGACCTTCGGATCTCGCCGGGGACCTTCGGCCCTGGGGCCGCCTGCCGCCGGTGCGGGGCAATGGACGGGGGCGAGGAGGTCATGATGTCGGTCACTGGCGTGCACAGCATTGACAGCAGTATCACCAGGACAAACTCGTGGCTGGCCGACATTGCCGACAGCCTGGGCGTCGATGACCGCCGGCTGGCGTTCCGCATCGCACGGGCCTGGCTGCATGCGCTGCGGGACCACCTGACCGTTGAGGCTGCCGCCGGATTCGGGGCCGAGCTGACCGAGGTGATCCGCGGCGTCTACTACGAGAGCTGGAAGCCCGGCCAGGTACCGGTCAGATCCAGCGCAGCGGAGTACGCGGCGCGGTTCGCCCACGAGGCCCGGATCCGCGCCGAGCAGGTGCCCGCGGCCGCGTGTGCCATCACCGTGGTGGCCAGACGGCATATGGCGCCCGGCGTAGTCGAGCGGGCGTTCGCCGTGCTCCCGCCGAACATCAGGGAATTGCTCGATCCTGAGCCTGCCGCGCTTACTGCGGAAAAGGCTGAATGAACGGCCCGCAGTGGTCTCGTGCGATGCTGCTGCCCGAGCATTACCATCATGGCTTACCGGTGCCGCCGATTGGGGTGCGACGTCTAGTGACCAGGTATCTCGACCGCATTGACGCGGGCTGGCGCCTCGGCGAGCGGCTGCGGTACCTCGACGGCCAGGACGTTGTCGTCCTCGGGCTGCCCCGGGGCGGCGTGCCGGTCGCGGCGGGAGTCGCGCATGCGCTGCAGGCGCCGCTGGATGTCATCATCGTCCGCAAGCTGGGCGTTCCGCACCAGCCGGAGTTCGCGATGGGCGCGCTGGGCGAAGGCGGCGTGCGGATCATCAATGACGAGGTGCTTGCCATGGCCGGGGTGACCCCCCAGGAGTTGGCGGCCATCGAGGCACGGGAGCGCGCGGAGCTGGAGCGCCGCGGCCGCCGGTTCCGGGCCGCCCGCCCGCCGGTACCGGTCGCCGGCCGGACCGTGGTGGTGGTCGACGATGGCATCGCCACCGGATCGACGGCCAGGGCCGCGTGCCGCGTCGCCCGGGCGCACGGCGCCGCCCGGGTCATCCTGGCCGTCCCGGTCGGGCATTCCGATGCGATCGCCAGCCTGCGCCCCGACGCCGACGAAGTCATCTGCCTGACCGAGCCGCGGTCCCTGATGGCGATCGGGGAGTGGTACGAGGACTTCTCGCAGACCTCCGATCAGGAAGTGATCAACATCCTGTCGGATGCGTCGGCGGCCCGGGAAGCGGCGGGCCAGGCCGGCCCGGCAGGGCCGGGTTCGGCCGGCACGGCGGGTACCGGGGCGGGTCCGTCCGCCGCTGCCGCCCGCGGCGCCGCGACGGCCGGCCGTCGCGGCACTGACCAGGAGATCGTGCTGCACGCGGGCACCGCCGAGCTGGCGGGCCATCTCACCGTGCCCGCGCAGGCGGCCGGCCTGGTCCTGTTCGTCCACGGCAGCGGCAGCAGCAGGCACAGCCCGCGTAACCGCCTGGTTGCCGGCGCCCTGAACAGCGCGGGCCTGGGCACGCTGCTGTTCGATCTGCTGACCCCCGCCGAGGAACTGGACCGGGGCAACGTCTTCGATATTGAGCTGCTGGCCGGGCGCCTGCTCGAGGTCGCCAGGCAGCTGGACCGTCCCGGGACCAGGATCTGCTATTTCGGGGCCAGCACCGGCGCGGCGGCCGCGCTGTGGGCGGCCGCCGAGCCGGGCTGCGAGACAGCCGCGGTGGTATCCAGGGGCGGCCGTCCCGACCTGGCCGGGACGCGCCTGCCGCTGGTCCGCGCGCCCACGCTGCTGATCGTCGGCGGCGCCGATGAGCTGGTGCTCGACATCAACGCCCGGGCGCAGCAGCAGCTGCGCTGCGAGAACAGGCTCGCCGTGATCCCGGGCGCCACGCACCTGTTCGAGGAGCCTGGCGCCCTGCCCGCCGCCGCCGAGCTGGCCAGTGACTGGTTCACCAGCCACCTGGCAGCCACGGGGAGCACTCCGTAGTGAGCCCGCTGCGCGGCGGGTCAGCACACCGGGTATCCCTCGTAGCTGAGCCCGCCGCGCGCCGGGTCAGCACACCGGTTATCCGTTTCGGATCTGGTTGTGGTTCTCAGGCGGCGATCGCTGACCGGGACGTCGCCGGCTCAAGGGCGACGTTCAGGACCTCGCGCACGTCACTGACCGGATGAATCTCCAGCTCATCCAGGACGCTGTCGGGCACGTCCTCCAGGTCGGGCTCGTTGCGGGCCGGGATCAGGACCGTGGTGATGCCGGCCCGGTGCGCGGCGAGCAGCTTCTGCTTCAGGCCGCCGATCGGCAGCACGCGGCCAGTCAGCGAGACCTCGCCGGTCATCGCCACGTCCGAGCGCACCAGCCGGCCTGACAGCAGGGACGCCAGCGCGGTCGTCATCGTGACGCCTGCACTCGGGCCGTCCTTGGGCACCGCGCCGGCC
>Ga0066790_10000324_pt1 | contig 17160 bp, 21 predicted proteins | sample OrgsoiDNA2013050_FD_70963 | JGI IMG/M metagenome (GOLD analysis project Ga0066790, IMG submission 70963) | Permafrost soil microbial communities from the Arctic, to analyse light accelerated degradation of dissolved organic matter (DOM) -... | ecosystem: Environmental > Terrestrial > Soil >...
ACAACCGAGGTTGTGTCAGCGTGTCGGGCGGGCGGGCTCGTGTTGGTGACGTTGCGTGATGTGGTTGATCATCTTGGGTGGTTACGGGGAGTTATTGAGTCGGCTCGGTTAATTCGTATCGCGCTTGTTGAATCGCAATACTACACATGGAATAATACATATGAAGTGATAATACGTTCCGCGATAATAACCGATCCAGAGATCACGACTATCTATATAAACTCTCATTATTTCCAAATCCCCTATTCGTTAGATTTTGTAATACTCGCCGTGAGCTTTCTTAATCATGCCGCTATCTCCTGCTGTATACATATGGGATAGGCACGCTGCGAATGCGGCCCTACGATCTCTCGCTGTACTGCGCCATGAGAAATTGGATTCAGCGAGTTTGAGAATATCATCGGTAATGATTCTATTGCCCGATTGCAAGGTCTTTAGGTATTCTCTGATAATCTCTCGCGTGCGAATGTTCGGCTTTGGGTTATCGGGATAGCGAAGATTATTGAGCCCTGCGAGAGTAGATCTAATTTCGCCTAGCTCAGTTTGGTGACGGATAATCGTGTCTACTAGTTTTGTCTCTCGCGCGACTAGTCTTGCCATTAATGCGGTTACGTCATCTGAGATTGACCGTTCGGATTCGTTTATCATTCCGTTAGTCTACTCTTTGTCTACCGGTCGGGCGGGCTCGCGTGGCTCTGTATGGCTTGCTGCGGGGGCTCGCGACCGTGGTCCGGCCGGTTGCTCGCGGGCGGGCTCGCGTGGCCCTGTGCGGCTTGCTGCGGGGCTCGCGACCGCGACCCGACCGGTTGCTCGCGGGCGGGCTCGCGTGGCTCTGTATGGCTCGCTGCGGGACTCGCGACCGTGGCCCGACCGGATAGCCCCCGGATAAACCGAATCGTCGTAGCGCGCGTTCTAGCGATGTAGCGACGGATAAACCGCGTAACTCTGTGACCGGGCAGAACGTCACGTCAAAGACTTACGCGCGTGATAAACCCTCGCGCGGATTAAGACTGCCAGCGTGCCACGAAACATGCCACGAAACGCGCACGCTGGTCTAGTCGTGCGCTACCGGGCTAGGGTGGCTGGTAAGCCCGCAGAGTTGTTCGGCCGGTTGGTGTGATGGCCATTCTCCTAATTGGTGACGAGATAATCCCCCCTTATCTCGCGACAATTCTGCGGGCTCCTTATAGGACAGATCGGGAAGGGGCGAACGACAATGATCGAAACCGTTGAAATTCGTACGTGCGATATGGGACATGAGAAATCACGCAAGGGGGATACGATACATTTCAGTTTCGATAGCGTCGATTACGAACTAGAGCTATGCCCGAAAGACATAGTCGCTCTAGAGAAATTGGTGAGCGAATACATTCCATTCGCGCGCAAGATCCGGCCGGTTAAAACCGCATCGAATAATTCTCACTCGCTGGCGAAGCGCCCGAAGCTTGACCGCGAGCACTCGGCCGACATTCGCGCATGGGCACATTCGAACGGAATCGCCGTTAATGATCGCGGGAGAATCCCGGTAAACATCGTCGCTCAATACGACGATACGCATTAATTAACGTGGGACATGCAAGAGCCCCGGTCGATTCTCCCGACCGGGGCTCTTGTGTTGCGCTGGTGATTACTTCGCAGCGCTACCGTTCGTGCTAGGCGCGGTCTCGGCGGTCTCGCTGGCGAGATGAGCGGCCCACTTGGCTTTATTCTCCTTGCTGACGACGGCAACGCCCTTGTAATCGGAGTTGGCCTGAAGCCATGCCGACCGGGTCATTCCGGCCTTATCCGTGCCACCCTTGCTGGCACCGTTGGCCCCGGTCAGGTTCCTGGGAAAGAGCGAGCCGAGATTGCGGCGCGCGTCGTTCCGCGAGGCGTCGTCGGCCGTCGAATCGGTCGCGAGCGTGGCGAGGGATTCGGTAAGGGTTTCGGCGGTCTCGCTGGCGATGTTGAACTTGTGCGTCTTGCCGTTCACGACGATCTTGAATTCGGTGACGGACTTGTTGGCCGCTTCGACGGAATCGAATTCGCGGGTCTCGGTCTTCCCGGTCAGGTCGTCGGTAACGTCGGCCTTGACGATCTGGGGAAGGATCTTGATACTCACGTTGGCTCCTAATGCCTTGTCGGCCCCGGTGGGCCGATCTAATTAACAGTATGGGCCACCGGTAACCGGATGTCAAATCGAATCCGGCCTGGTGGCCCAAGCTAGCCTGTGACCTGCGGCGATTCGATTCGCCGCATGATCGATTAGCTTGCTGCGGTCTCTGATTCCCAGGGTGCCCGATCGGGAATTGCAGCAGTGTCGCGCGTTGACCGGGCGATCTTGACCGTGGCATACGTCAGGTCGGCACCGATCGAATCGGCTGTAATCTCCCACGTCTGCCGCTTCTCACCCTCGCGGTTTTCCCAGGAGCGACACACGAGCGTGCCGAATGCGATCACGCGAGCCCCGCTCGTCAGCGATGCCGCCACATTCTCTGCGAGGTATCCCCACGCGATGACGCGATACCAGGTCGTCTCGCCATTCTCGTATTTGTCGGTCTCCCGATTCTTCTTGCGTTCGGTCGCGCCGACGCTAAACGACGTGACGGCTTGGCCGGTTGGCGTATACCGCATTTCGGGATCTCCGCCGAGGTTGCCGGTTATCGTGATTGGGGTTCCGTTGATCATTGTCTTACGCTCCTAATGCGTTATGCTGCGGATTGATTCGTTAAGCGATTGCGCCGAAATGCTCTGTCCAGTATAGAACCTCCTTATTGGTTAGCTTAGCGTATTCGATTTCGCTCGTGGTTGATTCTCCGATGTGGAGCCCGACGACGATAATAGCTTTGGATGCGTCGATTTTGGCGCGATGCATTTCGTCAAGCATGCGCTTGTAATCGTCGGCCGGGCGACCGCCGGTATAATCCGTGACGAATGGCATGAGAATGATTCGGCCGTTCGCAGTTTCCGATTGTGCGACTTCGAGCATTTCTTCCGCGTATCGCATTGACCCGCAGATTGTACGAGTCTCGTAAGTCTTAGGAGTGTAATCCGTGGCGACCGGGCCATAGTCGCGGAGGATTTCGGGATTGCGATTAAGAATCTTGCTCATGTTCGCGTAGATGATGCTCATTGTTTCGTCGGCGTCTCGCGTGAAATGCTGAATGCCCAGCGTACCGGTTGTGATTACGTCGGCTATCTCTTTGAGCATTCGGGCTCGCGCCGTGAGATCGCGGGGCTTACGGGGGTTCTGCCCAGTGAATAGAATTATTTCGCTAATCGCCTCCCCCAATTCTTCGATCATCTTGCTGACGCGTGCCCAATCTTGCGCGAGCGGTTGGCTCTTGTAATCCTCCGAGCAATTGGCGTCTAGCCAACGATCGACGGCTGTAATAGCGATCTGATATTCTGAATCGTACATTACGCGCTCCTAATGCGTAGATGCTGCGAATTTGATTACTTGGTATGCGGCTTACAAGGCTTGCATACTAGGCACGCTCCGCAGAGCGTGCATTGCGCGTGTCCGCCGCAATTACTGGACATGGACTATTCTCCTATCTCGAATGAATCACCTGGTGAATTGATCGCAGCGATTACCTGTAGTTCGTTCATTGCCCATGCGTCGATGACACGCGCGTAAGCAATCCGATTCTTTCCGTGCGACTTTGAACGGCCGGACTCATACCGGTTAATCATCTGTCGCGTGATGCCGATCTCACGAGCCAACTCGCTCTGGGATACGCCAAATAGCACGCGTAGTCGCTTGCATTCTGCGGGCTCTGGCAATTCCGGGATCGGTTCCCGATCGGTAATGCTCATGTGAATTGCTCCTTGTCATTGATTATAGCGAGCCCGGCCGGATGCTGGTCTAGCTAAATCTGGTTTGTCTCGCGCAAGCGAGCCCGAATCTGCTCTAGCTCTATCTCGGTCAGATCCTTCGCTCCGCACGGGCAGATTACCAGAGACCCGTGACTTTGATTATTGTATGAGACGAGCAAATACCATCCCTCGCCCTTGCATGCGTATGGGCTATTAGCGATATCCCAGCATACGCATTTAATGCCAGGTCCGGGGCATGTCGTATTCGCGTCATTATGCGGAATGTCTGGAATAGGAATATCCGGGTATTCCGGCATCCAGTCATTGACATGCTGATTTACCGGCAATCCGCAACGCTCGCCGGTTAGCTCAGTGAACGTGCATTCGGCCGGGCCAATTCCGTCATGCACGTAGACGTGTTGCCTAATGGTCGGGTCGGGCGAGCGGATGACGCTACAGATCTGACCGGATCGGATGATGTCATGCGATGGGCATTTGCTGACGTACCGAATGCACGACATTTCAGCGCAATGCCCGTTGGCGTATTCAGCATGTCCGCATGGCAGAATTCTGGTAGGCATGTTCTAATTCTCCTTCATTCGGTGGCGCGGTTGCTTGCCTATCTTTCTTGCGCGAGCCCGACCAATCAATTCACTAAGCCAGGTCCATACCGGCTGATTCCGGGTTTGCATTGGAGCGTAATCCGCGTAATGGACGCGATGTCCGCAACCAACACAACGGGGAGGTAGACCGGTAATCGTTCGCTTGCAACATCCGGTTAGGTAATAACTCATACGTTGACCGGTTTTCCCTTCTGTCCTTTTCCGACAGTTGAGCGCTGCGAATTGCAGTTAGCGCACAATGCTATCTCGCCGTACCGGATTACGGCTGTACTCTCGCAATGCGGGCGAATTAGCAGCTTAGTGGCGTAATAGCATTGCACGAGCGACTTAATCAATTTACTCGCCGTCGCATACGCGGCAGATTCCCACGCTTATCACGATGTCCGAATGACAACCGCATGCCGGGCAGCGCTTCCATTCGGTACGGATAGGCGGGATGAGTCCGCGCTGAATTAGCGCAGTAGTGACGGCGAGTTTTCCGGGCTTACGCCGTGGGCATGCGCCAGCGTGCCAGCGCTCACAGAGGATACAGTGCCACATAATTGTTTTCCCTTCTAATTGATTTTCCATGCCCGTGTCCCGTAGGACGCGAGCAAAGCCCGTCAATTAGATATCGTCAGCGATTCGCTGTATGTCGTCGGGTCCGTCGATTACGTCGCAGTAGCGCTTGACGTATTCGATCATCGGCTTAATGCTTCCCGTGTTAATGAGATCGGATAGCATTTGCTGTGACATGTCTAGCACTAGCTCAGTGTCTTGCCCGTCAAGGTTGGACACGTAATCGACGGCCGCATAGATCCTGTTGAGTATTTCATTCGCTGTCATAGTTCAATCCTTATGCCAGGGCTCTGGTGGGGGGTTATTCTGGATCACATGTGCCTTTAGCGGGCGACTTCTTCGACTCCGCGACATCCCGGCAGCGGGAAGACCATCGCGTTCGCGTTAATGAACTCCTGAGCGGCCTCGCGGGTGTCGAAGATTCGGCTGACGCGGTAACCCCTCATGTGGATGTAGCTGACCTTAAACATCTTTTGCTCTACGATCACCATGTCGTTGACCTTTATTTCCTGTCCTACTTCGTTGTTTGTCATATCTCTATAATAGTCGATGGATTAATAGATGTCAACCCGATGTCAAATCGGGATTAACTAATCTATTCCGATTCCAGCCAACCGCGCGATACCGCTTCCGCGAGATTCGGCCGAGTTTCGAGATACCTCATTCGCCCTTGAGCGCTGAATACATCGTACGGTGCCCCGCCGGTCAACTCATTCGCGATGACATACGCGACCACATTACCCGACTCGCCGATTACCGCGTAATCAAAGCACGGCATTAGCGCGAACGGATCGGATTCGACAGTATGGCGCGCGGTTATCTCGCGATGGCCGATTCGAGTAGTGAATATGTGATTCCCTGCACATACGATCTCTGACATAATCCCTCTATCAAGATTTGAATGCATCAATCATGACACACAATCCGATTCCCGAGCCACCGAGAATTCCCATAATTATTGCGAGGACGAACATGATTAGGATTCCTCCGCCGTGTTGATTACCAGGGTATCGCCGTCGCGAAGATTACGAATCATCTTGAGCAATTCCGCGCGAGTGATGTAATAGAACTGACGATCATCCTCGCCAGGAATCATTATCTCGCCGGTATACCTCATGACTGGCATTACTAATTCCTTCCCTTAGATTAGAGTGCTGGATACCGGGCGGGCTCGCGGGCTCTGTACGCTCTTGCGCGAGCCCGCCCGTATGACCCTTCCCTCTCATGCTGCGGGGTTCGCGCGCGGCTCGCTGCGGGGCTCCAGAGAGCCCTGGATAACCTGCTTGGTCCCGACCGGTAGGCGGCCGGCTAGCGCGTAGTCGCGCACGAATGCAGGATCGCCGTAGAGATTCTGAATCCATGATTCGTCTTCCCCGTTAGACCAGAGCCATCGGCCCTTTTCGCGTCGGGGCTTAATGTAGGGGCTGATTCCCAGGAGCATGTCGAATTGGTTTTTGCGGTATCCAGCGAGCCCGCGCAATCCGAGTGAGTCACGCAATCCGATTCCGCCGGTTGATCGATCGTCCAATCGCTGGCCAACCACGATTGCATGACAGTGGGTAACGCGACCCTGCCAGAGTACCGACGCGAGCCAACCCCATACCGGTGGAATAGCAACTTTCGGGGGCTTAATCAGGTCGCCTACTCCGAACGGCTCGCCTACCTGTATTCGCTGCCAGTAGGTACGGGACATCGCGGAGAATTGATTCAACTCGTCTATTACCAGGAGATTGACCGGGAATGAGATTGTCGGGTCGGCTTTAATCTGTCGTAGCCGTCCCATCATTTCGGCTTCAAATTCGAATAGGACTCGCCACATTTCGGGAATGTCCGACGGGTCGCACGCAAGAGTCATTCCCGGTATTCCGGCAAGCGGCTCTAGGCTACTCATCTTAGGATCAATTCCCGTAACTTTCGAATCCCGATCCTGGTGCAGAATTTGCGCCGCAGTTGCTTGCAAGAATGTGGACTTACCGCGACCCGACCCGACCGAGCAACCCCAATGCGGATCATCCCCGCCATTGAATGAGCCGATATAAGGTTGGCTACGGCGATCAAGCCCGATTAGGACATCGCCCGGCCGCAGCGATTCCATGTACTCGATCTGATCACTGAATCTGACCATTGGCGGAGGTTGCGGGCTCGCCATGATTGCCAGGGTTGCCGGATTCGTTTTTGTGTGCCAGCGAAAATCTACCTCTACCGGCATGCGCGATGTGATTAGATGCTGTATTTGCTCCTTCTGTTGCGGGGATGCGGCGAATCTGGGAGGTAGAATAATCCGCCCTAGTTCACCCTCTGTGATTGAGTGATAGGAATTATTAAGATCGATGGCCCGCATAGCGTCTGATTCGGGAACATCTAGCATCGGAGCAATTGCCATGCCAAGAGGCGAGACGATTACGCGATTCGTCTGCCAGGTTCGCAGCGCGTAAATCCCTAGTACGAAACCGCCGATGATTACGATACCTCCAGCAATCATTGATGCCAGGATGGTTTGCGAACGGTATTTAATCAGACCGTACGCAAGAGCGAATGCGATTAGGGTTGAGCCCGTGCGGATACCGGCTCTCATGAGACGTGGCAGATGATGCCAGCGCATAGCCGTACCGCTCGCCGTATGCACGCGGGTAGCGCGCCTAAGCCAGGTCGCGTTGGTGTAATGCTTGCCGTGCCACGTATGGCCGCTAAACCATCGCCACGCGAGTGCATGCGACCCGTGACGTCGCGCTTCCCGGTACATTCCCGTAAGGATCAATGCGGTTAGCACAAGCCCGACGAGGATTAGGCCGTTTTTCATGGCGATTAGTCTCCATTCTCATGAACGTTATCGGCGGTTAGGGTCTCGTTAGGCTTGGTTAGTGAGAGGTTCGTACCTGTTTGGACCGGGTTAGTGCCCGATTCCACCGCTTTTGGTGCCCATTTACTGGCGATTAGGTGAACATTCCCAGCGTTAGCGGGCTCAATACCCGACTTAGCCGACTGATTCTCAGCCAATTCGGCGAGATAGGCCATCGTTACGAGCGCGGGAATCCGGCCCCTATCCGAGATAGTCATCCCTTTGCCGATTGCCCACGCGCGAACCTCACGAGGATTAATCGATATGCGGCGCGTTTCGTAATCATTTTCGCCGAGAGCCGCGGGAAGTTCTGAATTAACGATCTGCACAACACGATTATCCACGATTCGGCGAACAGTCTTGAGCGTGCGAATCGGGAATAGGAGCCATGCCCAACGGCCGAATACCGGCAGGGATTTAGCGATTCGCCCCGAACGCTTCAAAGCCCCTCGCCGCTCATACCGCGAATGGAATTCGAATAGAACGACTGCGGTAATCGGCGGAACCGCGTAAAGGATTCTTGCTGCGAACGGGTCATGAGCGATTACCGCATGCTGCATATTGAGGTATGCGGAGAGCCCCGCGAGAGTTAGTACACCGACGCGCGGCCCCAATCCGCTGTCACCGTGTGTACGCGCGTATTTCAATGCCAGGTCCGCACACACGATTGCAGCCCCGTCAAATGCAGCGCTCACAATCGCAGCAAGCGGAATAGGCAAACCGTAATGCCGCCCGACGTAATACAATGACCATGCGGACAATGACAGCGCGGATACCGCAACCACAATCCAGCCGACCCGGCCGAGCATTCTCTCAAGCGTGAACTTATGGCGATACTTTACCCTCTCGCCATTAACAATCGGCATGATAATTATTCTCCTTCGAGGATGTTAATCAGGTCGTCGTAGTTACTTGCGGACAGATCACACATAGCATCGATTATCTGTGAATAGGTAATCCTCTTACCCATCTTGACCTGAATCCTAAATTGCAGCGCTTGCAATTCGTCTCGCACGGGCTCAGTAATGAATAGGGTCTTGCCGGTCTCCCGATCTCTAGCCATTGTGCGACTCCCGATCAATGAATACTGGCCAGGTCTGACCGTAAGATTCCGACGTAACCTCGCCGTTCTGAATCGATCGCGGAATAACCGAGGTAGTAATGATCGTCGGCTTGCGAGCCGGGATCGATTGCTGATTCGGGAAAATCTCAACTTTCGGCTCGCGCCGGTAAACCGCCATCACGATTGCGAGCGGGATTCCGAATCCGAGTCCCGCGATTCCAGCGAGAATGAATAGCCCGATGATTATCTCATGGACGATATGACCGGCGGCATGCCCGATCGCTGCCATATTCCCGACGGCGATTAGCCCGATGATTACCGCGACGATCGCCCCGATTCCGCCACCCGATTTGCAGCTAGGACAATGAAGCCCTTTACAACTCATTTGATTAACCTCGCATTCTGATTACGTGCCTACAGCGTACCTACGTTGGTAAGTGTACCCTAGCCGACCGACAGTCAACCCCGCGTGGCTCTGTACGGCGCGCTGCGGGGCTCGCGACCGGCGGCCCGACCGGTCATGCGCGGGGCTCGCGCTACCAGACTCTCTACGCGCGTGCGCGCGTGCGCGTGCGCGCGTGCGCGTGCGCGGTCTAGATAGTGACCGGCGGGCGGGCTCGCTCACATCATGTATCGTGTATCTAGTAACTCGCTTACAGGGAAAGGATCATGTAGCGATGGCCGAAAGCAGCGCGAGCCCGCGAATCATGGCGACGGTGCCAGCAGAGCTAGCCGAGCAAGCAATAGCGGTTGCAAAACGCGATTGGCCAGGTATTGGCAGGAGCGGTGTTGTGCGGCTCGCGCTGGCACGTCTAGCGGGCTTGCCGGACAGCGCGGCTCTAATGGCAACCGGCCGGCCCCGGATCAAACGTCTCACATCCGACGATTAGACAGCAAAGAACCCCGGTCGGGTTGCCAGCCCATATGACCGGGGGTCTCTGATTCCGCATTAGGAGCGAACACACTCATGGTAGCACATAACCCTAATAACGGGGAACCTGATAACAAGGGTCTCACCGAATCCCAGATTAAGAATCTATTTCCCGATTTCGAGACGTTCACCGAATCCGAATCAGGATCAACGCATGACGTTGCGAAGAAAGCCCGCGAGAGGATTAAGCCCGCGAGCCCGCAGCGCGCCGATACCTCAAAAATGCATCGCGTCGATACCGGCGCTTCGAATCGATCAAAGTTTCCAGCCAAGTACCTCGACGAATCAGGCGCGAGTCCACAGCTAATAGATACTCCGGCCGGTATCCTCATTACGGGTGCTCTGCTCATTGACGGGGCTCATTTCCTGATACTCAATCGGGTTCATTCGTTCATGATCGGTTACGCGTACCACGATTGCATTCAGGTCACGTTTGAGAATGCCCCGGGGATTGCGATACAAACTCTGAATTATTCGATATTGCTCGGATTCGCTACTATCGTTTCAGGACCGGATAGCAAGCGGGCGGCACGATACATTGCTCGCGCGCCGCAGTATAAGAAGCCTTCCAATATCGTCTGGGAAGGAGAAATTGAAGTTCTTAATACATACTCGGTTAAGGACATTACGCCCGGCCGAGATCTCGAATTTGCCGAATGGAATCGACATATAACCGTTCGGGCAATTAATCGCGCTGGCAACGTCAGGCAAGCAGAGATACCCGTAATGCAGTTTAAGCAGATGGCTGCTAATCAGCCGTTTATTGACGCGCTCGATTTGACCGCGTCTAATTATGTTGCCGACCTACGCAACTACATCACGATTAATCGTACGCTATTGGCTAAGGATGACGGTATGGCGATTCGAGGTATGGGACCAATTAGGGCTGGAATCTTTACAAGTCGCTCGGCAGTGTTCGATACCAACGGTAACGACTTGCGTGAATCCATTCGAGTTGACCTAAGTCACATCCCGGATAGCTTCGCCTACTTCGACATTACCCCGGTCGCAGAGATTGACGACGAATCAATCAAGCTTGGTATCCGAGAGCTTGCAGTTAACTATGACGAATGCCTGACCATGCCAGAGATCCCAGCGGCATTCATCGGGCAGATTATGACCGTGCCGATTGCAGCGACATACAAGGAATTCTTTACCGCTATTTTTCTTGCCGGAATTCAGGGAAGCGGTAAGACGTATTACGCGCTTCGATTCGACTCGGTACAGTCGCGAACGACGCGAGGACAGATTAAGTCGATCTCGCCGATTCTTAATCTCGGAATCACTACCGGGACGATCAAAGGACAGCAGTACCGGGCAAATGATTTTGCTGGATTCTCAATCACGACTGACGACGTACTCAAGCAGAATGATTCCCCGCAGAGAATCCAGGAGCGAAGCGATATTGTATCTAATCTCATTCGCTCATTCTTGGCCGGTGGCGGGGCTATCGCTCGCGTCAATCGCACAAAGAATACTGTCGGTTCGGCCGATCCGCCAGCATTGAAGACGTGTATCAAATTCACGTCAGAGCAGTCGATAAAGGGTAACTCTACAATTAGCCGTCTAGTCATGCTTCCCTTTCTTACTGCCGAATGGTCAACCGGTAAGGTATTCAATACCGAGATTGCTAAGCGGCTCGCGAGCCCCGGCAGTCGCGAATTGCAACACGTTGCATGGTCGGCATACGTTCAATGGATGTACGCTCGAATCGACGAATTGCAGTTTCTTCTAGTCGCAGCGCGAGAGCTTACGGAATCGTGGGGTGTATCGGCTCGCGTAGCGGATTCGTACGCGGTACTAATCGCCGGTAATCAGATGTTCGCCCGATTCGCATCGGAACATGGAATCAGCATCGATGGGCAGATTATCCGCGCGGTTGAAGCGCTGCATAAGTGTGCTCTCGCGCAAGAGCAAACGGCTATTCCTATGGCCGCTCAATTCCGTGATGCGATCAAGGCCGCAGCGATTAATCACAAACTCGCATTCCCCGGAGCCCCGACGTTTGATCCCGACGGAATGCAGTCGGCTAATCACTCGGAACCGTGGCTCCTGACGAATGACAAGCAGCGCACGCTACCGGCTGGAATCGACATAGGCGATTTGGGTCTAATCGTTAGCGGAGGGAATGTTGCTCCCGACTCTAGGGCAAACGTTTACGGATACCTAATGCCCCCGCGAGTTACCGAAAAGGGCGGGCGAACGGGTGATGCTATTACTCGTAAGTGGCGGGTAGTATTCCGGCCCGACTATTTCCAGGAATTGTGTACGGCGATCTCTAGGGACATTCATTACAGCCCGGATGATGTAATCCGATCGCTTGAAGAAATCGATAGGGGCGGGCGAATCCGTATGCGATTCGATGGCAAGAAGAATTCAGAGCGGGTAATTGCCATCGATGCTGAATGGTTGTTCGCGCGAGAGGGTGACGAGTAGAATGCCTATTCCGATCGGGGCTCATTCCGTACGCGGGCAGCCTAACCGTGTCACGCTGTCATCGGGCGACGTTGTCACGCGAGCCCGCGCATTGACCCTAGGTGCCCAGGAGCGCGGTTATCAGTCGCATTATGCATACCGGCCGCATTCCCAGGGTGATAAGAATTACGTTAACGCATACCTCCGGTCGCAGCAGGGTAAGGAGATTCGCGCACAAGCGAAAGAGAATGGAATAAATCGGGCCGACTTGGCTCAGCAAATCATTGCCGCTCGTAATGCGCGACCTAGTTCGAAGCGGACGGGCGGGGCTGCATTCTATGCTTTCATCGAACAATATGACTTGACCGACGACCGCGAGGAATTTGACATTGATTACTAATGCGATAAAAACGCATGACGGATTCATTATCCGTATCGGACATTGGCAATGCCGATACTCATTGAATCGATCGGGCAGATTCTCTAATGGTAGTCACTGGTCTAGTGGTTGGCATAACTGGACGACAGAGCCCGATTGCTAACATGACTACCACATATGCAGTAACCGAATACGAGCCGACGAATCGGCGGATTGTAAGTGTTGACGGCGAGGGACATGAGATTAATAGTCGTCATGCTTACACGCTGCTTGCGTGCGCGGATGATCGGGGATTCAGGGCTCATATTGAGCATGACGGTTCAATGCGTCCGATTGTGCTACATGATGGGCCACGGGCTGATTCCCCTCGCGGGACTCCGTCCGATTATCACGCGGATGATATGGCCGCTAATCACGGTTTGCCTACTCGCGAGCAACTTGATTTTTTGCTGACATTGCCGGAACACAAATCAGATCTATTCATCGCATTTTCGTTTACGTCGTATGACGGTACAAAGATGCTAACCGATCTGCCCTATAAGAATCTAATTGAATTCTCCACGTTGAACGCGACGGTCTGGGATAGCTATTTGATTACTCAGATCCCGCATAAGTTCATTAGAATTCAAAAGGGCGATAGGTCCATTAAGGTCTGGGATGTATTCGCTTACTGGCAGATGAAATTTACGAGTGCTCTCGCAGGATCATCTAATCTATTCAATGCGGCTCAGCAAGATGTTATTGATTTCATTGGCAGGATGAAAGCCGAACGATCTAACTTCGATCGAATGAGCGGGGATGAGATTCGCGAATACTGTTTTAATGAATGCGAGTATTTGTCAATCATGTACCGCGATCTCTTGATTCAGTTGCAACGGCTAGACGCTAATGGTAAAGGCGACGGTCTAAAGCCGTCTAGTCATTCCGGCCCAGGAGCGGTTGCGAATACGTTCTATGCGTTGATTCGGCTCAAGGATTACATGCCGACTCGTAACACGTATTACACTGCGGGAATGCCTATCGACGTTGCTATTAAGTCGATGTACGGCGGTCGATTCGAAACGTCAATTCTCGGAGTAATGGGCGACGGACACGAATACGACAAGCAATCGGCTTATCCGTCAATCGCGGTAACCCTGCCGTGTCTCGCGCACGGTCAATTCAAGCGAGTCAAACGATTCATTCCGGGTAAATTCGGATTCTACTATGCGGGCTCGCGCACTAGCGGCCCGTGGGCACCCTTCCCGTTTAGAGCCAATAAGGAAACTGCGCATTGGCTTAATAATGCGTCTAAGGGCTCAATTGGATTCGTTCACGGCGGACGACGTTGGGTTACGAGCTTTGAAGTTGATAAGGCTATTAAATACTACGGCAAAACTGCTATACCGATATTCGACGGCTGGATTTGGGAACCTAATTGTAATCATAAGCCGTTCGCCGAAATTCAGCGATTGTATGACGTACGCAAGATTGGTAATCCCGGTTGCTTCGCCTGCCGTGAATCCGACGGTCTATTCTGCGACAGTCACCCTAAGCCCGATGATTCGCTGTCTAAGATAATCAAGCTCATTATTAACTCTGTCTACGGGAAGCTAGCACAATCGATTGGCTGGCAATTCGATACCAAATCACCGTTTAGCATTGACTCGCCCGAATCTTACAAGCCTCCCGTATATCAATGCTATACGTGGGCGGCATGGATGACTGGCGGAACAAGAGCCGACGTATTTGAAGCGGCAATGATCGGCGGCCGAAAGCTCGAATGCTCAGCTTGCGTTCACCCGTGCGCGCGTCACGCGGAATATCGCGAGAGCTGTAAAGCGTGCCTATTCCGCGCGTGCGATGCGCATACGTCGATTAGGTCGATAGCTACCGACGGGGTTTTGTCAGTCGATACGATCGATGATCCTGCGATGCCTGTTACGACCTGGCAACTCGGAACATGGGAACACAAGACTAAGAAAGACTGTTTCATCGGCATGCCCGGCATCTATTCGTTTCGCGATTACGGCAAGCCTCTTGAGTGTGAGGATTGTCGTACTACCGGGCTCGCATGCTCGAAACATAGAGATGACAAGAAGTCGAAACGTCGCGGTCTAGATGGTAGGTATTTTCCGGCGGAACATTTGCGGGCGGCATGGACTCGCGGAGATTGGGAAGTAAACCCAATCGGCGATTCCGATTGCAAGCGCTGCATTAACCTGCAATACGCTTGCCCCGATCATCCGCCGATTGCGTTCATGCCATTGAAGCAAGGACTAGCGCGCACGAATGCCCTAGACGTAATCGGAGAATGGATACCAACCACTAAGAGAGTCAAATTCCGCAGCGTAATGCACAAGCGTAATTTCCCCGACGACATAGATATGATTTTCCCCGTTCATTCAGGAGACCCGATTCGGCTAGACTCGATTACGATTCCTGACGATATCGAATCTGCTCCGTTCGAACCCAAACAAAACTGGGAAGACATCCATCACGCATGGAATACCGATTCAGACTTGCCAATCTGGGAAGACAAGAGAACCGATAATGTCGAATCAATTTTCTAGCACTTGCAAAAATCCCGAATGCTCGAATGAGATCGAAGCGAGCCCAACCGGTAGACCGCGACTGTTTTGCAGCGATCGATGCAAGGATCGCGCACGTAGACAACGACAGAAAGTTAAACGCGATGCTGAAACATCGATAAACCCGATTCGTGGCAACTCGCGTTCTAACGATGCAGCGACGGATAAACCGCGTAACGCTGTGACCGGGCAAAACGCCACGTCAGCTACCGTGCGCTTCTATGACGCGCTACCCGTCAAGGGTGGTCAGCGTGCCACGAAACGTGCCACGAAACGTGCCACGAAACGCGCTACGGGTAGCCCGCACGAGACCGCTCGCACGAGCCCCGCGAGCCCGCCCGAGAGCAACCGGTCGGGCTCTCGGTCGCGAACCCGCAGCGAGCCGTACAGCCCCGCGCAAGCCCCGCCTGAACCTTGGTCTACATCCTGGCATTGCGATAATTGCGGGGCTACAGACACACTCGGCGAGGATTACCTAGACGTTAGGGTTATATGTTCCCAGTGTGGATTGAAAGAAAAACAGACGATTCGTGAACAGATTAAGCCCTCTAAAGGTTTGGTACAGATGCTAGCCGAATCGCTTAGTAATACGCGACCGGTTACGAGAATAGCTAAACCAATCACGAGACCTCGAAAGCCCATTGTCGAATCGCCTACGCATACCCTCACAGCAGACGAACGCGAACTAATTAAAGAGCGCGCTAATGCGAACGCCGTACTAGATACCCTTCGCAAGAAAGTCAAAGCGGCCCGACCTTACGCACACGTTATTGCTAATGGCTCGCGATTGCTAGACGTCGCCGAGCAAGATATCGAGAGGTTTACTAACGAGCTTAATAAAGTTACCGACGTAACCGGAGCCCCTAATATACCGGGCTCGCTCGCCGACGTCAGGAATAGAATATGGAATGAATGCAAGAGGCCAACCGAGCAATTGCTAAGACGCATTTACGAGGCAAGACGCAATCCAGCATGAGCCCGCGATTCGGTATCTCATGTACGCAAACAGAGGCTAGAGAATTTGGCGTATTCATAGCAACATGCAAATCATCAACTCAAGCAGAGCGCGAGAATCGAGAGTATGAAAAAGTCGCCAGACATGCGAAGCGTAAAGGTCTCGTTAAACATTTCTATGAACCCTCAAAGGGATATCACTTCTATTGGTTCCCGCGCATGGCGTCGAAGGAGCGAAATACAATGAACATTAATCAAGAGCCACACGAGCCCGCGAGCAATTGCCATATCATACATTGCTACTCACACGGGATAGACGAGTCCGATAACAGTGGACATGCGGCATACCATCGTTGTTTCGAATGCACTCACCTATTCCAGACAGAGCAAGATCTAGTAGATGCGTATAACGAAATGCTGTATAGAATCTCACCGCTATTGTCTCCGGTAGTTATCGGGAAGGATATTAATTCATGTCCGTATTGCGCACACGACTTCTAATTAAACACATCCTGCGCAAAACATTGGATTACATATGTGATCCAAATTCGCAATGGGTTTCGAGCGCATGCTATTATAAGTCGCTACCACACATTAAATGCCGAATGAATAAATGCGCGTGCGAATGTCATAAGCCCGATTTCTATTGGGTCAATTTCAATAACTCCCCGTAACCACCCAAGATGATCAACCACATCACGCAACGTCACCAACACGAGCCCGCCCGCCCGACACGCTGACACAACCTCGGTTGTGTCACAGGGCTCTGACACAACCTCAAGTCTGTGACCTGCTGCAATAGAGGTTGTGTCAGTTGTGTCACTTGTGTCAGCAAAAGAGCGGGCTCTCTAGGATCGGTCGGCTACTAGCTGTAATCTCACTAAGAGTGAGCAAAATGATTAGTCCTAATGGAATCACAGAGAGTTAATTCAAGTTGGATATTTATTCAGCCGTTTATTCACTAATCACTCAGCGTAATTAATCGATGACTACGGGGAGTGAATTAACAATTACTCTGCGTAGCAGCGGG
>Ga0066790_10000328_pt1 | contig 17141 bp, 14 predicted proteins | sample OrgsoiDNA2013050_FD_70963 | JGI IMG/M metagenome (GOLD analysis project Ga0066790, IMG submission 70963) | Permafrost soil microbial communities from the Arctic, to analyse light accelerated degradation of dissolved organic matter (DOM) -... | ecosystem: Environmental > Terrestrial > Soil >...
GGCTGTCACCCGGGCCTCAGCGGCCGCTGGGGTCACTGCCCGGCCGCCGGCCGGCCCGGAGCCAGCGTCATGGCTGGGCACCTGCTGTCGTCCTAGCGGCAGTAGAGGGCCAACCATGTCGTGGCGGGCACAGGGCCGGGCGGAGCGGGGCACCGGGGTGCGCGGGGCACCGGGGTGTCCGGGGCGCCTGGGGTGTGCGGGGCACCGGGTGCGCGGGGCGCGCGGGGCGCGCGGGGCTTGAGAACTCCAGGCACGGCGGGATGCCGGCTAGCCGGCGCCAGCAGATGATGCCGCAGGCAAGGGCCGCGGACGGGCTTCGGGGATGTCGCGGATCTTCCAGCGGATGCGCAGTGGGCGGAACCAGTGCAGCAAGGCGAAGCTCTGCTCAGCCACCAGCAGGTCATCCCCGAGCCGGAGCCCGGCTCCTGCGGCAGGAACTCCCGCGGGATGCCCGGGCCCAGGCGCAGGCTCCGGCTTAGGCTAAACGCCGGTCGTCGATCTCGGGTAGGCGACCTTCGGGTCGGTGAGGACGTTGACCAGGTAGGGCACGCCGGAGGCGAGCGCGCGGCGCAGCGCCGGGGCGATCCCGGCTGGCTCGGTGACCAGTTCCCCGGCTCCGCCGAGCGCGGTGACGACCTGGTCGTACCGGCAGCCCGGCTGCAGGTCGGCTGCCACGTCGTAGCCGTACAGGGCCTGCATCGGGTGCTTTTCCAGCCCCCAGATGCCGTTGTTGCCGCAGATCATGACGACCGGCAGCCGGTGCCGGACCAGGCTGTCGACGTCCATCAGCGAGAATCCGGCGGCGCCATCGCCGAGCAGCAGCACGACCTGCGCGGCGGGCCGCGCGATCCTGGCCGCTATCGCATAACCGAGGCCCGTGCCCAGGCAGCCATAGGGACCGGGGTCCAGCCAGCCGCCCGGCCGCCGGGGCTCGATGTACTTGCCGGCGTAGCTGACGAAGTCGCCGCCGTCCCCGATGACGACGGCGTCGTCGTCGAGGAGCCCGGTCAGCTCGCCGTAGATCCGCATGGGGTGAATGGGGCTCGCGTCGCTGCGCAGCAGCGCCGCGTCGGCGGCGATGGCGCGGGCGCTGGCCGCCTGCAGTTCCGGTAGCCAGGTCGTCGCACGGGTTGTCGCACGGGGCGTCCGGCCGGCGGCGGCCCTGGCCAGTCCGGCGAAGAACGCCGCCAGGTCCCCGGCCGCGGCACCGGCCAGGGCACAGTGCGTGGCTAGCTGGCCGGGGGCATCGGCGATGTGCACGACCCGGGCGGGCGGCGCTCCGTTATGGCCCCCGAATGTTCCGTATCCGAGGCGGAAGTCCAGCGGCGTGCCGGCCACGATGACGAGGTCGGCCTGGCCGAAGGCGGCCGCCCGGGCCCTGGTGACCAGCAGCTCGTGCCCGGCCGGGAGGATGCCGCGGCCCTGGCCGTTGGCGATGACGGGCAGCCGCAGTTCCTCCGCCGCGGCCCTGGCCGCCTCGTCGGCGCCGTCGAGCCAGACGTCGGAGCCCAGGACCAGCACCGGGCGGCTGGACTCGGCCAGCAGCCCGGCGATCTCGGCGATCGCGCCGGGGTCCGGGGCCTCGCCGACGGCGCCGGCGGTCGGCTCTGGGCCGGGCGCGGCCGCCGCGGTGCCGAACAACGCCTCCAGGCTGAGGTCCAGGAACACCGGGCCCCGGTGCCGCGCCGCCGCGAGGTCGAACGCGCTGCCGACCGCGCCGGCGACCCCCGCCGTGGCGTGCTCGGTCCACGCCCGCTTGGTGATCGGGGCCAGCAGCGCCGGGTGATCAAACTCCTGCAGGCTGCCCGAGCCCCAGCGGCTATCGGGGGCGCGGCCGCCGAGCACGACGATGGGGGAGCCGTTGAAGCTCGCCGTGGTGATCGCGCTGATCCCGTTGGTCACGCCAGGGCCGGCCGTCAGCACCGCCAGGCCGGGCGAGCGGGTCAGCCGGGCGGTGGCCTCGGCCGCGAAGACGGCCGTCTGCTCGTGCCGGACGTCGACGATCCGCAGGGGCGGCCGCGCCCGCACCGCCCCGTCATAGATCGGGAACACGTGCCCGCCCGACAGGGTGAACATCGTCTGCACTCCGTGGTCGCGGGCGGCGGCGATCGCGTGGTCACCGCCATGCTGGGGGGCGGCCGGCGCCGGGCCGGAGTCCTGGATCATGCGGGCGAGGTTACCAGCTGGTAGTAAGGGTTGCCCCCCGTGGTGGTCCTGCGGCCAGAGCCGCCGCGCCGGATGATCACGCGGGCCGCGATGCGATGATGAACGGGTGCCCACGCTGACCGCCCTGGCTCGCCGCGCCAGGCTCGCCGCTCGCGACGTCCAGTGGCTGCATGCGCTCGTGTCTGACTGGCAGCTGCTCGCCGACCTTTCCTTCGCTGACCTGATCCTCTGGGCGCAACTGCCCGACCAGGGCTGGATCGCGCTGGCCCAGATGCGGCCGACTACGGGGCCGACCGCCTTTCCCGACGACATCGTCGGCTCGGTGCAGCCGCCGGGGGACCGGCCATTCCTCGACGCCGCCCTGCATGACCGCCGGATCTGCCGGGAGGGTGACCCCGAGTGGAGCCGCGGCGTCCCGGTCCGGCACGAGACCATTCCCGTCGTTAACGACGACCGGGTCATCGCCGTGATCCAGCGGTCGACCAACCTCAGCTCGGCGCGCACGCCGAGCCGGCTCGACATCGCCTACCTCAAGGCCGCCGACGACCTGGCTCAGATGGTGACCGCGGGGCTGTTTCCCGCCGCGGGCAACGAGCCCGCCCTGGTACGGTCGCCGCGGGTCGGAGACGGGCTGCTGCGGCTCAGCCGCTCGGGCAAGGTCACCTACGCCAGCCCGAATGCGCTGTCGGCCTACCGCAGGCTCGGGCTCACCGCGGACCTGACCGGGCAGGAACTCGGGCCGCTGACCGCGCGGCTGAGCACCGCCGGGCAGCCGCGCGACGATTCGCTCATGCTGACGGCGAGCGGCAAGGCGCACATGGAGACCGAGGTGGACGCGAACGGCTCCGTCGTTCAGCTGCGCACCATCCCGCTGGTCGTGCACGGCGGCCGGTCCGGCGCCCTCGTCCTGCTCCGGGACGTGACCGAGCTCCGGAACCGGGAACGCGAGCTGATCACCAAGGACGCGACCATCCGGGAGATTCATCACCGGGTCAAGAACAACCTGCAGACCGTCGCGGCGCTGCTGCGCCTGCAGGCGCGCCGGCTCAGCACACCCGAGGCGCGCGCCGCCCTGGAGGAGGCGGTGCGCCGGGTGGGATCGATCGCGATCGTGCACGAGACCCTGTCGCACGCCCCCGAGGAAGTCGTCGACTTCGACGACATTGCCGGGCGGGTCGCGATGATGGCGGGCGAGGTGTCCGCACCGGAGGCGCACGTGAGCCCGCGCCTGCGGGGGAAGTTCGGGATGCTGCCCGCCGCGATCGCGACGCCGCTGGCCCTCGTCCTGACCGAGCTCCTGCAGAACGCGCTCCAGCACGGCCTGACCCGGCCCGGCGCGGATGGCGCCCCGGGTCCCGCGGGCGCGGAGACCGGGACGCTCCTGGTGACTGCTCAGCGGTCAGCGGACCGGCTGACCGTGTCCGTTGCCGACAATGGCGTCGGGCTGCCCGCCGATTTCGATCTCGATAAGGCGGACAGCCTCGGGCTGCAGATCGTGCGCACGCTGGTGGTCGCCGAGCTGGGCGGTCGGCTGGGGATCGGCCCGAACGACGGCGGCGGCACAATCGTCCGGGTCGAGCTGCCCATCGAGCCGGTGACGGTCGACTAAGCTGGTTCAGGCGTGAGCGCGAGCCCGGATACGTGCGCCGCGACGCTTGAGCGCCCGCCGCTCGTCTTCGCTGAGGCCGCCCCAGACTCCGGCGTCCTGGCCGCTCTCCAGAGCCCACTGCAGGCAAGAGTCCATCACCTTGCAGCGGCCGCAGACTTGCTTGGCCTCGTCGATCTGGAGCAGCGCAGGTCCGGTGTTGCCGATGGGGAAGAACAGCTCCGGGTCTTCTTCACGGCACAGGGCGTAGTGACGCCAGTCCATGAGGTCCACTCCTCCTTGAGTGCGGTGTCGGAACCCGCCGCCTCAGTCTCGCTTGTGAATGATTTCACGAGCTATGTTGTATGTCGGGAATGTATCGATTTTCCCGATTTTAGGTCGCCACTAAATCGCGGAACATTTGCCCCGTTAGCTCCCCGGCGAGAGATCCTGCGGAGCACCAGCCGTCCAGGGCAGGAGCCCTATCGCACCGTTCGCCAGGAGCGTTACAACCTTCTCAAGCGCAACGATCAACCGCAAGAGGCTAGAGCAAAGGTTCGGGTGGATTTCGGTGTCAGATGAGTCACATTGCACACCATGGCCTGCGTGACCGGCTTAGCGCACGGCGAACCCAATGCCGATGTACCCGCACGGGCCGCCCGGTATGCGCCGATCACGCTAAGATCGAGTATTTCTTCCCGGTGGCCTAGCTGGCGGTAACGCCCGGTTACCTGATGACCCGCAGGGCGTCCGGGACCGACCGGAAGGTCACCTGCTCCCGCTCGCCCATGTACTCACCATCAATTTGGAACGCCACCGGACGGCTGGCCCGGAGCGTCAGCTCGGGCAGGTCATGGCAGGCCACTATGCCTCGTCCGCGCGGCGGCTCGTCGCGCTGCGACAGCATCTGCCGGAGGGTCGCCAGCGTGCGCGCGGTGCCGAGGCTGCGCATGCCGAACACGTCCAGGCCAGCGCCGAAGCTCGCCTGCGGATTCGTGCTGACCGGCCGCCTGCCGAGGTAGGTCCACGGCGAGGTATTCGACACGGTGCACCACAGCAGCGGGTCATCCGCCGCCCGGCCGGGGTGTTCCAGCGTGACCGCGGGGTGGCGCCGGTCAGTTAGCCGGTAGAACTGGCGCGTCGCCATCCGCAGGTACAGCGCCGGGCTGACCGAGCGGCCGTGCGCCCGGCGGCCCTCCACCGCCCGAACCACCTCCGCGTCGATCCCCATCCCGGAGTTGAACACAAAATACCGGTCGTCGGCCAGGCCGATGCCGATGCTGGCGCAGCGGCCCGCCGTCAGGGCCTCGAGCACCTGCCCGGTGGCATCGACCGGGTCCGGCGACAGCCCCAGGGCGCGGACGAACACGTTGGCGCTACCGCCCGGCAGCGCGGCCAGCGCGGGCACTGGGGGCAGCGCGGCCACCGCGGGCAGCGCGGGCAGCGCGGGCAGGGTGACCTGAAGGGCTGGCGCGGCCTGAGGCCGGCGCAGCAGCCCGTTTACCACCTCGTTGACCGTTCCATCGCCACCCAGGGTAATGATGAGGCCATAGCCTTCTGAGGCGGCGGCGCTCGCCAGCCTGGTGCCGTGTCCCCGGTAGCGTGTTTCCACGATCTCAAGGTCAACGGCGGACGCCAGGGCATGGGCAATGACATCCCGGCGCAGCCGGGTCGTGGAGGTGGCATGTGGGTTCACGATCAAGAGCGCGCGCACGAGCCCAGGCTAGCGATGCGCCTGACCGGGCCGCCCAAGCGGCGGTCCCCGCCCGCGAGGATGCAGCCCCGGTCGGGCCGTCGCGTCCGCCAACGATCACCGTCGCGATCGCGATCGAGGCGCTGGAGGCCGCACTGATCCTCGTGGCCGCCGTGCTCGCCGGTATCGATACCGCCCGCGGGCGGTCGTATCAGCTGTCGAGCGGCATCGCGATCACGGTCATCGGCATCGCGACGGCGGCCCTGCTCGGGCTGGTTGCCGCCGGGCTGCGCCGCCCGCGCCGCTGGACGAGGACTCCGGCCCTGCTGACCCAGTTGTTCACCGGCATCGTGGGCATCTACCTGCTGCAGGGCGGCCGATACGGCTGGGGAGTGCCAGCGATCTTGCTCGCCCTGGCCGGCTTCGCGACCCTGCTGGCGCCGCCGAGCACCCGCGCGCTCACGGTCGGCCTGCCACAGCCGGCCGATCGGCACCGGCCACGCTAGCGCCCGTGCCTAGGTGACCGTGCCTACTAGGTGACCGTGCTTTGGTGACCGCTACTCGTCCGTCGTCAGGCCCTCACGCAGCTGAGCGAGCGTCTTGGCCAGCAGCCGGGAAACGTGCATCTGCGAGATCCCGAGTTCGGTCGCGATCTGTGACTGCGTCATGTTGCCGAAAAACCGGAGCAGCAGGATCCGCTTCTCCCGCGGCGGGAGCCGCTCCAGCAGCGGCTTGAGCGATTCCCGGTACTCGACACCTTCCAGGGCATCGTCGACCATCCCCAGCGACTCGGCGACCGCAGGCGCGTCCTCGTCGCCCGAATCCGGCGCATCCAGGGACACCGTGGAGTAGGCATTCGCCGACTCCAGTCCCTCGAGGACGTCCTCCTCGCTCATCTGCAAATGAGCGGCAAGCTCGGCGACGGTGGGCGCGCGGCCGAGCCGCTGCGCGAGATCCCCGATCGCCTTGGTCAGCGCCAGCTTGAGTTCCTGCAGGCGGCGGGGCACGCGAACCGCCCAGCCCTTGTCACGGAAATGGCGCTTGATCTCGCCGACAATGGTGGGCGTTGCGTAGGTAGAGAACTCGACGCCGCGCTCCAGGTCGAACCGGTCGATGGACTTGATCAGGCCGATCGTGGCCACCTGGGTCAGGTCGTCGAGCCATTCGCCCCGGTTTCTGAACCTGCGGGCTAGGTACTCCACCAGCGGCAGGTGCAGTTCGACGAGCTCACCCCGGATACGCAGCCGCTCCGCATCGCCCGCGGGAAGGTTGGCGAGTAGCCCGAACAGTTCCCGAGCGTGGCTGCGTTCCCGGGTCCCGTGCTGGATGCGTGGCGTATCGGCCACCGCTGGCGCCTGCTCGCCGAGGTCGTCGCCGCGCAGGGCCGGGTCGAGCTCGGCGCCGCTGAAGCTGAGCACGGCTGGCTCCGGACCCTCCGGCTCGCCAGCCGCCGCCAGTCCTCCCGGCGCCGCTGACATGGCATTGAGCTCCTCGGTCAAGGCGATCTCTGTCTCCCCTGTCACGCTGACCCCGATGCCCGGCGACTCTTGCGCATGACAATCGTGAGCTGGTCACCGGGTCCCGCGAACGCGTCCACGCTCCCGGCCAGCGCCGACAGGACCGTCCACGCGAAGGTGTCACTGGCCGGCGGGCTCGGGGCCAGGCTCGGTACCGAGACGGAGATTGTCATCATGTCGCGGCCGAGCGCGAAATTGCACTCCAGGTCGCTACCGGGGATCGCCTGGTGCAGGAGCATGGCGCAGGCCTCATCGACGGCGATCCGCAGGTCCTCGATCTCGTCGAGGGTGAAGTCGAGGCGAGCGGCCAGGCCTGCCGTGGCGGTGCGCAGCACCGACAGGTACGCCCCTTCGGCCGGCATCCGGACCGTCACCTGGTCCTGCGCTCCGCCGCGCTCCGCCGCCGCCGTCGCCGCGGTTGTCGTCTTCTCGGTCACTTCTGCCCTCCCACACGCACCGGACGCGATGCCTGCGGTGGCGCAGGTGCCGGCTCCTGTCTGCAACCTACAGTGACTACGCGACTGCGTCCGACGCGGCACGCGGTGCGGGGGGCAACGGGGTGGCAACGGGGTGGCAAGAGAGCCGGGCCCGGTCCCGGCCGGGCGGGCACCTGGCACCACCAGGCGGCCCGCCGGCCGGGACTGTAGCGGGGCAGTCAGGCCTGCTTGGTCTCCCAGAAGACCTTGCTGATCTCCTCGATCTTGCCGAGGAGCGCGTCGGCCGTAGCCGGGTCGGTGCTCGACTTGGTGCCGCCACCGCCGCCGGCCAGCTTCGTCGCCTCGTTGAACAGCTGGTTGAGCTGCGGGTACTTCTCGAAGTGCGGAGGCTTGAAGTAGTCGGTCCACAGCACCCAGAGGTGGTGCTTGACCAGGTCGGAGCGCTCCTCCTTGATGATCAGCGCGCGGCACCGGAACTCCGGGTCGGTGTTGGCCTGGTATTTCTCGCAGATGGCCTTGACCGACTCGGCCTCAATCCGTGCCTGGGCGGGGTCGTAGACACCGCACGGGAGGTCACAGTGAGCGTGCGCCGTGGCGCGAGGCTCGAGGAGACGTGCGAGCAACCTCATTGATCTCCTTCTCTCATGTCCGATCATTGATTCGGCGATTCTGACAGTACAACGTCACTAGGCACTGCCCATTCGGGAGGGATGCATGCGCTGGCCACTGGGTCGGATCGCGGTCGCTGAGCGGTCGATGGAGCCAGCCCTGCGGCCCGGTGACTGGCTGCTCGTCTGGCGCGGCACGCGATCCGGCCGGCCGCCCCGGATCACGGCGGGCCAGATCGTCATCGCCCGCCATCCCGGCCGCGCGGGCTTCCTGCTGGTCAAGCGGGCCGCGCGGCTCGACGTCGGCGGCTGGTGGCTGGAGTCTGACAACAGGGACGTCGGCGCCGTGGACAGCCGCTCCTTCGGCGCGGTCGCGCCGGAGCAGATCACCGCCCGCGTCCTGGTGCGTTACCGTCGCGGCCCGGCCTGAAACGACTGAGGCCTGAAACGACTGAGGACCCCTCGGCCCCGATTTCGGGGCCGAGGGGTCCTCAGCGTTAGCGCTACGCGCTGGCTACCGCTCGGGCGGCTCCACTCCGGCCTGTGCGTCGACGAGCCTGAGCATCTCCTCCCGCGGCAGCCGGACGGCCTGCGCCCAGAAGTAGATGACCAGGCTGAACACGGCGACGATCACCATGTCCCACCACAGCGGGATGTTGTTGGTGTTGCCGGTGCCGCCGCCACCGTACTGACCCTGCCAGGAGATGATGCCCATGCCGATCAGGTAGACCGGCAGCCACTGCGCCGACCGCAGGTCCAGCGGCGGGCGGTTCCTGTCGAACGACATCGCGATGCCGATCAGGACGTAGCCGATCACGATGCAGATGCCCAGCTTCCACAGGACCAGGAAGCCGGACCAGTAGATGATCAGGTTGGCGATGACGAACGCGACCGGCGCCATCACGGTCGCCCCGCCCATCCGGTACGGCCGGGCTGCCTCCGGGACCTGCCGGCGGAACGCGCCCAGGGACAGCGGCGCGCCCGCGTACATCAGCACGGACGCCGAGGTAACCAGGCCGACCAGCGCGTGCCAGCTCGGGAACGGCAGCAGGAAGACCAGGCCGAAGATGAACGCGATGATCAGCGAGAACCACGGCACGCCGCGGGTGTCGGTCCGGGTGAAGATCTGCGGGTAGTACCGGTTCCGGCCCAGCCCGTACGAGACACGCGACGTTGACGTGATGTAGATCAGGCCGGTGCCGAACGGGGAGATGAACGCGTCGATACGCAAGATGACGGCCAGCCAGCCCAGGCCGACCACGCCCGCCAGGCCAGCGAACGGCCCGGCGAGGATGGGCGCGTTCTTGATGCCCGCGAAGCCGTGCCCCAGGAAGGTGGTCGGGACCGCTCCGATGAAGACCACCTGCAGCAGGACGTACACCAGCACGCCGATGAGGACTGCGCCGATGATGGCCCGCGGCAGGTTGCGCTGCGGGTTCTTGATCTCACCCGCGAGCTGGTCGGCCTGCTCGAAACCGAGGTAGGCGAACATGACGCCCGCGGTGCTGATCGCGCCCAGGACGCCCTTGACGCCTTCGGGCATGAACCCGCCCGGCGGGTTGAAGTTGCCGCCGTGGAACTTGAAGAACAGCACGATGATGGCCAGCACCGGGATGGCGAGCTTCCACCACATGATGGCGCTGTTGGTCTCCGACAGCAGCTTGATGCCCAGGAAGTTGACCGCAGTGAAGACGGCCATCAACACGATGGTCATCGCGAAGCCGATCCCGGTGACGTTTCCGACGCCCGCCGCGTTCACGTGGTACAGGCCGTGCCAGTAGTAAGACCCGTACTGCATCACGGCGAAGCACTCGATCGGCGCAACCGCCACCGCCTGAAGCCAGGAGAAGAAGCCGAACGACACCCCGGCCCCGCCGCCAAAGGCGAAGTGCGGGAATCTCGCCGTTCCTCCCGACACCGGGTACATCCCGCCGAGTTCGGCGTGGACGAGCGCCAGGATGATAACCGCGATTCCGGCGATGACCCAGGAGATGATAGCCGCTGGGCCGGCCGCCACCGAAGCGAACAGAGAGCCGAACAGCCAGCCTGAGCCGATGATAGAGCTCTCGGACGCCCAGATGGCTCCGACCAGCCCCATCTCTCGCTTGAGGCCGATGTCCGCCGGGGTGTTCTGAGTCGCTAGAGACTCTGCTGCCATGATCGAACCTTCTTCCGGGTCCGCATACGTTGGCCGTACGGCCGTTGAGTAGGGCTCATGGTAATGATCCACTCGGGCGATGAGAAGAAGCCGCTTGGCGTCATTTCGATAACGCGGATCACTGTTAGGGCATTGTGCGGCCGCCGCCGGCCTCGGGATAGGAGCGGTCAAGCCGCAGGTCAGGAGCCTGGCGCCAGGATGCCAACGGCTCACCGGGGATTGTCACGCGCGCCGGTAGGCGTAACCAGAAGATAACAAAGGGCGCGCCGGCCGATTTCGCTAGCTGGCGGCGGTGGCCGCGCGGCCCGCCCCTTCCGGTCGTGCCTGCGCGCGGATCGTCGTGACGTTTGCCCGGGTTGCGCCGTGTTCCGCGCAATACCGCCTGGACCGATTGGGGCTGGCGTCAATGAAGACCCGCTGGCATGAGGCGATGGAGCAGACGCCGAGCCGGTTGATCCCGTACTGGGAGACCACCAGGGTCAGGCCGATGACCGCGCCCGCCGCGTACCTGTCGGCGGCCGAGCCGGCATCCGCCAGGTGGACATGCCAGCTCTGGTCATCATGGCTGACCAGTTCGGGCTGGATCGGACTGCGGGCCAGCAGGGCGTTGAGCCGCTCCACGGCCTCGCGCTCCCGGCCGGTGGCGACGGCGGCGAAGACCTGGCTGAACTCGGCCCGGAGAGCCCGCAGTGCGTCAAGATCGAAGGACGTAACCGCGCGGGCGAGATGCGGCCGGTCATTTACCAGCACGCCAAAACCATCAGTGGTGCCGAGCGGATCGGGAACGTCGTTTGCCTGGTAGGCGGTGTTCACGAGGCGAACCGCGAGCTCGGCATAGGACGTGAGGTTCACTCCGGTCCTTACCTGCGGGGGGAGTTCAGATGGCCGCTTTCCCGCATCGAGTATCGCATAGCCGGCGCGCGCTGGCCCTACGTTCTGCCGGGCCGACCCGCTAGGGTCCACAGCATGTTCGCAGTCACTGCCGCGCGCTCCGATGCCAGCGACCCGCTCGCCGCCCTCGACCTGGGCGAGCACGCCGATCCCGCGCCGCCGTCGGGCTGGGCCACGGTCACCGTGAAGGCCACCGCGCTCAATCACCATGACCTCTGGTCGCTGCGCGGCGTCGGCCTCGCCGCCGACCGCCTGCCGATGATCCTGGGCTGCGATGCGGCCGGGGTCGACGAGGACGGCAACGAGGTAGTCGTGCACGCGGTGATCGGCGATCCGACGGTCGCCGCCGGCGATGAGACGCTCGATCCCTCCCGGTCGCTGCTGTCCGAGCGGTATGACGGCACATTCGCCGAGCAAGTGACCGTGCCGCGGCGGAATCTGGTACCCAAGCCCGCGGCGCTGACCTTCGAGCAGGCGGCCTGCCTGCCGACGGCCTACCTCACCGCCTACCGGATGCTGTTTGACCGAGCAGGCCTGCAGCAGGGCTCTACCGTGCTGGTCCAGGGCGCCGGCGGCGGGGTAGCCACCGCGCTGATCCTGCTCGGCCGGGCGGCGGGCTTCCGTATCTGGGCGACGAGCCGGAGCGAGGCCAAGCGGGCGCGCGCCATCGAGCTGGGTGCCGACCGGGCGTTCGAGAGCGGCGCTCGGCTGCCGGAGCGCGTGGACGCGGTCATGGAGACGGTCGGCGAGGCTACGTGGGCGCATTCGCTGCGCGCCCTCAAGCCGGGCGGCACCGTCGTGGTCTGCGGCGCTACCAGCGGCTCCGTGCCATCAGCTGACCTGAGCCGGGTGTTCTTCCTGCAACTGTCGGTGGTCGGGTCGACCATGGGCAGCCGGGATCAGCTCGCCCGCCTGCTCACCTTCCTGGAGCAGACCGGAACCCGCCCGGTCATCGACCGCGTTATCCCGCTGGCGCAAGCCCGCGACGGGTTCGCGGCGATGCTCGACGGCGAGGTGTTCGGGAAGATCGTGTTCACGCCGTAGGTCCGCGATCCGCGCCCGGCTCGGCGGTGCCCGGCTCGGGCGCGGCAGCCTCGTGGTCGCCGGTCTCGTGGTCGCCGGTCTCATGGTCGACAGGCCCATGTTCGCCGGTTTCGGGTTCGGCGGCCTGGTGCTCGGCAGCCTTGGCCTCGGCGGTCGCGTGGTCGGTAGTCGCGGGGTCGGTAGTGGAACTGCCCGCGAAAATCTCGTCGCGGATCCTGGCCAGGGTGTCGGAGAGGATGTCGCGGAGATCGCCGAGCGCGCCGTCGCCGATATCCCCGGCGTGTCCGGCGGCGGAGCTGAGCTCACGGGCGAACTCGGATGCCAGCCGTTCGAGCCCGGCCGGCATCGCGGCCCAGTCCTGCCAGCCAGACCAGCCGCCCCGGCCGCCTGGATCCTTCTGCTCGGCCTGTTCCCGGCGGTCGCCCCACGCCTGCCAGCCGGCGGCCCGGTCGGCCCAGCCGCCCCAGTCCTGGCGGCTCCAGTCCGGGCGGCCGCCGCCCTGGCGGCCCCCGCGGTCGCGACCGCCGCGCCGCTGCGACCGGAACGTGTCGCGGATATCGTCGCGCGCCCGCCGTGCCTCGTCCCTGATGCGCCTGGCCTCGTCCTGGGGTTGCCGGCTCGCGCCGTCCGGGCCCGTTTCGGCTCGCCCCGAGCCTGGCTGGCCCGTGTCATCCTGGCCGGCGCCGTGCTGGCCCGTTACCTCTCGTTCCGCGCCGTCCCGTCCCGCGCCCGGCTGTCCTGGCCGCCCTGACCGGGCCTCCCGACGGACGTCCCTGGCGGCCCAGGTGATCTCCTCGCGCAGGCTGCGGACCGTGTCCCTGACGTCCTCGGTCACCTCGCGGGCGATGTCGCGCACCGACTCCGTTAGTTCGTCCTCAAGCTCGGCGAGATCATCGAGTCGCGCGCGGATCTCCTCCCGGCCCTTCTCCGTGATCCGGTAGACCTTCCGGCCGTCCACCTCGTCGTGGGTCACCAGGCCGTCTTCCTCCAGCCTGGCCAGCCGCGGGTAGATCGTGCCCGGTGAGGGCGAGTAGACGCCCATGAATCGGTCCTGCAGTAGCCGGATGACCTCGTAGCCGTGCCGCGGTGCCTCGTCAAGCAGCTTGAGCAGGTATAGCCGGAGCCTGCCGTGCCGGAAGATCGGGCTCACCGTGCATCACCTGTCCTGCCTTGCCACCATGCAGGCCGGGGGTCGCGTTGCGCCGTTGATCGTGACATCGCGTTCCTCTCCCCGCTCTCGCTGCACTGGAGCGCCGTCGCCAACGACGACGTTCCCCCGGTACGTTATGTCGCGTTAGCCAAAAGTCAAGATGTATCGTGTTTGGTCCGACGTCAACAGCCTACTCGGCGGCGGCCGGTGCTACTCGGCGGTACCGGTGCTTCTCGTGCCGTGCTACTCGTCGAGGTCGCCTTCAAGCCGCGCGAGCCAGCTGGCGAGCCGCTCGATGGGCGCCTCGTCCTGGGGATGTTCGTCGACGAACTCGCGCAGCCGCTCGGCCAGCCAGGACAGCGCCACCTCCTCCTCGCCGCGCCGCTGCGTGAGTTCCTCGATGCCACGATCAGTGAAGTACATAACTACTCCTTCAGGCGCACGGCCGCCTCGACAAGCCCGGCATGCTCGGCGGCATGTGCCTTGGCCGAGCCGCCCGCCGGCGCGGAGCTGGCCGGAAGCGAGAACAGGCTGACCGAGCGCCCGATGATGTTCGGCAGGCGCAGCCCCATGTAGGGCCAGGTGCCCATGTTGGCCGGCTCCTCCTGGACCCAGGCGACCTCCGCCGTGGCCGGATAGCGCGCGAGCTCGGCAGCGATCTCCGCGGCGGGCAGCGGGTAGAGCCGCTCGACCCGCACCAGCGCGACATCGGTCAGGCCGTCCGCGCGCCGCCGCTCGGCGAGGTCGTAATAGACCTTGCCCGCGCACAGCACCACGCGCCGGACGGCGGCGGGATCGAGCTGGGCCGGATCGCCCTGGACGGGCAGGAACGAGCCCGAGGTGAAGTCGGCCGCCGCTGACGTGGCGGTCTTGAGCCGCAGCATCGACTTGGGCGTGAACACGATCAGCGGCTTGACCCGCGTGGACAGGGCCTGCCAGCGCAGCAGGTGGAAATAGCTGGCCGGGGTGCTGGGCGCCGCGACCGTCATGTTGTCCTGCGCGCACAGCGACAGGAAGCGCTCGACCCTGGCCGAGGAATGGTCCGGGCCCTGCCCTTCGTAGCCATGCGGCAGCATCAGCACGACGCCGGAGCGCTGGCCCCACTTCTGCTCGCCGGAGCTGATGAACTCATCGACGATCGTCTGCGCCCCGTTGATGAAGTCGCCGAACTGCGCCTCCCAGCAGACCAGCGCGTCCGGCCTGGCCACCGAATAGCCGTACTCGAAGCCGACCGCCGCGTACTCCGACAGCAGCGAGTCGTAGACGTGGAACTTGGTCCTCGGCCCGTTGAACCGGCGCAGCGGCGTGTACTCCTCGCCGGTGTGCCGGTCGACGAGCACCGCATGCCGCTGCCCGAACGTCCCGCGCCGGGAGTCCTGGCCGATCAGCCGGACCGCGTGCCCGTCGATCAGCACGGAGCCGAAGGCCAGCAGCTCGCCGGTCGCCCAGTCGATCTCGTCCTGCTCCACCATGGCCGCCCGGCGCTGCAGTTGCGGCAGCAGCCGCGGGTGCGCCGTGAACCCGTCGGGCAGGTCGAGCTGCGACTCGATGATCGCCTTGATGGTCTCCACGGAGATGGCCGTGGGCACGGCCGCGTGGTCGGCGGGGGCCTCACCGATTTCCGGCCTGGTCACCGCACCCGGCTCGGCCGGCCGGCTCAGGGCGTCCCTGGTCTCGGTGAAGGCGCGTTCCAGCTCCTGCTGGTAGTCGCGCAAGGCCTGCTCGGCCTCTTCCATCGTGATGTCGCCGCGGCCGATCAGCGACTCGGTGTAGAGCTTGCGGGTCGAGCGCTTGGCGTCAATCAGGTCGTACATGAGCGGCTGGGTGAAGGACGGGTTATCGGCCTCGTTATGGCCACGCCTGCGATAGCAGATCATGTCGATAACGACGTCCTTGGCGAACGCCTGCCGGTAGGCGAAGGCCAGGTGGCCGACCCTGACCACCGCCTCGGGGTCGTCCCCGTTGACGTGGAAGATGGGCGCCTGGATCATCCTGGCCACGTCGGTCGAGTACACGCTGGACCGGGACGCCTCGGGCGCCGTGGTGAATCCGACCTGGTTGTTGACGACAATGTGCACGGTGCCGCCGGTGCGGTAGCCGCGCAGCTGGGACAGCTCGAGTGTCTCGGCGACCACGCCCTGCCCGGCGAATGCGGCGTCGCCGTGGATCAGCACGGGCAGCACGGTGAAGCCGCCGGCGTCGCCCAGGTCCTTCACGTCCTGCTTGGCCCGCACGACGCCTTCCATCACCGGGTCAACGGCCTCCAGGTGGCTCGGGTTGGCAACCAGGGACGTCTTGATCTCGCCGCCGCCCGCCACCAGGTAGGAGCCCTCGGCGCCGAGGTGGTACTTGACGTCACCGGAGCCGTGCGTCGTGCTCGGATCCAGGTTGCCCTCGAACTCGTTAAAAATCTGGCCGTAGGACTTGCCGACGATGTTGGCCAGCACGTTGAGCCGGCCCCGGTGGGCCATGCCGAGGACCACCTCGTGCAGGTCCCCGTGGGCGGCCTCGGTGAGCACGGCGTCCAGCAGCGGGATCAGCGACTCGGCGCCCTCCAGGGAGAACCTGCGCTGCCCGACGAACTTGGTCTGCAGGAACATCTCGAATGCCTCGGCCACGTTGAGCCGGGACAGGATGCGCAGCTGCTCGTCCTTGTCGGCTCGCCCGTGCCACCGCTCGACCCGCGCCTGGATCCAGGCCCGCTCCTCGGGGTTCTGGATGTGCATGTACTCCACGCCGACGGTGCGGCAGTAGGAATCGCGCAGGACGCCGAGGATCTTCCGCAGCTGCATCCGCGGCTCGCCGCCGAAGCCGCCGGTCGCGAACTCCCGCTCCAGGTCCCAGAGGGTCAGGCCGTGCTGGTTGATGTCCAGGTCGGGGTGCTTGCGCTGCCGGTACTCCAGCGGGTCAGTGTCGGCCATGAGGTGCCCGCGGACCCGGTAGGCGTGGATCAGCTCGTGGACCCGGGCGCCCTTGGTGATGTCGTCCTCGTGGCCGGCCTGGATGTCGCGCTCCCAGCGAACCGGCTCATAGGGGATCTGCAGGGCCTGGAACACCTCGTCGTAGAAGCCGTCCTCGCCCAGCAGCAGCTGGTGGATGACTCGCAGGAAGTCACCGGACTGGGCGCCCTGGATGATCCGGTGATCGTAGGTGGAGGTGAGCGTGACCGTCTTGCTGATGGCCATCCGGGCGATCATCTCGGCCGAGGCGCCCTGGTAGGCGGCCGGGTATTCCATCGCACCGACGCCGATGATGCATCCCTGGCCCTGCATCAGGCGCGGAACGGAGTGCTCGGTGCCGATCGTGCCGGGATTGGTCAGGCTGATCGTGGTGCCCGCGAAGTCCTCGACGGTCAGCTTGCCGTTGCGCGCCTTCCTGACCACATCCTCGTAGGCGATCCAGAACTGCCGGAAGTCCATCGTCTGCGCGGCCTTGATGCTCGGCACCAGCAGCTGGCGCGATCCGTCGCCCTTGCGGATGTCGATGGCCAGGCCGATGTTGACATCGCCGGGCTGGACGAGAACCGGCTTGCCGTCGACGTCGGCGTAGGCGTTGTTCATCTCGGGCACCAGGGCCAGGGCCCGGACGATGGCATAGCCGATCAGGTGGGTGAATGACACCTTGCCGCCGCGGCCGCGGGCAAGGTGGTTGTTGATGACGATGCGATTGTCGACCAGGAGCTTGGCCGGTATCGCGCGCACGCTGGTGGCCGTCGGCACGGTCAGGCTCGCGGCCATGTTGATGGCTGTCCTGGCCGCCGCCCCGCGCAGTTTTACCTGCTCGCCCGCCGGAGCGGCTGGCAGTACCTGCGATCCGGCGGCCGGCGCCCGTGCCGGGGCCGGCCCCGGCGGCGCCGTCGGCGGGGCCGGAGCGATCGCGGGCGCCGGCCCGG
>Ga0066790_10000329_pt1 | contig 17133 bp, 13 predicted proteins | sample OrgsoiDNA2013050_FD_70963 | JGI IMG/M metagenome (GOLD analysis project Ga0066790, IMG submission 70963) | Permafrost soil microbial communities from the Arctic, to analyse light accelerated degradation of dissolved organic matter (DOM) -... | ecosystem: Environmental > Terrestrial > Soil >...
CTGAAGTGGGTTCTTGGTCATCAGTTCCCGGTGTTTGTCACGACCATCCTGGTCGCCTGCCTGAGCGTCTTCTTGTACATAAAGGTGCCGAAGGGCTTCTTTCCGCAACAGGACACGGGCCGCATCATGGGTGGCGTAATGGCCGAACAGGACATTTCGTTCCAGTCCATGAGCGACAAGATGCACCGCTATGTGGACATTGTGATGAAGGACACAGCGGTCGACTCGGTGGTGGGGTTTGCTGGAGGAAATGGCTCCTTGAACCAGGGCCGGTTCTTTATGATGCTGAAACCGCTGGCGGAGCGTGGAAAGAAGTGCCCCGAGAATAAGCACTTTTGGACTTCCTGCCCGTTCGTGACGGCAGATGACGTGATCAACCGCTTGCGCGGAAAGCTGGCCGTGGTGCCGGGCGCTACGCTGATTCTCCAGTCGGCTCAGGATTTGACCATCGGCGGGCGATTTGGCAACGCACAGTATCAATACACATTGCAGAGCGCGAACCTCGATGACCTGAACAACTGGTCGCCGCGTCTGTTGCAGAAGCTAAGAACTCTGCCCCAACTACGCGACCAGAATTCCGACCAGCAGGATAAAGGCCTGCAAGCCAAACTGGTCATCGACCGCGATACGGCCAGCCGGATGGGCATCACTCCGCAGACGCTGGATAACGCTCTCTATGACGCGTTTGGGCAACGGCAGGTTTCCACCATGTACCGCCCGCTCAACCAGTATCACGTGGTCATGGAAGTTGCGCCGCAATTCCAGCAGACTCCTGAAGCCCTGAAGAATATCTATTTGCGCTCGACCGCTGGAACCCCGGTGCCGTTGGCGGCATTCACGCACTACGAGCCGTCGAACACTCCGCTGGCGGTGAATCACCAGGGACAAGTGCCTTCAGTCACGATTTCGTTCAACCTTGCGCCCGGAGTTTCTCTCGGCGAGGCCACGCAGGCCATCGAGGATGCCCAACGCACCATCGGCTTCCCGCCCACGATTCAAGCCAGCTTTCAAGGAACCGCCGCCGCATTTCAGGATTCGCTTTCGAGCGAGCCGATCCTGATTTTGACAGCGCTGGTCACCGTCTACATTGTGCTAGGCATGTTGTATGAGAGCTACATTCACCCCATCACGATCTTGTCCACGATCCCTTCGGCCGGTGTGGGGGCGCTGCTGGCGTTGCTCTTGACGCATAACGAACTGAACGTGATTGGGACGATTGGCATCATCCTGCTGATCGGGCTGGTCAAGAAAAACGCGATCATGATGATCGACGTGGCGCTCGAAGTGGAGCGCTCGCAAGGGAAGCAGCCGGTGGAGGCGATTTATGAGGCCTGCATCCTGCGATTCCGCCCCATCATGATGACGACGATGGCGGCGCTTCTGGGTGGCCTGCCGCTCGCTTTGAGCACGGGAACCGGGTCCGAGCTTCATCGGCCGCTCGGCATCACGATTGTCGGAGGGCTGGCCGTCAGTCAGCTGTTGACCCTTTTCACCACGCCGGTGGTCTACGTTTACCTTGACCGGCTGCGTTTATGGCTGCGCGGAGGCGAGGACAAGGTTCTTCCACAGGCCTCGTCGACCGGCAGTCCGCGACCCAGTCCGGCGCACTGAACGCGCTGAGACCTACTCGAGAAGGGACGCCAAATCGCCGCGCTATTGCCGGCAAGGCTTTCTTCTCAGGGAACAAGTCGACTACACTAGAAGGCTTGTACAACCTCGCCGGAGAAATCCTGCATCGCAGGAACTTGGGGATGGGGTTGCCGATATTGTCTTTTTCGCAATCTTCGCGTTGAAATTTTCTTTCAGGAGTTACGGATGCTAAAGAAAGCAGCGGCTCTGTTCCTGGTTGGAGCGAGCCTGGCCACCTGGTTGGGATGTACGACGAACTCCAGCACCTACCTCTACGCAGCGATACCCGCGTCTAACCAGATTGTCGTCTATCGGGAAGACCCCAACTCGGGTATTTTGACAGTGCTCGTGGGCAGCCCGATCACGGCGGGAAATCAGGTGCAGTCGATCATTATTCACCCTTCCAAAAAGTTCCTTTATGCCGCCAACCAGGGCGAGAACGATGTATGGCAGTTTAACATTGCTACCGGCGGCGGACTAACCGAGGCGACGTCCACCATCGTAGGCACCGCGCCGAACTTGCTTGCCATGGATACGGCGGGAAGCTTTCTCTACGTCTCCAACCTGGGTTCCAACACGATTTCAGTTTTCTCGATCGATGCCACCTCTGGAGCGTTGACGCCAGTGGCCGCTCCTTTTTCGATTGGGGGCACTGCTCTCAACATGAAACTGTCGCCCGCGGGGGACGTGTTGTTCGTGACCATCGGAGGAAACCCTGGTTTCGTCGAATCATTCAGCAACCCGAGTTCGGGGAATCCTGGTGCAACGTCCATTCAGGCTGGAGTTAATCCTAACGGCTTGGCGATCGACCCGAGCGGGACTCATCTCTATACCGGGAATTTTGGTGATAACTCAATCTCGGCGTTCACGATCGGTGCCAACGGTGTACTCACGCCGATTTCCGGGTTCCCGCTGGGCGAGACCTTTTCTGCTCCACTTGCCCTCTTCATCGATAATTCCGGCAAGTACTTGTATGTGGCGAATCAAGGCTCGAGTAATCTCGCAGCCTACGGAATCGGATCCGACGGCGGTTTGACGCTGCTCACCAATTCTCCTTTCGTCACCGGCCCGCAGCCTAGCTTTATTACCAGTGATTCGACTGGCAAATATCTATTCGTCGGCAATCAGTCGAGTCCGGCGATCCAATCGTTCAGCCTGGATGGCAGCACCGGAACCTTGACCTCGGTCAAATCCTTTCCCATCGGAAGCACTCCGACTTCGATTGCCCTCATACCCTAGACCTTGGCTCCGGCGGGAATGAAATTGACACGGAATTGACAATCCGGAGTATTGTCATTGGGACAATACAATTGACGGCGCGCAGCATGCGGTTACAACCGCAACCGCATCTCGGGCCATCTAATCTGCTAGCAGTCGTTGTCCGGCGGGGAGATGGCGCTGACTCCGTGCCGGGACCGGGACCCTTTACAAAATGAAAATAGCCAGTTCCGCCAGCGCATTCCCTAAGCACTATTATTCCCAGAAAGTTCTGCTGGAGAAGCTCCAGGAATATTGGGGCGATCGCCTCCGGAATCCACAGATGCTGGAGCGATTGCATCGCAACGTCACCGTGGAAGGCCGGCACCTGGCGATGCCCCCCGAAAAATATAACGACATTACGACTTGGGGCCAGGCTAACGACATTTGGATCGAAGTGGCGCAGGAACTGGGGGAACAGGCCCTTTGCCGTGCCCTGCATCACGCGGGCATCGAATCCAGCGCTCTCGGCGCGCTGTTCTTCACTTCCGTCACCGGCATTTCGAGCCCCTCGATCGATGCGCTGCTGATCAACCGCATGAAACTGCCGGCGAACATCCGGCGCGTTCCGATCTTTGGCTTAGGCTGCGTCGCCGGCGCCGCGGGCATTGCCCGTTGCGCCGACTATGTGAAGGCCTACCCTTCGCAGGCTGCCGCGCTGGTGTCGGTAGAGCTTTGCTCGTTGACGATTCAGCGCGATGACCTTTCCGTCGCCAATCTGATTTCCTCGGGGTTGTTCGCCGATGGCTCTGCCGCCGTGATCGTTACAGGCGCGGAGATGGATTCGACCGGGCCGGAAATCGTGGCAACGCGTTCGATTTTCTATCCCGACACCGAACAGATGATGGGATGGAAGGTCACGGAAAAAGGATTCCGTATCACCCTGTCCCCGGAAGTTCCGGTGTTAATTCGCGAACATCTGGGCGAAGGAGTGGATACCTTCCTTGCGGATCACGGTCACAAGCGCGCGGACATCGGGAACTGGGTGCTGCATACCGGCGGTCCGAAGGTGCTCGAAGCCACTGCCGCCGCACTCGATCTGCACGATGGTCAACTCGACGCTTCGTGGGATTGCCTGAAGAAAGTGGGGAATCTGTCGTCAGCCTCAGTGCTCGTCGTGTTGGAGGACGTGATGAAGAACCGGCGTCCTGCGCCAGGTACGTTGGGCATACTGGCGGCGATGGGCCCGGGGTTTTGTTCGGAATTGCTGCTTTTGAAATGGTGAGGGTTTACGGAATTGAGCCAGACATTGCCAACCGAGACCGACGTTTTTGTAGTTGGCGGTGGTCCGGCTGGACTGGCGGCGGCGATCACGGCACGCCAGCGGGGGTTTCGCGTCGTGGTAGCGGACGGCGCGCAACCTCCGATCGATAAAGCCTGCGGCGAGGGATTCCTGCCGGATGGGCTCGAAGCTCTGGAACGCCTTGGAATTTGTATTCCCTTGAGCCTGGCCTATCCGTTCCGCGGCGTTCGCTTTCTGGCATCGACGTTGTCGGCGGACGCGCGGTTTCCCGCCGGGGCCTCGGGGCTGGCGGTGCGGCGAACCGTGCTGCACACTGCGATGATCGAGCGCGCCGAACAATTGGGCGCAGATCTGCTCTGGCGCACCTCAGTCACCGGCATTTCTTCCGACGGAGTGCATCTGGGTCAACGCTACATCCGCGCGCGCTGGATCGTGGGTGCTGATGGTTCGAATTCGCGGGTGCGGCGATGGGCGGGCTTGGAATCCGGCGGGAAGCCGCGGATGAGATATGCCTTCCGCCGGCACTTCCGCGTTGCTCCCTGGACGGATCACATGGAAGTGTACTGGGGCAGTCGTTGCCAGGGTTATGCCACAGCGGTCAGTCGCGATGAGGTTTGCGTGGCGCTGGCGTCCCATGATTCGCACCTTCGGTTAGAGGATGGCTTGCGCGAACTTCCTGCGCTGAGCAAGCAGTTGCGCCACGCTGAGACCGTCTCGTCAGAGAAAGGCGGGCTCACCGGAAACCGCAAACTTAAGCGTGTGTGGCGCGGCAATGTGGTTCTAATCGGCGACGCGTCAGGAACAGTGGACGCGATCAGCGGCGAAGGGCTCGGCTTGGCCTTTCGGCAGGCCGTTATCCTTTCGGAATGTTTCGAGTCCGGCAATCTGGCTCAATATCAGGTGGAGCATCGGCGGCTCACACTGCGTCCGCGGTGGATGGCAAGCATGATGCTGAATCTGGACGGACGGCCCCTCCTGCAGAAGCGCACCCTGCAAGCTTTTCGCAAACACCCACAGGTTTTCCCCAAGTTGCTGGGGCTCCACCTCGGGGCAGTGCCCCTTCTGGCTGCTTTGCGTGACGGCTTGACGCTAGGCTGGGGGCTGCTGACGGCATGAAAATGATCGACCTCAATCGCCGGCTCGTGACCTACGGATCGTGGCTTCTGGCGCTACTTAGCTTGACCATTCTTTCTGCCACTGCTCAGCAATCGAATCTTCAGCTCGATCCTGCCCGCACATCGGTAAATTACACTCTGGGCGATGTGCTGCATACCGTGCGCGGGACTTTTCAGTTGAAACGTGGATCACTTCAGCTTGATCCGTCTGCGGGAAAACTGACGGGAGAGATCGTGGTCGACGCGAAGAGTGGCGAGAGTGGCAGCGGCATGCGCGACCGCAAGATGCACCGCGAAGTTCTCGAGAGCGAAAAGTATCCGGAGATTTCGTTTCGTCCCGATCGGTTGGAAGGGCCGGTGGCCTCTGCGGGAAAATCCTCCGTGAAAGTCCACGGCATGTTTGGTATTCACGGCGTAGATCGCGAAATCACGGTACCGGCTGAGGTCGAAATGTCGGCGGACCACTGGACTGCGGCCGTCCACTTCACGGTTCCCTATGAAAAGTGGGGGATGAAGAATCCGAGCACGCTATTCTTGCGGGTGAACGATTCTGTAGAAATCGATCTGACCGCGGCCGGAAGCGTCGTCCAACCGGGCGCTCATGCTTCCACTCAGTAGCCGTCTTGTGGCGCGATCCCCTTATCTTCAGTGCAATCGTAAGAGCGGCCGGCCGCGAGGTTTTTGAATTCCTCAGTTCGTCCACTCGGCCAATCGATCGCCACGCGGTCGATGCGGTCGCGTTTCTCCAAGCCAAAAGTCACGGGAAGTTCCGATTGCGACAGATAGCTGGACCCGCCTTTCACCATGCGTGATTGAGTAACACCGCCGGCATAGACGCGCACGATCGCACCGATCGCATCGCGATTTGACTTCGTTCCCACCAGCCTGAAGCGGATGCTGCGGTTTCCCCCGGACTGATCGTTGCGGTAGAGGTAGGCGGGACCGTTGTTCGTGGTGATGAGGAGATCCAGATCGCCGTCCCGATCGAAGTCTCCGTAAGCGAGGCCGCGGCCAACTTTCGGTTGCTCGAAGCCTCCGCCAACCTCTGCCGCTATTTCACGAAAACTCCCCTTGCCCAAGTTGAGAAAAAGCTGGGGCGGTTGAGCATAGCCAACATTGCCGCGGATGTTGCGAACCGTCTCATCAATGTGTCCGTTGGCCACAGCGAAATCGAGCCAGCCATCCAGGTTGACGTCGAAAAATGCGCAGCCGAAGCCCAGGCTGTTCCGGCTGGCCATGCCAACTCCTGACTGCGGCGCTATGTCCTCGAAACCCTTGTTGCTGGCGCGGTACAGGCCGATCATCTCATTATCGAAATTCGTGATCGCGACCCCGGACGCTCCCGAATTATCGAAATCGCCGACGTCGACTCCCATCCCCGCCCTGGCTTTGCCTTCGCTGCTGAAAGCCAGTCCGGCCTCCACCGCGACATCCTTGAACTTGCCATCGCGCTGATTGCGATAAAGTTTGTTGGGTTGCGTGTCATTGGCCACGAGCAGGTCTGGCCAGCCATCGCGGTTGTCGTCGATCAACGCTACTCCCAGCGATTTCGAGCTGCTGTCGAAAATTCCGCTGTGCGCCGTGACATCTTCAAACGTGCCGTCGCCCCGGTTGTGAAACAGCCAGCATGTAGCTCCGCGATATGCTTCGGGCGTGCAATACGATTTGTGTTTGCCGTCGAGGCTACAGAAAACATCGTGCTCCGGCGACCACTTTACATAGTTGCAGACGAAAAGATCGAGCAGGCCGTCGCGGTCATAGTCGAACCACAGCGCGGACGTGCTGAAACCGTCGCGCTTGCCTAGGCCGCTGGCATTGGTCACGTCAACGAACGTTCCTTTGCCGGTGTTGCGGAACAGCCGGTTCTGGCCGACGCAAGTGATGAGAATATCGGGGAAGCCGTCGTTGTTGTAGTCGCCGACCGCAACGCCCATCCCGTAGAGCTCAACGTCAAGGCCAGCGCGGGCCGTTACATCGGTAAAAGTTCCGTTGCCGTTATTGTGATAGAGGCGAAGAGTGGATCGCGACTTCTTGTGACCGGGCCAGTCTGCGCCGTTGATCAGAAGAATGTCCTGCCAGCCGTCGCGGTCGTAGTCGAGAAAGGCACAGCCCGAACCGAGTGTCTCGGGCAGAAACTTCCCGCCGAAGGCTCCGCTGTTGTGCCGGAAATGAATTCCGGCCTGCGTCGTCACGTCGGTAAAGCGAAGGCCCGGAGACGCTGCGGGCGCAATCTGCGCCGCGAGCGCCTGCAAATTAGGGAACGAAGCCAGCCCCGCCAACCCCTGTAAGAAATACCGGCGGTTCACGGAACGTTCACCAACCCGGCGCGAATCGCGTAGACCACCAGTTCCGCTGTCTTGTGGATTCCCAGTGTGTTCATGATATTGGCGCGATGAACCGCGACGGTGTTGGCGCTGAGATCGAGGATGGTCGCGATTTCTTTATTCGACTTGCCGTCGACGATCATTTGCAGCACCTCGAGTTCACGCTGCGTGAGTCCAGCGTTGCGTTCACCCTTCAACGCGGACGGTTGCTCAACTTGAGGATCGAAGATAGTTTCTCCGGCGGCGATTTTTCGAATCGCCGAGCCGAGTTCCAGGTCGAGAGCGCTCTTGAGCATGTAGCCTTTCGCGCCGGCCTCAATGGCCTGACGAACCCAGGTGCTCTCGGAGTGCATGCTGAGCATCAGAACATTTGCCTCGGGAGAATCCTCCATAATCTCGCGCGTTGCCTGCAGGCCGTTCATGCGGGGCAGAGCGCAATCCATGACCACGACTCGGGGATGCAGTTCTTTCGCGAGTTTGACGGCAGTCTCGCCATCGCCGGCTTCACCCACTACATCCATGTCCTTTTCATCTTCGAGAATCCGCCGAAATCCGCGCCGGACCAGGCTGTGGTCATCGACCAGCAAGACTGTGATCTTCTTTTCCATAAAACTCCGCTTTCTCCCTGGGAACGTCGAGGTGCACCAGCGTTCCGCCCTGCGGGGGTCGCGAAAATACGAGTCTCCCGCCCATCAGCTCCGAACGCTCACGCATCGCCACCAACCCGATCCCGCGCTTGTTCGGACGTTCCTGAAATCCGACGCCATGATCTTCGACTTCCAGTTCGAGCGCATCGCGCAAGAATCGCAACCGCACCCAGGCCTGCTTCGCCTCCGAATGCCTGGCAACGTTATTCAGCGCTTCCTGCACCACGCGGTAAATGTGCACACCCGCCCCGCTATCCACAGGAAACGGTTCGCCTTGCTTCTCATAGGATATGGCAATTCCCGTCTGCCGTTCCACCGTGGGTATGTACCAGTCGAGAGTGCTCTCAAGTCCGGCCTCGTCGAGCATCACCGGATGAAGCGCTTGCGAAAGACTGCGCACACTTTCCAGTGTCGTCTGGACGATCTCAAGAACTTCCTGCAAGTCGGCGCGCAAGGAGGATCCCTCAGGCGCGTGGGTTCCTGCTCGGCGCAGCATCGATCCAACGGCGGTGAGAATCTGGCCAAACTCATCGTGCAGTTCGCGCGAAATGTAACGCAACGTCGATTCCTGCGTGGAGATGAGTTTCTGCGCCAGCTCACTGCGGCGCTCTGAAACCTCCGCCAGGCGCGCAAACAGCCTGCGGTTCCAGCGAATCACCGAAAGTCCGCTGAGCAGGATCGCCAGAAGTGTGGCCGCCAGAAAAACATACACTTGGCGCTGCACCCGGTCGTAAATCTGCACGATGCGTTGCCCAGCCTGTTTTTCGTTCTCGCTGTTCTGCACCAGCAACCGGGCCACTGCCGTGCTCAGCGCGGCCTGACGTTCTTGCAGCGAAAGCTGAATCTGCTCGCGCGCCTCTTTTTCCTCCCCATCGCGCGCGAGGGCAAACACGCGGTCGACCGCATCCCAGAACTGAGTCAACGAGCCGCTGAGAAACGCGCTTTGTTCGGGGGTTCGGCCGGCCGCAGCGAAGCCTGATTCCAGACGCATCGCATCGTCGAGATCTGTGCGAATGCGCTCGAATTGCGCCGACCACGCGGTTAGCGGATAAGGCTCGTCGCTACCCACCATATCGCGCATCGCGACGGCGAGCAGGTTGAGGTCGTTCTGGATGCGCAGCAACTGCAGCGAATCCTTACGATTGCGATCGACCAATTCCGTCTGCAGTTTGCGCAGGCCAGTCACCTGCCCGGTGATATACACCGAATACGCCACCACCGCGGACAGCGTGATGAGCAGGCCCAGCAACAGGCCAAAGGTTGGCGAACGTTCCGGCGGATGGTCTGAGGAAGCCTGGCGGGACACGCCCCGAGCATACAACGCCGTGAGGCGCTCTGTCACAAGGGCGCGTGGCTATGCCGAATGTGTGACAATGCAGTAATAATGAAGCGAATCCGGCCCCGGCGGAGTCCAACAACAGATTGAGTTCTCCTGCAAAAGAAGCTAAGAAGCCACCGAATCTCCAGCGGCTGAAGGCGGTCTGGCCTGAAGTCTGGAAGCTGATGCGTCCACGCCGCGCGCTCCTCGCGCTGGGCTTTGTGTTGATGGTCATCAACAAGGTTGCGGGATTTGTGCTGCCCTATTCCACCAAGCCCCTGATCGATGAGGTGGTGGCTAAGCACCGGGTGGCGCTACTGCCGATTCTCGTCGTTTCCGTTTTGGTGGCAACGATGGTGCAAGGCGTAACTTCGTTTTCTCTGACTCAACTGCTGTCGAAGGCTGCGCAACGCCTGATTGCGGAACTCCGGCAACAGGTACAGGTGCACATTTCGCGCCTGCCAGTCTCGTTTTACGACGCGAACAAGAGCGGCGCTTTGGTGTCTCGCATCATGAGCGACGTCGAAGGTGTGCGCAATTTGCTGGGCACGGGCCTGGTTGATTTTGTGGGCGGCCTGGTGGCCGCGAGTATCGCTCTGGTGCTTCTGCTTCACATCAGCACGCCGCTGACTTTGATAGCAGTCGGTTCCCTGGGTTGCTTTGCCCTGGCCTTGAACCGGGCCTTCGCCACGATCCGGCCCATATTCCGCGAACGCGGCAAGATCAATGCCGAAGTCACCGGGCGGCTGACCGAGTCCCTGGGCGGCGTTCGCGTGATCAAGGGATATCACGCCGAAGAGCGAGAAGAAAAGACGTTTGCCACGGGTGTGCGCCGTCTGCTCGACAACGTCATGCGCACACTGACGGCGACTTCTCTGATGAGCCTTTCCGCCAGCGTGCTGCTTGGAGTGGTGGGGGCCGCGACCATGTACATCGGCGGTCACCAGATGCTCGCCGGCAAGCTGACCACCGGCGGCTATGTCCAGTACAACATTTTGCTGGTTTTTCTGGTCGCACCCATCATGCAAGTCGTTTCGATTGGCACTCAACTCACCGAGGCTTTGGCGGGATTGGAGCGTACGCAGGAGATCATGCACGAACGCCCAGAGGATCAGGATCCGAATCGCTCCGTGGCCTTGCGCGATATTGCAGGCACCGTCGAATTTGACGACGTGAGTTTCAGCTACGATCCGGAGCACGAGGTTCTGCATCACATTACGTTTCGCTCCGCCCCGGGGACGGTCACGGCGCTGGTCGGTTCGTCGGGATCTGGGAAGTCCACCACGATCGGATTGATCTCGGCTTTCTATGTGCCTTCGAAGGGCGTGATCCGCGTGGATGGCGTGGATCTAAGCACTGTTCGTCTCGACTCCTATCGCACGCGCCTGGGGGTTGTGCTGCAGGAATCGTTTCTCTTCGACGGGACGATTCGCGAGAATGTCGCATTCTCGCGGCCCGAGGCCAGCGAAGAGGAAATCATGCGCGCCTGCCGCATCGCGCGCGTCGATGAATTTGCCGAGTCGTTCGCCGACAAGTACGAAACGATCGTTGGCGAACGTGGCGTGAAACTATCGGGCGGCCAGCGTCAGCGCATCTCGATCGCGCGTGCCATTCTAGCCGAGCCGCGCATCCTGATTCTTGACGAAGCAACGTCCAGCCTCGACTCCGAATCGGAGCAGATGATCCAGCAAGGCCTCTCCTATCTGATGCAGGGGCGAACCACGTTCGTTATCGCACACCGGTTGTCGACCATCCGACGCGCCGATCAGATCATGGTGATGGAGCAGGGACAGATTGTAGAGCGCGGCACACACGCTCAGCTTTATGCCGCCCGCAGCCGCTATTACGACTTGTACACGCGGCAGCATGGTGTGGAGAACAACTTATTCCTCGCGCCCGGGGAAGGTGACGCTGTTGCCGTGAATGGAACCGCGGGAGACGGCAAGAATGGCGACGTAAAAACGGCGGACGCCATGCGCGTGCTGCGCGGAGAAATGCGCTAGCCATGACCACAGCGCCCGTAGTTTCGATTGCTCAGGGCACGGTGGCGATCCGCAGCGAAAATCTTTGCCGGCACTATCGCATGGGCGAAACACTAATCCGCGCGGTCGATGGCGTGACGCTCGAGGTTCGTGCTGGAGAATTCATCGCCCTTCTGGGGAGTTCGGGCTCAGGCAAGTCTTCCGTGCTCAATCTGATCGCCGGGCTTGATCGTCCAACCTCCGGAAACGTCATCGTTCAGGATCGCGATCTGGCGAAGCTCCCGCGCGAAGAACTCGCCAAATACCGGCTGCATGTGGTGGGGATGGTTTTCCAGTCGTTCAATCTGATCGCTAGCATGACTCTGGCGGAAAATGTCGAACTGCCACTGCGATTCGCAGAAGTCGATCGCGGCAAGCGAGGCGCTTTGGCCAAAGCTGCTTTAGATCGCGTGGGATTGGGAGCCCGCATGCATCACCGTCCCAGCGAACTATCTGGTGGGGAACAGCAGCGCGCGGCACTGGCGCGAGCACTGATCAATCGTCCGCAACTGCTGCTCGCCGACGAACCCACGGGCAATCTCGACAGCCATACCGGAACGGAAATCATGGACATGGTTCGCGAGTTCAACCAGCAGATGGGAATGACCGTCGTGATGGTCACCCACGAGCGCGCGCTGGCCGAGCGCTACGCCCAACGCATGATTTTTCTGGCGGATGGAAAGCTTGTGGACGACCGGACGAACGCGCCATCGGGAGGGCAGCCGTGAAAATTCCCGACCTGGCTGAACTGGCCCTGCGAAATCTGCGCGAGTCGCTGCTGCGGAATTCGTTGACCACGATCGGAATCTCCGTGGGCGTAGCGTCCTTGGTCGCGATGCTCTCGCTCGGCATTGGTCTACAGCAACTTTTCTCGCGGCGCCTGGCGAAATCTGGATTGTTCGATACGGTCCTGGTCACGTCTCATCGCGACCTGCGCGGCATGGGTCGCGACGAAGAACGCAACGGTCCCACCCCGGCCGAAAGCCGCATCCTGGACGAGGCCGCGCGGGTCGAAATTGAGCACCTGCCCAACGTTCTCGAAGCCAATCCTGATATTCGTTTCATCACGGAACTGCGCTACGACGGCAAGCCACATCTCATGATGATTGCCGCACTGCCGTCATCTGCGAAGTCCAACGACGCCTTCGAAGGCATGCAGGGCAACTTCTTTTCCTCTGATGCGGCTGCCGAGGTGATTCTCCAAAAAACATTTGCGGAGGAATTGCTGGGCAAGGCCCCTGCCCGCGGCATCGACGAAACCAACGTCGCCGATCTTGCAAAACCACTTTTGGGCAAAGAACTGACGATGCGGTACGCCCAACGCGCCAGCGCTCCGTCTCAGTCGCCTCCCGCAACCGACATCACGAATATTGGCGATAATCTCGCCTCGGCCGCATATTCCGTGATCTCCCGCGAGCAGAAGCTCGAGATTGTCGGCATCGCCGATCTCGATCCGGAGAGCATGCGCGGCCCCGCTCGCGCCAAGGTTTTTCTGCCGCTAAAGCTGGCCGAGAGCCTTCACGTGATGCAGGCCACCGACCTGCGCGAAATCTCGCGTGCAGCTAGCGACCAGCCGGTGTATTCGTCAATCAGCGCTCGCGTAAAGAATCCCGCTCAAGTGCAACTCGTCGAGGACGCCATCAAGAAGATGGGCTTCGGCACGTTTTCGATTCTCGATGCCAGCCGCGGCCTGCAGCAGGTATTCCGAGTGTTGTACGCGTTCCTCGGAATTTTCGGCAGCCTCGCATTGATCGTCGCCTCCATCGGGATTGTGAACACACTAGTGATGGCTATTCTTGAACGCCGCCGCGAAATCGGGATCATGAAGGCCATCGGCGCCAGCGATGGAGATGTGAAGAAACTTTTCTTCGCCGAGGCCGGCGCGATGGGCATCTTCGGCGGCGTCGTAGGAGTCATGCTGGGATGGGCCATCGGACAAGTCATCAACCTGGGCACCAACGTGTATCTCAAGAACCAGGGCTTTCCACCGGAGCACTTCTGGGCGGTGCCGTGGTGGCTAGTGGCCTTCGCGATTCTCTTCGCTTTCATCGTAAGCCTGATCTCTGGGCTCTATCCAGCCGGACGCGCCGCTAGGCTTGATCCGGTGCAGGCGCTACGCTACGAATAACGTGATCCGCATGACTCGCGCTCTCAGGCCGGCACTTCTGCCGCTCTTGGTGTTGCTTGCTGCTGGCTCGTCCGCGGCGCAGAGCCGCATCGAATGCAACGCACTGAATAGCCATATCCTCAGGCAGGTTGTTCACTACTGTGTCTACCTTCCCTCCGGGTACGACGCGGGCACAACCCAGCATCCTGCGCGGCGGTATCCGGTGCTCTATTTGCTGCACGGCTTGGGCGACAACGAAGGCACACTTTTTAACAGCGGCGGCTGGACTCTTCTCGATGACCTGCGCAGTCAGCACAAGATGGGGGATTTCCTAATCGTCTCGCCCGAAGGCAAACGCAGCTTTTACATCAACTCGGCTGACGGCTCGGTCCGCTACAACGACTTCTTCCTGCAAGAGTTCCTGCCCCACATCGAGCGTGCCTACCGCATCGTGCCGGGGCGCAGCGCGCGAGCCATCGGTGGAATCTCGATGGGCGGCTATGGAGCACTGCGATTCGCCTTCGCACATCCCGAACTGTTCTCGGCGGTGAGTGCACAGAGCGCCGCGCTAATTACCGAGTCTCCGCAGGAATTGGATCGAGCCTCGCAGACGGGCGCACCATTGGCCAGTGTTCTAAGCCCGGTATTCGGCAAGCCCGTTGAGCCGGCCCACTGGAATGAAAACAGCCCGTTTCTTCTTGCCAAGAAAAATGCCGCCGCCTTGCGCAAGGTCGAAATCTATTTCAACTGCGGCCAGGAGGATAACTACGGCTTCGAGAAAGGCGCAGCGGCCCTGCACTTTGAGCTGCAAAAAGAAGGCGTGACCCACCGATATCATCCGTATCCCGGCGATCACAGTTTGACTTACTTCTTATCTCACTTCGCCGAGGTGATGCAGTTTCACTCGCAGGCGTTCGGCCAGCTGGAACATGATCCCAGCCGCGCGAAAATTAACTCCAAATAGCGTCCGGCGAGTTGGTAATGTCCATTCCCAAGCAACCCAGGTTTTTGTACGACACGATTACCGGGTGTGATACCATCCCCGGCTAAGTTCCAGGTGCCCCCGGAGGAGTCATGGCGACCGTACTCAGACCCTTAAGTACCGGAGAGTTGCTGGACCGTACTTTCTCGCTCTACCGCAGCCACTTTGGATTGTTCGTCGGAATCTTCGCGCTCCCGTACCTGGTCGTCCTTGCCTTCCAACTGGTGGGACTTGTCTTTCAGTCTCCCATTCCGAGCGTCTCCACCACCTTGGTGACAATCGCCTGGGCCATGGTAGCACTGGTATTGACCTTCATTGTCTATGCTGTCTCTCAGGCCGCGACGGTGGTTGCAGTTTCCAATCTGCTTCTGGATCGGCCCGCAAACATTTCGGACTCCTTTTCGAGAGTTAAGGGAGAGGTTGTGGGGGTTCTACTGCTCTCTCTTCTCACCACCGTCGCCGCATGGTTTGGCCTCTTCATGATCATCGTGCCAGGCGTGATCCTTTGGATCATGTGGTCCCTGGCAGTGCCCGTCAAGGTTCTGGAGAACAAGGGAATATTCGACTCGATGTCGAGAAGCATGGAACTGACTAAGGGAAGCTGGGGGCGCATCTTCGTAATTGGATTGCTGATTGTCGCGTTGCGGTTAGGAATTAGCGCATTGCTGCAGTGGCCTATATTGATTGCAGCGGGCTTCAGCATGAGAGGCAGCGGAGCACGCCAAATGGAGGTTGGCTGGCAAATAGCTTTGCAGCTGTCGGGGTTTGTGTCTACCAGCCTCGTAGGGGCCCTCGCGACCATCGCATTCTCGGTTGTGTACTACGATCAGCGGGTGCGCAAAGAGGCGTTCGATCTGCAATTCATGATGACGACGCTGGACGCGCCGGCCGTCCCCTCGTCTCCCGCACAAGCAGGCGCATGACAAGCAGGCGCATCGCAAGCTTGCGCATCGAAGTGCGGCGAGCGTCCGTTCTGGGGTCTTTCCTGCTGGCCGCAGCCGTCTGCTCTGCTCAATCCTCGACCGGCGGGCTCACGACCGCCGAATATCGCGCCGAATTGGATCGCCTGTCGTCCGCGACCCAGCAACTCGACAGCTCGATCGGCGCAACGCCCCAACCGTTGCGTGATCTGCCGCAGAGCTGGCACGTCCGCTCCGATCAGAGGGAATTCGACGTTTCCACCGAGGGTGTGAAGCGGGATGTTCGAAGGTATGACAAGGAAAAGAACGCTGCCAACGCCACTGCCATCCGCATTCGGCTGGAAAGCCTGCGCGCCGACCTCGATGGCTTCGAGAAGCCTCCCGCCGACCTTTCCCGCAACCGGAGCGAACTGAAATCGATTCTCTCTCGCCCAGAGTTTCAAGACGTCCGTGGCCCGACATGGCTTGATCGATTGAAGCAACGGCTCCTTGTGGCTACGCTTCATCTGCTGGAACGCATATTCCGAACATTAGCGATTCCCGAGATCAGCAAGTACTTCGTCTACGGGTTGATGGGCGTGGCGGTGCTGGCTTTGGCGTATTTCGTTTACCGAAATATCTGGGTCGGTAGCAAGGTCGAAAGCGTCATCCCGCAGGATCTTCCGGTCTCCGCGAAAGAGTGGGCCCTATGGCTGGCCGAGGCGCGAACCGCCGCCGCGAAACGCGAGTGGCGCGACGCCATTCATCTCGCATATTGGGCGGGGATCTCGTTCCTGGAACGCCAGGGACACTGGAAGCCGGATCGCGCCCGCACTCCCCGGGAATACTTGCGGCTGCTGTCCGGCGCCAGCGAGCATCGCGACACTCTAACCAACCTCACCCGAATCTTCGAACTCGCGTGGTACGCCAAGCGAGGCGCCAATGAGAAAACCTTTTCGCAGACTCTTGAGGCGCTGGAGAGACTCGGATGCCAGTGAGAGTAGATCCCAAGGATCGCAAGCTGCTCATCGGGGCCGCGTGCGTTTTTGGGCTGCTCATCGTCGGGGCTGCCGTCTTCGGAAGAGAGGCGAACTCCAGCGCCGAAATCCCCAGCAGTTATTCGACATCCTCCGGCGGCGGAAAGGCGTCATACCTTCTGCTATTGCAAGCCGGATATAGCGTGGTGCGTTGGGAGAAGCCCCTCGACGATCTCCCGCAATCGGGCAAAAACACCCTGATTCTGGCCGATCCCAATGAAGCGCCAACGCGCGAAGAACGGGAAAAGCTGAAAGATTTCATCTTTAACGGCGGCCACGTAATTGCGACCGGGATGTTTGCCGGAACCTTCCTTCCCGAGAGCGACTCTGTCCCGGATCCGTTGGGAGGCATTACCTGGGTCACGTCGTCGTCGGTCTCGCCCTCCGAAATCACTCGCGCCGCGCCGGAAATCGTTCTCGCCCCGCAGGCGCATTGGCAGCCGTTCTCCGTGGCCTATCCCCTTTACGCCGACGCGGGACAGACGCGTGTGGTGAAGTATCCCTACGGTCGCGGCCAGGTGCTATGGTGGGCGTCTTCAACTCCGCTGACGAAC